>QFCE01000871.1_pt1 | contig 298752 bp, 266 predicted proteins | sample 5346091 | NCBI WGS metagenome assembly QFCE01 (sample SAMN09062252, study PRJNA434731) | Human gut metagenome, whole genome shotgun sequencing project. | isolation source: stool timepoint A chromium assembly | host: Homo sapiens | collected 2015 | reverse complement strand
TTGTTCGGTCTCACAAGATTCCGAATTTCTTTACGGACAATTATGACCACCCAATTTATGAGGGCGGTGTACAATTAATAGATATGGTATATTTACAAAGACATATATAACTTCAAGTTTACAGAACTGAATCAAAAGAGCTCGAAGGAGCTCTTTTTCCTTTTTTATAATAGTATCATTATGGTATAATAGAGACATTAAAATCGAAATTTGAGGAGGTGTTCATATGAAGAGAGCATTGCTTTTTATTTTCATGACGGTTTGTGTATTAGGAATGTCCGCCTGCAGCAGCAAAGACGCCATGCCAGAAACATCAGATTCTGCCAGCAATCCGGTTCAGAATACAGATATCAGTAATCTGAATGGAGGAAAAATCTGGTCTGAACAAGATATTGTGTCGATGTTCTCTCTTGTGCAAGAAACAGATTGGGAATACATAGACTGTGTTTTAATTCCAGATCATGCTAGTGACCGTGTTGGTGCAGTACTCTTCCGGAACGATAAGGAGCAAACAAGCAATGTTGCGTTCTTTGATGCAGACGGATACTTTCAACAGTATGGCACATATGCAAGAATGTCTGACGAACCTGATTTTCAGTATCTCGGAGGTGGTGCGGTAACATTTAAGCTGGAAACAGAAGATGGTATAATCTATAACTACACGATCACAATCTCGATCGATGACAGTAATGTGAATTTTAAAGCGGAAGATGATTTGCCAAAATAAATTCCAGTTTTTGAAACTGAGAAATCGGAATTTGTTGCTCCATACGCCTTTGACAATAGTCCTTACAATATACTATAATAATATTTACAAATACTATTTGTAAGTGGGGGACTTATGGAAAACAATCATTTTAACGTTGCGTGGGCGAAAAGCACTGCTCTATATACAAAAGCAGCTTCGGTACTTGGCGTCGGATACCCGGAAATGATGGTGCTGTATGCGCTGGAATCCATGGGAGAACTGACGCAAAAGCAGATCGCAGAGAATTTCGGTATGCAAAAACAGACGGTTCATACGGTCGTGAGCGCACTTCAAAAGAAGGGCTATTTACTGTTGGAGGCCAGCGAGGGCGATAAACGTGAGAAGCGGATCGTCTTGACTGAAAGCGGACAGGTATACGCCCACAGAATGATTGCGCCTTTACGAAAAGCCGAGGAGAAGGTTTATAGAACAATCGGGAACGAACGGCTCCAAGCCATGTGTGAAATTCTTGACCAGTTCAATCTTCTCTTTGAAAGAGAGCTGAGCGGAGGTCTGGGCAGTGAATAACAAGCGGACTTTCTTTCAGTATGTGATTCCGTCCGTGTTATCCTTTGCGCTTTCCGGGGTGTATGCCATCGTTGACGGTTTCTTTGTAGGCAACTCAATCGGGGATGCCGGACTTTCCGCAATCAACATTGCATATCCCATCACGGCGGTCCTGCAATCCGTAGGGACAGGAATCGGAATGGGTGGTTCAGTCAAATACTCCATTCTGAAAGCAGCAGGAAATGAGAAAAAAGCACGGGAGTTCGTTGCCGGTGCAACATGGCTGATGCTTCTTTTCAGCGCTGTCCTGACTGTCACCGTTTTCTTCACTTCAGAGAAAATCTTTTCTGACCTTGGTGCATCGGGCGAGTTGCTTACTCTGGGAAATGAGTATATCAAGGTAATTGCCCTTGGAGCGATTTTACAGGTGTTCGGCACCGGACTGGTTCCGTTTATGCGTAATTACGGCGGTTCTTTGTGGGCAATGATCGCTATGATCTGCGGCTTTGCTACCAATGTTGCTCTTGACTATACTTTTGTGTGGGTTCTTAGACGGGGCATGTACGGTGCGGCATTGGCGACCATTATTGGGCAGGGAGTTACCATGGCGGTTGCACTCGTGTATTGCGCCATCAAAAAGAACCTCACTCTGAAAATCGCACCTGTTGATACCCCGAAAACGGCATTTCAGATATTAAAAATCGGACTTGCTCCATTTGGCTTGACCCTTGCCCCAAATATCTCTCTTGTGATCATCAACCGATTTTCGGTTTCTTATGGCGGACAGGAGGCTATCGCCACCTATGCCTGTATCTCCTATATCATCTGCATTGTTTATCTTCTTTTGCAGGGTGTCGGTGATGGTAGCCAGCCGCTCATGAGTCAGTTCTGCGGAGCAGGCGAAGAAAAATCGCTCAAACAAACCAAAACGCTGGCGTATGAATTTTCCATGGTTTTGGCGGTAATCAGTGCGATTCTGATTTACCTGCTCCGTGGAAAGATTGGACTACTGTTCGGTTCATCTGCCGAGGTAAACGCAGGGGTCATAAAGGTCATGCCGATCTTCCTTGTGTCGGTTCCGTTTGACGCCATCACACGAGTTTCCACGGCGGCTTTCTACGCAACCGAAAAAAGTGTGCTGTCCTATGTTCTGACATTTATCGAACCCATCATCATGCTGGTGTTGATGCTGATGCTGCCGCCGGTGTTTGGCGGTCAAATCATGATTTGGTGGAGCGCCGTATTTGCAAAGGTCATTACCGCATCAGTAAGCATTGTGCTGTCCGTTAGATACAGCGCACAAAGAAATCGATAACTTCAAGTTTGTTGATGCAAAGCAGAGGCGGTAACTATTGATAAGTTCCCGCAAACCGATGAGGCACTGGACATGTTTCCACAAATCGATGAGGTAAAAAAGAGAGCAGTTCAGACGTCTAAACGCATGTCGAGACGGTAGCTTTGCTTCTGTAGCGCATTCAGCGTGGCGTAAGACAAATTAAAAAACATAGATTCCGGGCTTTTTCGGGAGTTGGGATTAGAAGCCTGACTTCTGAAAAGGCGCGGTTATTTTATGTGGAAACATATCTACTGCAAAATGTGTGTCAGGTTGTAACCTCGGATTAGATGTCACGATTTGAGGCGGTGGATTAGATGTCAGGCATATTGGGACGATTTTTGGAAAACGAAAAGGGCTGACAACCAATCTGGCAACTCAACCATTGGGGGGGTGCAGGCGGTGGAATAGATGTGAAGGAGAATTGATTAGATCAGAAGTAGAAGGAGAGTCTCTCGCTATGATCAGAGAATTACGAAAAGCAGATATCAATATAGTTGCAGATATATGGTTGGATACCAATATAAAGGCCCATTATTTTATCTCTGCTCAATATTGGAAAAGAAATTTGGAGCTTGTGAAAGAACTGCTGTTGCAGGCAACCGTCTATGTCTATGAAGATAATTATGAGATACAGGGCTTTATCGGAATGAATGGTGAATATATAGAAGGCATTTTTGTTTCTGAGGCAATGCAGTCGCAGGGCATTGGCAAAATTCTGCTGAATTATGTAAAGGATACAAGGAGCAAACTGCTTTTAAATGTATATCAAAAAAATATACCGGCCATATCTTTTTATCAGAGAGAAGGATTTGAGATTCAGTATAGCGGCCTGGATGAAACTACCGGGGAAAAAGATTATGTAATGGCATGGCAGCAGAAATAGAAATTCTAATTGTTTTGTAGGAGGTAAAAAATGTCAGATAAAATGGAGGTATACTATTTCAGTCCCACAGGAGGGACGAAAAAAGTGAGTAGTATTTTTGCGGATGCGATGGAAAAAGAAGTAATTTGGCATGATCTGGGAAGTAAGGAACCTATGATGGAGAAGCCGGAAGGCAAAATGATTGTTGTTGCAGCTCCTGTTTTTGGAGGCCGTATTCCTTCGGTTGTACGTGAGAAAATAGAAAAACTCTCAGGAACCGGAAAAAAGGCAGTAACGATAGCGGTCTATGGAAATCGGGCATATGAAGATGCTCTGTTGGAAATGAATGACATTTTGATGAAATGTGGATTTACAGTAATTGCTTCAGGTGCATTTGTAGCGCAGCATTCCATGGCACCTGAAGTAGGAGCGGGAAGACCAGATGGAGAAGATGAGAAAGAAATCCATAAATTTGCAGAATCTGTCAAGAATAGCACTGCTACAGAGAATGTTCATGTTCCAGGCAATCGTCCATACAAACCAGAGATGAATATGCCGGTTACACCAATTTCTATACCATCCTGTACGATGTGTGGAAAATGCGTAACGGTCTGTCCGACAAACGCTATTTCAGTTTCAGATGGAGCAGTGATTACGGATGCAGAGAAATGTATTCTTTGTATGGCCTGTACTCATGTCTGTACGGAACAGGCGAGAATTCGTCCGCTTCCATTACAGCAGAAAACGGAACAGATGCTTGGCGCCTTAAAGAGCGTCAGAAACAAAAACGAAGTGTTCTTATAAGGTGAAGTAGCATACCGAAAGACAACAGTATTTGTGATGACATCATTTATCGAAATAGCTCAAATTTTCACAGGACGAACGACGGATATGGAACTGCTGGCATCGATTGCCAGACTACAGGATATTTTCATTTGATACATTACTTTTTTTTTCGGGAAAAGCTTTCAGCTGCTAAGACTGAAGAAATTATCAGGAAGATAGATGCGGGTCAGGGGAACAACGATCATAGAGAGGAAAATAAAAATGCGAGGTTTGGGAACGATCATCAATGCGCTGGCCATTCTGGTGGGCGGCGTGCTGGGCATCCTGTTCAAACGCTTTCTGAAGGAACGTTATCAGGATACCATCATTAAAGCCACAGGTTTTTCTGTGGTGTTTCTGGGAGCGGCAGGAACGCTCTCCAAAATGCTGGCCATCGGGTCGGACGGGACTTTGAGCACCAGAGGATCTATGGTGATGATTCTGTCACTGGCACTGGGGGCACTGCTGGGAGAACTCATTGATCTGGATGCGCAGTTTGAGCGTTTCGGCGAGTGGCTCAAGCATAAGACCCGCAGCGATGGTGACAATCAATTTGTCAGCGGTTTTGTGGCGGCCTCCCTGACGGTAAGTATCGGAGCCATGGCTGTCATCGGTTCCGTTCAGGATGGCATTTACGGCGATCATTCCACACTGGTGGCAAAGGCAATTCTGGATTTTATCATCGTTCTCATTATGGCATCGTCTATGGGAAAGGGCTGTGTGTTCTCATTTATTCCGGTGGCGGTGCTGCAAGGCACCATGACTGCCCTTGCCGTGGTGCTCTCCGGCTTTATGACGGACGCAGTTCTGAACAATCTCTCACTGGTGGGTAATATCTTGATCTTTTGTGTGGGAATCAATCTGGTGTGGCCTAAAACCATCAAGGTGGCAAATCTGCTGCCGTCTCTGCTGATCGCAGTGGCTATGGCGTATGGGGGCTGACCCTGTGAATACGCATGTGCATGCGGATGTTTGCTTTGGCAGCGGGAATGCAGCTGATGAAAGAAGAAAGTGGGGAAAGGAAAGAATGGGGAAATATGGGAATGGAATTTAAGATTTTGGATTACCTGCAAAATATACGGACTTCTGTGGGCGATGCAGCGATGTGTTTTGTCACCATGCTGGGCGATGCGGGGATGATCTGGATTTTGTTGACGGTCATACTGCTGACAATTCCAAAGACGAGGAAAAGCGGTGCTGTATTGCTGGCAGCGTTATGTGCAGATCTTATATTATGCAATGGGATATTAAAAAATTTGTTTGCCAGAATACGTCCATACGATATAAATACGCAGGTTCAGCTGCTCATTGCAAGACCGGATGATTTTTCTTTTCCCTCAGGTCATACAGCAGCATCCTTTACAGCAGTGGCGGCATTATATTTTTCAGGAGAAAAGAAACTGTGGAAAATGGCGTTGATCCTTGCGTGTCTGATCGCATTTTCCAGACTGTATTTATATGTACATTATCCGACGGATATACTGGGTGGAATTTTGGTTGGAATTGCGGCCGGTTATATAGGCTATATTGTGGTGAACAGATGTGGTACAATATGGAACAGATAAATGAAAAAAATAGGAGGAGAACAAAATGCCCTGTACAACAATACTGGTCGGCAAAAAAGCATCTTATGACGGCTCCACCATCATTGCCCGCAATGATGACTCCGGCGCCGGTCATTTTACCCCAAAGAAATTCGTGGTGGTGCACCCGGAGGAGCAGCCGCGAAAATATAAATCTGTGATTTCTCATGTGGAGATCGATCTGCCGGAGGAGCCCATGCGCTATACCTCCATGCCAAATGCGCTGGAAGGAAAGGGCATCTGGGCGGCCAGCGGCGTGAACGCAGCCCATGTGGGCATGACGGCGACGGAGACGATCACATCCAATCCCCGGGTGCTGGGTGCTGACCCGCTGGTGGAGTATCAGCCTGCCGCGGATGGCAGGGAAGAGGTGCCCGGCGGCATCGGAGAGGAAGACATTGTGTACCTGGTTCTGCCGTATATTCATACGGCCAGAGAGGGTGTGGTGCGTCTGGGCAGCCTGCTGGAGCGGTACGGGACTTATGAGATGAACGGTATTGCGTTTCAGGATCGGGACGAGATCTGGTGGCTGGAAACCATCGGCGGTCATCACTGGATGGCAAAGCGGGTACCGGACGATCACTATGTGGTGATGCCTAACCAGCAGGGCATTGTGGATTTTGATCTGGAGGATGCGCTGACGGCGCAGAAGGAACACATGTGCTCCGCCGACCTGAGGGAATTTATTGAAAAGTACCACCTGGATCTGTCTGTGGATGGAAAGTTTAACGCCAGAGCGGCGTTTGGCAGCCACGATGATGCGGATCATGTATACAACACGCCCCGGGCCTGGTTCCTGCTGCGGTATTTTAACCCCCGCACGAAGAAATGGGATGGTCCGCTGGCAGATTATACGCCGGAGTCCGATGATCTGCCCTGGTGTATGGTGCCGGAGAAAAAGATCACGATAGAGGACGTAAAGTATGCTCTTTCTGCCCATTTTCAGGGAACACCCTATGACCCGTATGCCGCTTACGGAGACGATTCTATGCGTGGCGCTTACCGTTCCATCGGCATCAACCGGAACGATTTCTTGTCAGTGATCCAGATGCGTTCCGAAAATCCGGTGGAGTGGATCGCTTTTGCTTCCAATGCGTTCAACGTGCTGGTGCCGTTTTACACCGATGTGGAGGAGACCCCGGCCTATGTATCCAACACGGCAGCGGACGTTTCCACGGATAATTTTTACTGGGTGAGCCGCCTCATCGCAGCCATGGCCGACGCGTCCTATAAGGGTTCCATTTTCCATCTGGAGCGCTATCAGGAGAAGGTCATGTCCGAGGGGCATGCCATCATCAACCGCTACGACGATCTGTTGGCGAAGGAGAGCGATCCCAAGGCGCAGACCCGGCTGCGGCAGAAGGCCAATGAGGAGATGGCGCAGCTGTTGAAAAAGGATGCAGCCACCACGCTGGATCAGGTGCTGTTTGAGCTGAGCAATCAGATGAAAAACTGCTATGCCCGGTCAGACGCATAGCAGGAGTGAAAATCCATAGAATTGCATGGAGAAAACCCCGCGCCCGGATCGCAGAAGCGTCTGGGCGCAGTCTGTGCGTTTGTCGGAAAATGGGGATGTGCATGTGATGAAATGGAAAAATGCAACGAGCCGGATGAAGGAACAAGGAAGGGCAGGTGGAATCCTATGGAATGGAAGGTCAGACGGATCCAGGAAGCAGACTACGGCTGTGAGGAACGCCCGGCCGGTGAGCCTTTGCAGGTGCTGGTGACGCTGGAAAATCCCGCAGGAGAGCAGAAAACACTGCTGGTGGCGGATGAGTGGCTGTATGCACACGAAATCGACGAAGGGAGTGTCTGGACAGAGACGGCCCTTCTGTGATAAGATGGGTGCATCAAAAAACTGTGCGATGGAGGAATGACATATGTATATTACCTGTCTTGATGTGGAAGGCGTACTGGTACCTGAGATCTGGATTGCTTTTGCAGAGGCAAGCGGCATCCCGGAGTTGAAACGGACGACCCGCGATGAGCCGGATTACAATAAGCTGATGAACTGGCGGCTGGGTATCCTGAAGGAGCATGGCCTGGGATTGAAGGAGATTCAGGCAACCATCGAGAAGATCGATCCGCTGCCGGGTGCAAAGGAATTTCTGGATGAGCTTCGTTCTTTTACCCAGGTGATCTTGATCAGCGATACCTTTACCCAGTTTGCCACCCCGCTGATGAAGAAGCTGGGCTGGCCGACACTGTTCTGCAACAGCCTGGAGGTGGCAGAGAATGGAGAGATCACCGGTTTCAAGATGCGGACAGAGCAGTCCAAACTGAGCACGGTGAAAGCGCTGCAGTCCATCGGCTTTGAGACCATTGCCAGCGGCGATTCCTACAACGATCTGGGCATGATCCAGGCCAGCAAGGCAGGGTTCCTGTTCCGAAGCACGGATAAGATCAAGGCAGATCACCCGGAACTGCCCGCTTATGAGAAATATGAGGATCTTCTGGCGGCAATTAAGAATGCAATGAAATAATTCACGGAGACAGACGATGGAAAAACGAAGGAAGTGGATACAGGCTGCCTTTGGGGTGGGCCTTTGTACCGCCCTGCTGGCTGGCGGCTGTGGCCAGACAGCGGGAGCCGGTGGGACAAGTGCAGAAAGCACGGTAAAAACCAGCGGGGATGACCGGCTGGTGGGGGCTTTCATTACTGATACGTATCTGGTGTTTCCGGCGGCTGAGGAGGGGGATGACCGCCCCTTGGAAGAGCGGGAGCGGAAATATGCCATCATTGACAAGAAGGACAGCGACGATCCAGGCGACTGGGAAGTTTCTTTCCAAGATATTTCCGGTGTAAAAATGATGAGCCTCTGCTGGCCGCTGGTGGATGGCGGCGACTGCTGGTTTAGTCTCTGTGATCCGGCGGTGCAGGACGTTCGATTAAACGTGACAGAGACCGACGATGGCACCAAGATCAGCATCAGCGGGACGATTTACGTGGTTTCTTCCAACGATGCCAGCGGCACCTACTATGCGAATCCGGTGTATGAGACAGCGGACGGAGAACTGTATGTGCAGGCAGGCAACGGATTTGCCAATGAAGGCGGCGCTGCGGAGGGCGGCAGCTTTCAGATGGGACTGGGGGATCCGGAATCTTCCGGCAGCGTTTCTGTCATCTATGCGTGGATGAACCGGCCGGTGAGCATCACTGTTGTGCAGATGGATAAAAATAACGAGGCGCTTTCCCGGGAGACCTACGACCCCGGCACCTTACCGGAGACGCTCCGGACAGAAAGCGGTGCGGCCTATCTTCTGGTGGAGATCGAGAAGACAGACGGCGACGGCAATTCCTATATGGAGCGGCAGCTTTATGATCCGTCGGATAAGGAGCAGCTGATTACCTTTTATGCCATGGAAAACGGGCTCATGGGCGCGCAGGATACGACGGTGGAGTGGCAGGCAGGAGAATGATTTAGGGTATCCTGACAATAAATGTGGGGTGCCTTGCAGGAAATGTGTTTGACGAAACAAGGCAACTACAGTATGATGAAGTAAAATAAAACTTCCCCTCTCCGGGATTTTCCGGGGAGGGATTTTTTGCGCAAAATGGAGGATCAGGATACAATGGATAAAAAAATAAGCTGTGCAATTTTTGATGTGGATGGAACACTGCTGGATTCCATGGGGGTGTGGATCAATATTGGAGATATTTATCTGCGAAAAAAGGGCTATGAGCCTGACCCGGAGCTGGCGGAGAAGGTAAAGGTGATGACTGTGCCGCTGACGGCCGCCTATATGAAGGAGACGTACCACATGCCGGAAACGGCGGAGGAGATCACCCGGGAGATCGAGGATACGGTGAAGGATTTCTATTATTATCAGGCCGAGGACAAGCAGGATGCCAGAGCGTACATGAAGAAGCTTTACGACCAGGGAACAAGGATCTTTGTGGCAACGGCTTCCGAGCGGGATCCCATTGAACATGCGCTGGCACGGGTGGGCATGTGGCCCATGGTGGAGCAGCTGTTTACCAGCTCAGAGCTGGGCTGCGGCAAGAGTCAGGACGGTTACTGGGCGCTGGTGGCATCCAAGATCGGTGTGCCCGTGGAAGATCTGACCATTTTCGAGGATTCCCTGCACGCGGTGGAGACGGCGGTACAGGCAGGCTGCACGGTGGTTGCTATTTCTGACCGGTACACGGTGGAGGACGAACCGGCGCTCCGCAAGCTGGCCGATCGCTATATTTACAACTTCACGGAACTTTTATGATCTGCAAAGCAGCGGAGAGCATGAAAATACGATTTTTCGAATGATATGTGTGAACGGTAACTTGTCTGTCCTTATAAAAATCAGTCTGGCGGGAAACGGGGAAATATAGTATGATAGAGAATATACCTGTTGACCCCAAAGTGACAACAAAGGATGGATTTATGAGAGATACGGGAAAAATTGTGACCGCATGTATGCTGGCGGCAGCGCTGTTTTGGCAGGTGGGGATGACCGGAGAGGCCACCGGTACCAAGACCCAGAAGCAGATTGACAATCTGAAAAAGCAACAGCAGGAGACGCAGGATAAGCTCGACGATGCAGAATCGGAGAAGAAGAAGCTGGAAGCTGCGAAAACAAATCTGGAGAACTATCTGCTGGAGCTGAACAACCAGTTTGCCCGGTTGAGTGCAGAACTGGATGACCTGGAGACTCAGCTTACAGATAAACAGGAAGAGCTGAATATCACGGAGCAGGATCTGGAGGAAGCGAAGGCAAAAGAAGAGCAGCAGTATGTGGATATGAAAAAACGCATCCAGTTCATGTATGAGAATGGAAATATGGATTACCTGACTTTATTTTTACAGGCAGGAAGCATCAATGATTTTCTGAACCAGGCGGATTATGCATCAGAGCTGGTGGCTTATGACCGGCGGATGCTGACGGAATTCCGGGAGACGAAGGAGCAGATCGAGACCACCGAGGCCCGACTTCAGCAGGAGAAGGAAGAACTGGAGACGCTGCAGGCCCAGGTGACGGAAAAGCAGCAGGAGGTCAATGATCTGGTACAGTCTACCGGAACGAAGATCAACGAGTATACAAATGAGATCGCCCAGGCACAGAAGCTGGTGGATCAGTATGAAGGAAAGCTGGAGAGCCAGCAGAATGCGCTGGATTCCCTCATTGCCAAGGCCAAGAAGGAAGAGGACGAGGCAGAGAAGAAGAAAGCCGCAGCGGCAGCCAGCAAAAACAGCAATGTACAGACCACCGCCAGCACCGGTACGACCAACAATGGTTCCGTGAGCAATGTGCAGGCCAGTGATCTGGACATGCTGGCGGCGATCATTTACTGTGAAGCCGGTTCGGAGGGGTATGATGGACAGCTGGCTGTAGGTGCGGTGGTCATGAACCGCGTGCGGAGCAGCAGCTATCCCAACACCATCATGGGTGTGATTTATCAGAGCGGCCAGTTCAGCCCGGTGGCCAGCGGCCGGTTTATCTTGGCGCTTTCCCAGGGCAGTGCCACGTCCAGCTGTCGGCAGGCGGCTCAGGCGGCGGTGGGCGGAAGCTCCAATGTGGGCGGCTGCTTAAGCTTCCGGCGCAACACCGGGGACATCAGTGGCATTGTCATCGGCAACCATGTTTTTTATTAAATCTTTACGGAATTGTATTTGTTTTTAACACAATTTTAATCAGAAGCTTGGTATTCTAAACCCATAAAAACAATAACATTTAAAGGAGTGCTTTTTATGGGAAACAAGTTTAGAGAAGAGCTTTTAGACGGAGAAACCGTATTATGGGAAGGCAAAAGTGAACCGTTTGCTGTTTTATCCGGTGCGTATAAACAGAAGCTGCCGGTGCTGTGGGTCGTGTGCGTCATTTATATCGTGGTATTTGCAGTGGCTTATCTGCCTTTTGCATTCCGCACCCAGACAGACCCGATCCAGCTCATCTTTGCCTGCGTCCTGGCATGCATCGTTCCGGTGAGCCTCTGTGCCCATTCTTTTTCTGATCCGAAGATGATCAAGAACGATCTCACTTACGTGCTGACCAATTACCGGGCATTTGTCATCGGAGACGAGCGGGCCAATATGATGCGCATTGACAAAAACACCGATTACCGAACCGAGATCCAGGAGGATGGAACGGAGATCATCTACATCGGCGATGCCTGCAAGACCAAGGCTTCTGCCAGCAGAGCTAATACCGTGCTGGGCGTGCGCAAGGACAAGGAAGATCCGAGCAAAATAACCGGACTGGTATTTTACGGCGTGAAGGACGCTGCAGATGTGTGCAGCAAATACGCCGCATTTGCAAAATAACATAAGACATTTGTAGGGCAGCCGCCTGTGGGAGTTCTCTCCTGCGGGCGGCTGTTGCCGTCGTTTTTTGTCGAAAAGAATTCCTTGTACGATTGCTTCCTGTTATTGTAAAATTATCCTATCTGAAAAACATTTAATTTCTATAATTAAAATCAAATTCTGCAAATCATCTGGCAGTTCTGCCGCGAGATTTCATGAAGAAAGAAAAAGATCAAACATCATGGGAGGATATGGAATGGAAGAAAATTTCGAATTATTAGAGGGCTATCAGTTTAACCTAAGCGATTTCGCCTTGTTTTTGTCGGTGATGAAAGATCCGCGGGCATATCGCTGCGTGTTAAGTGTGTTTATGGACGAGCCGGACATTGAGCTGCAGGATGTGAAGGTGGAGCAGGTGGTGTTGGATAAAAGCGGAAAGCGTGCCATTCGGCTGGATGCCTGGGCGAAGTCCGTGGATAATCGTCAGTTCAACATGGAAATGCAAAACGATGTCAGACAGGATGATCTGCGGAAGCGTTCGCGTTTTTACCAGGGAATGCTGGACACGCCGATCCTGAAATCCGGAAAAGAGACTCGTTATCGGATGCTGCCATCCACCGTGATCATCTTTATCACGCAGGAAGATATTTTTGGAAGAGATCGGGCGAAATATACGTTTACAGAGCAGTGTGAAGAGGTACCGGATTTAAAACTGGATGACGGGACAACGAAAATATTTTTTAATATGGAGAGCAAAAATGGCGCACCGGAGCTGATAAGTATGTTATCATATATGAAAGATACAAGGCTGAATAATCCGGATATTTTGGTAAAAGATAAACGGATCGTGGAACTGAATGATATTGTGGAAGAAGTAAAGGATTCAGAAGAATGGGAGGCTGTGAAGATGAACATTCTGGAAATTGGCATTGAAAAAGGAATGCAGCAGGGCGCCGAGAAAAAGATGCTTGAACTGGTGGAGAAAAAGCTGAAAAAAGGACAGACGATCTCGCAGATCGCGGATGCACTGGAAGAAAGCGAGGAGAAGATACAGGAAATTGCGGATTCGATTCAGAAGGACAAATCCCCGCTGTAACTGATGTCTTGCAGCCCCATCCAAAATAGATTATAATAACCATAAGATTACACTTTGTGGAAAGGGGCGGCCATATGGATAACCGTTTGTTTGGCAATACACATATTTTAACATGGCTTCAATATTACGCGGATAATACGCAGGTGGATCTGGAGAAGGTGAAGATCCTGGATATCACCCGCAGGAATAAGAATCTGATTCCGACGGTGGAATCCAATGACGCAGTGCTTGTGTTCACGGAGGCAGGCCACCCGGATATTTTTTACCGGATGTGGGATGTGGGCCTCGGTGAGTGTGACGTGTGGTACAATGTGGGATCTGAGCCGGAGGGGCCGATCTGCCACAACAAAGTAAAAGAGATGATCGACCGGGGCATCAACGCGTCAGCGGCAATGCTGATCCTGAATCCCAATGCCCGCAGTACATACAAGATCGGCATGCGCAACAGCAGCTTTTCCAAGGGCTCTATTCATTATGTGGGCAGCGAGATCCGTTCTGTGATCCTGAATAAGATGCACGTTTCTTACGGGGATAATGTCTGTATCATCAGCGGGGAGAGTATCGCGGTGGAGGCTGCCATTCTGGCCAGCGAAGGAAATATTATCGCAGTGGAGTACAACCAGAACGACCGCAGGACCATGGAGGAGAATATCCATCAGTTTGGATTGAATAACATTATGATCATTGATCATGTGACCGATGAGACAGTGAAGGATCTGCCGGTGCCGACGCTGACTTTCCTGGTGGCGTCTGCCAGCATGGAGCAGGAGATCCAGTGCATGCTTCGGCTGAACCCGCATATGGAGTTTGTGGTATACACGCTGGATTTCCGGTGTGCCGCCTCTCTTCCGGCGCTGTTTGAACAGTACGGCATCGGAGAGACCGAGGTGATTCAGGTATCGGTGTCCAAGCTGACGTCCAGAAATACGTTCCAGACAGAACCGGCACCGTGGATCGTGTCCGGGCATGCCTGAAATTTTTCTTGACAGATACCGTTTTTTTGATTATCATAGGTTTTAATTTCAGATGAGAACAATGAAGATGGAGAGAGTAGAAGCTGACTGAACGTTTCAGAGAGCCGACGCACGGTGGAAGTCGGTACCAGTAAGTCTTTTTTGAAAATCACTCCGGAGTTTCAGGCCGAAATACAGGAATGGTGTCCGAAAGGATCCATACGGCACTGCCAGATTGCAGGTGCCCGGGAGCGCGGATGCCGCGGTACAGTAGGTTCTGACGGTATTCCCCGTTATCAGAAGCGCATATGATGGTATGCAGGTAACAGGTGGTATAACGATTGCACAGGCTTTCGTCCTTTTACGGGACGGGAGCCTTTTTTAATCCTGTATTACAGAATCCCATATTCTATTTTAGTTGAGGAGGAACGCACAGATGATGAAAGATATGACAGAGATCCGCTGGCATGGCCGGGGCGGACAGGGTGCCAAGACGGCATGTCTGCTGCTGGCAGATGCGGCATTTACTGCCGGAAAATATGTACAGGGCTTTCCCGAATACGGCCCGGAGCGTATGGGTGCGCCGATCACGGCCTACAATCGGATCAGTGAGGAGCGCTGTTCTATCCATTCCAACATTTATGAGCCGGATTACGTGGTGGTCGTGGACGAGACGCTGCTGGAATCGGTGGACGTGACGAAGGGACTGAACCCGGAGGGGGCCATCGTCATCAATTCCGAGCGCAGCGCGGCGGAACTGCGGCCCATGCTGCGAGGCTATGAGGGAAGGGTCTATACCATTGATGCGAGAAAGGTTTCTGAGGAATGTCTTGGAAAATATTTCCCCAACACGCCTATGCTGGCGGCTATCGTGGAAGTGAGCCGGGTGCTGGAGCCGGAGCAGTTTATCGCTGATATGGAAGCATCTTTCCGGCACAAATTTGCGACGAAACCACAGGTGGTGGAAGGAAATATGCAGTGCCTGAAGCGGGCAATGAAGGAGGTACGGGCGTAATGGGAATCAAAGCATCTGACATTAATGAGCAGTCACCCTGGCAGGAGATGACCGTGGGCGGCGAGGTATATGAGGGCGGAACCGCCCGCGCGACCATCACGGGAGAGTGGCGTTCCAACCGGCCGGTATGGATCGAGGAGAAATGCAAGCAGTGTCTGCTGTGTGCCCCCTTCTGCCCGGACTCTTCCATTCCGGTAACCGCCGGAAAACGGTGTGAATTTGACTACGACCATTGTAAGGGCTGCGGCATCTGCTGGAAGGTATGTCCCTTTGAAGCCATTGATTTTGTGAAGGAGGAAGAAAAATGAGTATTCGAGAGAGAATGTCCGGCAATGAGGCGGTTGCCTATGCCATGCGCCAGATTGATCCGGATGTGTTTGCAGCATTTCCCATCACGCCTTCCACAGAGATCCCCCAGTATTTTGCCCAGTATGTAGCGGATGGCAAAGTGAACACCGAGTTCGTAACGGTGGAATCGGAGCATTCTTCCATGTCTGCCTGCATCGGCGCGGAGGCGGCAGGTGCCCGGGCGGTGACGGCCACTTCTTCCTGCGGTCTGGCATTTATGTATGAGCTTTTGTATGTGGCGGCTTCTTCCCGGCTGCCCATCACCCTGGCCTGTGTGAACCGTGCACTCACCGGCCCCATCAACATCAACAATGACCATTCCGATTCCATGGGGGCCCGGGATGCGGGATGGATCCAGATTTATGCGGAAAATAACCAGGAGGCCTATGACAATTATCTGCAGGCTATGCGGATCGCAGAGACGCCGGATGTGCGTCTGCCCATCATGATCTGTCAGGATGGTTTCATCACCTCCCACGCAGTGGAAAATATTTTGCTGGAAGAGGATGAGAAGGTAAAGGCTTTTGTCGGTGAATATCAGCCGGAGAATTACCTGTTAAAGCATGACAATCCTCTGGCAGTGGGGCCTTATGATACCTGCCCTTATTATATGGAACATAAAATGCAGCAGGCAGAGGCAATGAAAAATGCCAAAAAGGCAGTGCTTGCCGTGGCTGCGGATTTTGAAAAAACCTTTGGTCGCCATTACGGTTTCTTTGAGGAGTACCGGATGGAGGACGCAGAGGCAGCCATCGTGCTGATTGGAAGTACGGCGGGAACTGCCAGGGCCTGCGTGGATCAGATGCGTGCCGCAGGGAAAAAGGTGGGGATGATCAAGCTGCGGGTATTCCGTCCTTTTCCTGCAAAGGAGCTGGCTGCAGCGCTGGCCCATGTCAAAGCAGTGGCGGTGATGGATAAGAGCGAAGGCTTTTCCGGAACCGGCGGTCCCGTTTATGCGGAAACGGCAGCGGCCTGCTATGATCTGGAAAACCGGCCGAAGCTGATCAACGTGGTGTACGGACTGGGCGGCAGAGACTGCACAGTGAGCCATGTGGAAAATGTATTTCATCATCTGTTCCATATCATCGAGACCGGTGAGGTCGGTGAACGGTATCTGCATATGGGACAGCGAAGCACGGAAAAGGAGGTGCTCTGATATGGCATATAATCATAAAGTAGAGCTGAGCAAGCCTGAACGGTTTGTAGGCGGGCACCGTCTGTGCTCCGGCTGCGGCGCGGGGATTCTCTCCCGTGCGGTGACGCGTGCGCTGGATGAGAAGGATAAGGCGGTCATCTGCAACGCTACCGGATGTCTGGAGGTTTCTTCTTTTCTGTATCCGTTTACTGCCTGGGAGGACTCCTATATCCATTCTGCCTTTGAAAATGCAGCGGCAACATGCAGCGGTGTGGAAGCGGCCTATCTGGCGCTGAAGCGCAGAGGAAAAATCGACGATACATACAAGTTCCTGGTGCTGGGCGGTGACGGCGGTACTTATGATATCGGGTTCCAGTCTCTGTCCGGAGCCATGGAGCGCGGCCATGACATGGTGTATTTCTGTTATGACAATGAGGCGTACATGAATACAGGTATCCAGCGCTCTTCCGCTACCCCCCGGTTTTCCAATGCCACAACAACGCCCATCGGAACAGAATCCTTTGGGAAAAAGCAGAATAAGAAAAATCTGACTGAGATCCTGGTGGCCCATGAGATTCCTTATGCGGCTCAGACAACCTTTATCGGCAATATGAAGGATCTGCATAAAAAAGCCCACCGGGCCATCTATACGCCCGGCCCGGCGTTCGTCAATGTCATGTCCCCCTGCCCCAGAGGCTGGCAGTACCCGGCAGAGGATCTGGCGCTGATCTGTAAAATGGCGGTGGAGACGTGCGTATGGCCGCTCTACGAATATATTGAGGGAAAATGGTATCTGAATTATGAACCGAAGAAAAAGCTGCCTGTGGAAGAGTTTATGAAATTACAGGGCAGATTCCGGCACTGCTTCAAACCCGGCAACGAATGGATGCTGGAGGCTGCCCAGGAACATGTGGATGAGGAATGGGAAAAATTGAAAGATAAGTGTCAGTAAGACAATGGATAAAAAGGGGCCGCAAAAGCTGCGGCCCCTTGTGTGTCTGCCTGGAACGGTTGATTTTGACGAAGTGCTGAGAAAGTACGCTGTTTATAAAGTTTCAATATAGGGACTGACAACGCCCAGGAATTCTTTTTCCCGCAGCCACCAGTCTTCCTTGGAGGTGTTGCACAGCAGTGTGCCGTCCACCTTGTACAGCGGTGCCCGGTCAGTCAGGCCCATCAGCCAGGAACGGAAGTCCTCATAGCGCATTTTCACCACGTTTTCCACATAATGCAGATGGAACTGCGGATTGGAAACCTGGCAGAAATAAACCTGGCAGAAAGCATTGTCGTGGTAATCTTCCGCGTCCACGATCTGGCGGATATTGCCGATGTGGTGGATGTCATCGCGGGTCAGCACAACGCCCAGCTTATTTGCCGTATTTTCAATGATCGCCTCTTCAAATGTCTCTTCCGGATCGATGTGCCCGCTGGAGATTAGGTCATAAAGACCTGGAAAATCCTTCCGATGCAGGGAACGCTGCCGGAAATACAGCCATTTCTCGCCGTTTTTTACTTCCATCATCCACAGATGGACAACCTGATGCAGCAGCCCTTTCTCGTGTACCTCCGAACGGGACGCAACGCCAATGACATTATATAAGTTGTCGTATATTTTTAGAATTTCTTCTTCCATATTTTAAACTCCCCTTTTTATATAGAAATCATTCTGCACCTCCATTATACACGCCCTGAAAATAATGTCCATGCATTTCTTCAGATATTTATAACAGTTGTGTGGTGATCTGTGGGCGGCGCAGGAGGTGTGGGTGCCGGCGGGGATCGGAAGAGGATCATTCGCCGGTAGCATCCCGGTATGCCTGGGACGGCACATCTGCCCAGGCGTGTTTTTCTCCCGGTATAACGTCCAGTGTCTGCGGATTTACCGCATAAAATTCCAGAATCGAAGTTTGGGTTTCTCCATCAGACGGTGTGGTGTCCTGATAATATACGAACAGGTCACAGGCGCCGTTTTCTGATACCCGGTCATAGACGAGACGGTATTGGACCGTGTCTGTACCGGACTGGATTTCCCGGAAAATGACATAGGGAGTACCTTTTGCCGAGTAGGAGATGGACAGCGTGCCGATGCCATCGGCGGAAAGCTGTCCGTCATCTGCCAGAAGCCGGTAGACTGCCTGAAATTCTGCCAGGAGCGCAGAGTCGTTATCGCTATTGCTATCGGATTCAGAACCGGTGGTGTCAGCGGTGTTGTTAGTTGTGTTGTCTTCGGTTCCGGTCAGATTATCTGAAACCCTCGTTCCATTCTCGTCGATATGATATTTTTCCCGCTCCTCCGGGGTCAGGCGCCGGCAGAGCAGCGGCCCTGCAGCCTGCCGGTAATAATAAAGCGGTCCGTCCAAAAACGTATCCTCCTGCATGAGGATCAATCCGTCTGCGGTGACGTTTTTTTCTGTTGGGGCATGGAGAAAGACGAGCAGTGTATGCCCGGCACCGTAAAGCAGGAACATACCCTCCAGACAGATGAGTACGATGCCAAGAAGCACTTTACTGATGGCGGGCAGGCCAGTTTTGTGGCGCATGGCCCCAAACAGCCGGTATACCCAGTAGATAGACAGGGCACACCAGAGCAGGAACAGCAGAGATACCGATGCCGTTTCAAAAAGAGGGCGATAAGTCACGCCGTCAGGCAGCAGATTCGGTACAGTACCGAAGACGCCGGTGTACAGCAACAAAATACCGGTAAAAATGATCAGCACAGGTGCCTTGGGCTGCGGCGCTTGATCCCAGTTTCGCAGAACATTCCACAGTGGCGAACCTTCCCAGACGTCGGAATTTTCTTCCACGAAGGCTTCCTCCAGCTCCTGCGCATTCATGGCCGCCTTTTCCACCGGTACCAGATGACAGGCATCCAGATCATCCCGCCAGATGCTGTCCTGAAGAAGAAATTCTGCCGCTGCTCGGTAAAGATAGTAGCTTTTCAGCTGCGATTTGTTCAGTTTCTCGGGAGAGAGCTGCCGCAGAGCCTGACTGGCTTGGTCGGGGCAGTGCATGAGCAGCTGATATTTTGCCATGGACAGGAGCAGGGTCATCTGCATTGCCCGGTTATTTTTATAAGTAGTGCGGTAAAGCACATAGTTGTAGTCGTGGCAGTCCTGAAAGCTTTCCCGGTGAAGGCGGCGGATCTCGGTACGTGTCTTGGCAAAAAGGAGCAGCCCCATGGAAGCCAGGACGCAGAGATAGAGAAGGACACAGCTTCGTATGCGGGGGCCGGGATCGTCGTCCCATCCGGCGGTGGTAAAGATCAGTGCTAGGACAAACAGCGCCAGCAGGCCGGTGAGTATGCGGAAAATCCGCAGCCGCAGAAGCCGCTGTTTTCCCAGATTGCCGCCGTAGCTGTCCGGCAGGTGCAGATTGGTCTGTGTCAGGTCATACATATTCAAAGTCAGTTTCCCTCATTTCCTAAAATAAAAAGTGAAAAACAAGAAATATATCCCTACTTTACCATAAAATATAAAATAGAAGGAAGAAGAATGCCGTCGTTTTTATGGAAAGTTAATAATTTTTTCACGTCCTCTTGACAATATTGTCAAAAAATGCCTATACTGACAAGTGTTGAGAACTAACCATAGATCTAAACAGGAGGAAAAGTAATGAAAAAGAGAGTTGTAAGCTTACTTGCAGTCATGGCACTGACCGTGGGAATGCTGGCAGGCTGTGGATCTTCTTCTGACAGCAGTGCTGATACGAAGGATGCCGCAGCAGAGGAGAACACAGAGGCAGGGGATGCTGCAGATTCCGCAGAAGGAACCACAGCAGCAACCAGTGTAAAGGCAGGTTTTATTTTCCTGCATGACGAGAATTCCACCTATGACCTGAACTTCTTAAACGCAGCGAAGGAAGCATGTGAGAAACTCGGTATCGAGTACATGACCAAGACAAACATCCCTGAGGGACAGGAGTGCTATGAGGCAGCCTGTGAGCTTGCTGATGCAGGATGTAACTACATCTTTGCAGACAGTTTCGGACATGAGGATTACATCATCGAAGCTGCAAAAGAGTTCCCGGAAGTACAGTTCAGCCACGCTACCGGAACAAAAGCACACACAGAGAATCTGGACAATTACCACAATGCATTTGCATCCATCTATGATGGCCGTTATCTGGCAGGTGTTGTTGCCGGAACCAAGTTAAACGAGATGATCGCAAACGGCGAGATCACAGAGGACCAGGCAAAGATGGGTTATGTCGGCGCTTATACCTATGCAGAGGTTATCTCCGGGTATACCTCTTTCTTCCTTGGCGCACGCTCCGTTTGCCCGACCGTTACCATGGATGTAACCTTTACAGGATCCTGGTATGATGAGACCGCAGAAAAAGAGGGCGCAAACAAACTGATCGAGAACGGATGCGTACTGATCAGCCAGCATGCAGATTCCATGGGAGCACCGACCGCATGTGAGACTGCAGGTGTGCCGAACGTTTCCTACAACGGAAGCACCGCAAGTGCATGCCCGAATACCTTCCTTGTATCTTCCAGAATCAACTGGGAGCCTTACTTTGAGTATGCCATCAAATGTGTAGAAGAGGGCAAAGCGATCGATACCGACTGGACAGGCGATCTGGCAACCGGTTCTGTTGAACTCAGCGAACTCGGCACATCCGTGGCAGAGGGCACACAGGAGGCTGTTGAGGCAGCAACGGCTGAGATCGAAGCAGGTACACTGCATGTGTTCGATACCACAACCTTCACCGTAGACGGCAAGGCTCTGGACAGCTATGAGGCAGATGTTGACACGGATGCAGATTATACGCCGGATCACGAGGTAGTCAGCGAGGGTTACTTCCATGAGTCCGAGTACCGTTCCGCACCGTACTTTGATGTGAAAATTGATGACATCAACCTTCTGGATACCGCATTTTAATAGAAAACCGTGCAAAATCTGACTGAATAAAAGATTGCACAGGGCGGCACAGCGTATATCGCCGCGCCGCCCTTTTTCTATCAGCCCGGGCAGGGGTCCCGACAGGAAACCACTCTCCCGGACCGGCAGAAAAGGGGCGGATCAGCCACTAACTCGAAAGGGGACAAATGATGGAAACGAAGATAGCCGCAGTTTCAATGAAAAATATTACAAAAACCTTCGGCTCTGTAATTGCCAATAGCAGAGTCAGTCTGGATATTAATAAAGGAGAGATCCTGGCACTGCTGGGCGAGAACGGAAGCGGGAAAACAACGCTGATGAACATGCTGTCGGGTATTTATTTCCCGGATGAGGGACAGATTTTTATCAATGGCAAGGAGGAGGTCATCCGCTCTCCCCGAGCTGCCTTTGATCTGGGCATCGGTATGGTGCATCAGCATTTCAAACTGATCGATGTGCTTTCTGCTGCGGAAAATATCATCCTTGGACTGGAGGGGAAGCTGAACATCAAAGAGGCTTCCCGGAAAATAGAAGAGATCTGTGAAAAATACGGTTTTGAGGTTGATCCGAAGCAGAAGATTTATGATATGTCTGTGTCTCAGAAGCAGACGGTGGAGATCGTCAAGGTGCTGTACCGCGGGGCGGATATCCTCATTCTGGACGAACCCACGGCTGTGCTGACCCCACAGGAGACAGAGAAGCTGTTCCGGGTGCTGCGCAAGATGCGGGACGACGGCAAGGCCATTGTGATCATCACCCATAAGATGCATGAGGTGGAGTCCCTGTCTGACCGGGTGGCTGTGCTGCGGGGCGGACAGTATATCGGCAGTATGATGACAAAGGATACCACTGTGGAAGAGATGACCAACATGATGGTGGGACATGCGGTGACACTGAATATTGAACGGCCGGATCCGGTGGATCCCAGACCCAGGATCGAGGTGCAGGGCCTGACCGTGCGCAGTGAGGACGGAGTTCTGAAATTACAGGATGTATCCTTCACTGCCAACAGCGGAGAGATCCTCGGCATCGCAGGTATTTCCGGTTGTGGCCAGAAGGAGCTGCTGGAGGCCATTGCCGGTCTGCAGCCCACGGAGGCTGGTACAATCCGCTATGTGGAGGATGACGGCAGCAAAGAAGAACTCATCGGCAAAGATCCGCTGAAGATTGCCCAGATGGGCGTTTCTCTTTCCTTTGTGCCGGAGGATCGGCTGGGCATGGGGCTGGTGGGGAATATGGACCTGACCGACAACATGATGCTGCGTTCCTTCCGCAGAGGGCACACACCCTTCACCAACCGCAAACCGTCCAAGGAACTGGCGGAGAACGTGGTGGAGAATCTGGAGGTGGTGACACCGGGGATTACCACGCCGGTGCGCAGACTGTCCGGCGGTAATGTACAGAAGGTGCTGGTGGGCCGGGAGATTGCTTCTGCGCCGACGGTGCTTCTGACCGCCTATGCCGTGCGCGGCCTGGATATCAATTCTTCCTATACGATTTACAGGCTTATCAATGAGCAGAAGAAAAACGGCGTGGCCGTTATTTTCGTTGGTGAGGATCTGGACGTGCTCATGGAGCTGTCTGACAGGATCCTGGTACTGTGCAGCGGCCAGGTCAGCGGCATCGTGGATGCGCGGACGACCGACAAAAATCAGGTAGGAATGATGATGACTTCGGTAGGAGGAAGAGAAAGCGATGAATGAGAAAAAGAAAGAACCGTTTTTTCATGTGGCGAAGCGGGACGCGCTTCCCTGGTATCAGTCGGTGGGCATCCGGGCAGCAGCCATCCTTCTGGCCCTGATCGTGTGCGGCATCGTAACGACTCTGACCACCGGCATTAACCCGGTGGAGGTGTATCAGTCTGTTTTTGCCGGTGCATTTGGTACTGCCAGAAAAACCTGGATCACGCTGCAAAATATGTCCGTGTTGCTTTTGATCGCACTGGCCCTGACTCCGGCGTTCAAGATGAAGTTCTGGAATATCGGCGGCGAAGGTCAGGTGCTTATCGGTGGTCTGGCAGCAGCTTCCTGCATGATCTGTCTGGGAGAAAAAATGCCCAATGCGGTTGTGATTGCCTGTATGGTTGTTTCCAGTGTGGCGGCCGGTGCTGTCTGGGGCTTTATCCCGGCATTCTTCAAGGCGAAATGGAACACCAATGAGACGCTGTCCACGCTGATGATGAACTATATCGCAACCCAGCTGGTGGCTTTTTTTACCATCCTGTGGGAAGTGCCTAAGGGCTCCGGTAAGATCGGTATCATCAACCAGAATTCGAATGCGGGGTGGCTGCCCCAGCTGTTTGGTTCAAAATATCTGCTGAGTATTCTGGTGGCTGTCATCGTTACGGTGTTCATGTATATTTATCTGAATTACAGCAAACGCGGCTATGCCATCGCCGTTGTGGGAGAGAGTGAAAATACCGCGAAATATGTCGGTATCAAAGTGGAAAAAGTAATCATGCGTACCGTGGTATTATCCGGTGCGTTGTGCGGCCTGGTGGGCCTGCTTCTTGTGGGAAGCATCAACCACACCATCACAACGACCATCGCAGGCGGGCAGGGTTTTACGGCCGTACTCGTCTCCTGGATGTCCAAATTCAATCCGCTGACCATGATATTTGCTACCTTCCTCATCATTTTCATGGATCGGGGCGCCAGCGAGATATCCACGGCCTTCGGCCTGAACCATGCGTATTCCGATATCCTGACAGGTATTATCCTGTTTTTTATCATCGGCTGTGAGTTTTTCATTACTTATCAGCTGCGGTTCCGCAAAAAAGCAGAAAAGGAGGAGCAGTAATCATGTTGAGTTTTTTGCTTGCATTTATTCCGAGAGCGATCGTGCAGGGCATCCCGCTGCTGTACGGTAGTACCGGGGAAATCATCACCGAAAAATCCGGCAACCTGAACCTGGGGATCCCGGGTGTCATGTATGTGGGGGCCATCAGTGGTGTCATCGGTTCCTTTTTCTATGAGCATTCCGCGGGTGATGCGTCAGCTATGAATCCGGTGCTGGCCGTGCTCATTCCGGTGCTGTGCTGCCTTTTGGGGGCGCTGCTCATGGGTCTTCTGTACTGCTTTCTCACTGTTACTCTGCGGGCGAACCAGAACGTAACCGGTCTGGCCATGACTACCTTCGGCGTTGGTTTCGGTAACTTTTTCGGCGGTTCCCTCATCAAGCTGGTGGACAGTGATGTGCCGTCTATCGCCCTGACCGCAACGAGTAACTTTTTCAGTAAATCCCTGCCCTTTGCAGGAAAACTGGGTGGATTCGGCAAGCTGTTCCTGTCCTACGGTTTTCTGGCATATCTGGCAGTCATCATTGCCCTGGCGGCATCTTATATTCTCAATCATACCCGGACGGGGCTTCACCTGCGGGCTGTGGGAGAGAATCCCAACACTGCGGATGCGGCGGGTATCAATGTAACGAAGTACAAATACTTTGCCACCTGTATCGGCTGCATGATCGCAGGTCTTGGCGGCCTGTACTATGTGATGGACTACGCCTGCGGCGTTTGGTCCAACGATGCTTTTGGTGACAGAGGCTGGCTTGCCATTGCCCTCGTTATTTTCACCATCTGGCGTCCGAATCTGAGTGTGCTGGCCTCCTTCCTGTTTGGAGGGCTGTACATCCTGTACCTGTATCTGCCCACCGGTATGGATCATATGGAGTATCAGGAGTTGTATAAAATGATCCCCTATGTGGTAACACTGGTCGTTCTGGTGGTGACCAGTATGCGCAGCAAGCGGGAAAATCAGCCTCCGGCAAGTCTCGGTCTGGCGTACTTCCGTGAGGAAAGATAACGGCGCGAGTGTGCAGAAAAATGGTTTAATTCACAGAGTTTTGTTCAGGAAAGTATTCGGTTATGCGGAGCGTATATAGGGATAGCTGAAAGCAGGAGAGGACTCTGGGAAATAGAAATGAAATAAAAACAAGAAAGGCAGTCCCGTGATCACTTTGAAAGGTGTGAGGGGCTGCCTTTTTGGACTGTGCTGCATTCTGTGGGAAATCATCTGTCGGGATGCTCCATGTGCGCGCGGCAGATGATTTTACCAGAGTGGCTGCGATTACTTGCGGAATCCGAACAGCCCTTTTTTCTCATAGGGCTTGGCGGAAACAGAGGTTACGGTGTACCCGGTCTTGTCAATGGTTTCGCGCAGCTTGTCCTCCGGGATATCCTCCTCGGTGAGGATCACGGTCTGTCCCTTGCTGTGGGAAGAGGTTACCTTCTTCACGGACGGGAATGCGGCTCTCACCGTATCGTTTACGTGCGCCTCGCAATGTCCACACATCATCCCTTCTACACCAACTGTAATTTCTGTCATTTTCTTTTCCTCCTATACTTCTTTTTTATTATGATAAACAATGGTTTTGATTGTTTCAAATCATTCCTGTTTTTATCTCGTGTGAAGAACGTGTTTTATGTTCACACGGATATTAAAATGTATTCAGGAATTGTTTTTTCAACAGATATCGATTGATTTGTCTTTCCTCGAAATCTGTTGTCGATGGAAAATCCTGTAGGATTATCGTAACACTTTCTTTAAATCATATCCAGCTTCTTTGATGGTCGCTTTCAGTGTCTGGTCGGAGACTTCCCCGGACAGGTGCACAACGGCGGTGCCTGCCTCGTGGCTGGCAGTAGCTTCTGTTACACCGTCCAATGCCTCCAGGGCGGATTTCACATGGGCTTCGCAGTGGCCGCACATCATTCCTTTGATTTTCAGGGTAATGACGGTGTCGTTGCTGTTGTCTGTTGCAGTCTGTGATGTTTTGGTATTTGCAGCAACTGCGCCTGTATCGGCACTGACATCGGTTGTACTGCTGAGTAACGGGGCGTTTCCCAGGGCGTTTTTATGGGGCTTGTCGTGGCTGGCGTCATGCATCTTGAAGAAATTCAGGCGCAGGGCGTTGGTAACCACGCAGAAGCTGGAAAGGCTCATGGCTGCGGCACCGAACATGGGGTTCAGGGTCAGGTGGAACAGCGGAATCCACACACCGGCAGCCAGCGGGATACCGATGATATTGTAAATAAAGGCCCAGAACAGGTTCTCATGGATGTTGCGTAAGGTAGCGCGGCTCAGCCGGATAGCAGCGGGCACGTCGGACAGGCGGCTCTTCATGAGCACGATGTCAGCGGCATCGATGGCGATGTCGGTTCCGGCGCCGATGGCGATACCGATGTCAGCGGAGGTCAGGGCAGGTGCATCGTTGATGCCGTCGCCTACCATGGCAACCTTGCCCTTCTTTTTCAGACGGCTGATGACCGCCTCTTTGCCGTCCGGCAGTACCCCGGCGATGACTTCATCTACACCGGCCTCCGCGCCGATGGCTTTGGCGGTGCGCTCGTTATCGCCTGTGAGCATTACCACATGGATGCCCATGTTCTGTAATTCTTTCACGGCCCGGGGGCTGTCCTCTTTGATCACGTCAGCCACGGCAATGATACCGATGAGCTGCCCATCCTCACTGAAAAACAGCGGTGTCTTGCCTTTTTCTGCCAGGGCGCTGGCCTGTGCTTTCAGGTCTTCCGGCACGGCAGCATTTTTCTCGATGAAGGAAAGATTACCGCCTGCCAGTGTATGGCCGTTTAACACACCGGTGAGGCCATTGCCGGGAACGGCTGTAAACTGCTCGGTATCGCCGCCGTCAATGCCCCGCTCCTGTGCCAGGGCCAGGACAGCCCGGGACAGCGGGTGCTCACTTTTCTTTTCCAGTGCGCAGGCTTTGGCGAGAAGGGTTTCTTCGGTATAGCCGCCAGCGGGAAGAATGTCGGTTACCCGGGGTTCACCGCTGGTGATGGTGCCTGTTTTATCCAGGGCAACGATCTGGATCTTGCCGGTCTCTTCCAGAGAAACGGCGGTTTTGAACATGGTGCCGTGCTTGGCGCCCATGCCGTTGCCTACCATGATGGCAACCGGTGTGGCAAGACCCAGGGCGCAGGGGCAGCTGATGACGAGAACGGAAATGCCTCTTGCCAGGGCGAAACCGATGGTCTGTCCGGCCAGCAGCCACACGATGGTGGTAATGATGGCAATGGTAATTACGGTAGGAACGAAAACGCCAGATACCCGGTCAGCCACTTTGGCGATGGGGGCTTTGGTGGCAGCGGCGTCGCTGACCATCTGGATGATCTGGGACAGAGTGGTGTCCTCACCCACACGGGTGGCTTCACAGATCAGGTGGCCGGACTGGTTCAGGGTTGCGGCGGAAACCGTGTCTCCCGGGGCTTTATCCACGGGAATGCTTTCGCCGGTGAGGGCGGATTCGTTGACGGCACTGGTTCCCTCGGCAACCACGCCGTCTACAGGGATATTTTCACCCGGGCGTACCACAAAACGGTCGCCGATGTGTACCTGTTCAATGGGAATCTCGGTCTCCACGCCATCCTTTAAAACAACGGCGGTCTTGGGAGCCAGCTTCATGAGGCTCTTCAGTGCGTCGGTTGTTTTTCCCTTGGAGCGGGCCTCCAGCATTTTACCCACAGTGATCAGCGTCAGGATCATGGCTGCGGACTCAAAATAAAACTCATGCATATAGGACATGACTGCCTCGGCATCTCCCTGTACCTGGGCGCTGGTCATGGCGAACAGGGCATACACGCTGTAAACGAAAGCGGCGGTGGAACCCAGGGCAACGAGAGTGTCCATGTTGGGCGCCCGGTGAGCCAGGCTCTTAAAACCGTTGATAAAAAACTTCTGGTTCACCACCATGACAGCCACGGTGAACAAAAGCTGTACCAGACCCATGGCGATGTGGTTGCCGTCAAAGAAGTGCGGCAGCGGCCAGCCCCACATCATATGTCCCATGGAAAAATACATGAGAGGGATCAGCAGGCAGAGGGAAACGATGAGCCTCTTTTTTAACAGCGGGGTTTCTTTATCTTTCAGCATGTCTTCATAGTCAGAGGCACCGCTGCCCGCATTTTTGGTGGCGCCTTTCAGGGAAGCGCCATATCCGGCATTTACTACCGCCTCGATGATGGCCTGGGAGGAAGCAGTGCCTTCCACGCCCATGGAGTTGGTCAGCAGGCTGACCGAGCAGGAGGTGACGCCGGGCACCTTCTGGACGGCCTTCTCGACCCGGGTGCTGCAGGCGGCACAGCTCATGCCTGTAACGTTATATTGTTCCATTTGTCTCAGTCCTTTCTTGAAATGTCGTAAATCTACATACCCTTTTGTGCTCGCATGTAGCCGGGAAGGGATGCTGTTTTCTGCATTGCGGATGGATTTTAGCGCATCAGTTTTTGCAGAAGTGTCACCAGCTCTTCGATGACTTCATCGTTGCCCTGGCGGATATTATCAGCCACGCAGGTGCGCACATGATTGGCAAGGAGCACCTTGTTGAAGCTGTTCAGCGCTGCGTTGACGGCGGCCACCTGCACGAGGATGTCAGCGCAGTAGGCGTCATTTTCCAGCATGTTCTGAATGCCGCGCACCTGGCCCTCGATGCGTTTCAGGCGGTTCATCAGGTCGCGCCGTTCCTTGTCGGTGCGCTCCTTTGTCTTTGCGTGTGTGTCACCGCAGCAGCAACAGACTTTTTCCTGCGGTGTTGCCGGGGATTGTATTTGTTCACTCATAGTATGATGGCTCCTTATTGATATTTTATGATCAATATACCCTGAGGGGGTATTTACTACGGTATGAATATATACCTGTAGGGGGTATTTGTCAATACAGAATTTTATCATTTTACGCATTTATTGAAAAACAGTTCACCCGCGTCATTCGCAAAACCGCATCTGCGATGCTTTCCGCTGCGATGCAGCTCACTTTTGCTCGTCAAAAATATTACAATATTCTAAAATTTTGGAAATCGTTCCCCACAACGGTTTTTTTCATATATAATATGGTTGGTGTGAATACACTGTAGAGAAACAGGGACAGGAAACGGAAAGAGAAAATGGCATTTGACAGTTTTGAATTTTTATTCCGGTTTTTACCGGTTTTTTTCATGATATATTATCTCGCGCAGCCCAGATACCGGAACGCGCTGCTGCTGGTGGGCAGCTTCGTGTTCTACGCTTCAGGGCGGGTGGAGCATGCGGCGCTGCTGGCGGTGTGCGTGCTGGTGAATTTCTGGTGTGCTCGCCGGATGGAGAAACAGGAGAAGGGCAGGAAGTTGTGGTTATGGGCTGCACTTACTTATGATTTCAGTGTGCTGATCTTCTTCAAATATACAGGGCTGGCCGGGGCGCTGCCGCTGGGTATCAGCTTTTATACGTTTCAGATCACCGGCTATATGATCGATGTCTACCGGAAAAAGTTCCCGGCGGAGCAGTCGCTGTTAAAGCTGGGTACGTATCTGACCATGTTTTCGCAGCTGGCCTCCGGCCCCATCGTGAATTACGGGGAAGTCCGGGAGGCGCTGGGGAAACGGGAGCTGTCGGCGGAGGGGCTGGAAGAGGGCTTGCGCATGCTGATCCTGGGACTGGGAGCGAAGGTGCTGGTGGCAGACCGGATCGGCCTTTTGTGGAACGACATCCAGACCATCGGCTTTGCGAGCATTTCCACACCGCTGGCGTGGATGGGGGCGTTTGGCTACTCGCTGGAGCTGTATTTTGATTTCGCGGGTTATTCCATGATGGCCATAGGCATCGGCAAAATGCTGGGGTTTGCCATCCCGGAGAATTTTCATTTCCCGTATATGTCCAAATCCGTTACAGAGTTCTGGCGGCGGTGGCACATCACGCTGGGCCGCTGGTTCCGGGAGTATGTATATATCCCCCTGGGGGGTAACCGGAAAGGAAAGGCGCGGACGTTTCTGAACCTGATCGTGGTGTGGAGCCTGACGGCGCTGTGGCACGGCTCGAAGCTGAATTTCCTTATCTGGGGCGGTGCGCTGCTGGCGCTGATGCTGGTGGAAAAGTTGTTTTTGTTCCGGTTTCTGGATAAAAGTAAGGTCATCGGGCACCTGTATGTGATCTTTTTCCTGCCGTTGACGTGGGTGGCTTTTGCCATCACGGATGTGCAGCAGCTGGGCGTGTATATTACGCGGCTGTTTCCGTTTTTCGGGGCGGGTGCTGCGGGGGCGCAGCCATTGGATTACGTGCAGAAATGGCAGTCCTACTGGCCGCTGTTTGTGGTGGGCGTGTTGTTTTCCACGCCGCTTCCGGCCCGGCTGTTTGAGAAAATCCGGGAAAAATGGACAGGTGCGGTGTGCATCGTAGCGGTGCTGGCGGCGTCGGTTTACTATATGACCGTGTCGGCCAATAATCCGTTCCTGTATTTTAGCTTTTAAAGTGCATTAGATTGGATAATGGGGATGAAATGGATGAAACGATGGAAAGGGTGTAAGGTATGCATCCTTCTGGCCGTCGGCTGGCTGGTGTTGTCGGCGGTGGGATATATGGAAAAAGATGATGTGTATGCCGGGTACACGGTGGATACCCGGACGACACCGTATTTTGAACTGGTATTTGCCGGGCTTCACGACGGTATCTACCCCTGGAGTGCACCCCAGAAGCAGACGGTGGCAAGCGAGGCAGAAACGGCGGGGCAGGGCGCACAGCCCGGCAGCGCTTCGGATCAGACGGTGGAGGCAGCCGGGCAGCCTGGCGAAGGCGGAAACGGAGATGCGGCGGGCACAGCAGAAGAACCGCCGAAACCGAAGGAATTCGTGGAGGTGGGCGACGATTATTTTGCGGACGCCCTGTTTATCGGGGATTCCCGAACGGTGGGCCTGCGGGATTACGGGCATATGGACAATGCCTCTTTCTTTGCATCGGTGGGGCTGACTGTGTACGACATGTGGGATAAGACCATCACGGCGAAGCTGGCGCCGGGGAATCTGGTAACAGAAAGTGACGGTACGGCAGACAGTGAAGCCGCAGGAGACGGCAGCGGAGAAGATCAGATAGTGTCGGATGGAACAGATCAGTCGGAGGAAGCGCAGGCAGCGTTGGACGGAGCAGAGCAGTCTGGAGAAGCCCAGGTAGCAACGGAACCGGTCGTGGAGCAGATGACATTGGAGGAGGTGCTGACCACCCGGCATTTTGGCAAGATTTATCTCCAGATCGGTATCAACGAGATGGGCACGGGTACAGTAGATACCTTTATGAAGAAATATGAAGAGGCGGTGCAGCGGATCGGGGAATTGCAGCCGGATGCAATTATCTACGTGGAGGCCATCATGAAGGTTGGAAAAGAAAAATCAGAGACAGATCCGATTTTCAATAATGCCGGGATCACCGAGCGCAATGACCGGATCGCTCAGCTGGCGGACGGGCAGAAGATTTTTTACATAGACATGAATGAAGTGGTGTGCGATGAGGAGGGCAACTTGAGTGCCGAGGAATCCTTTGACCAGCTGCATTTGTATGGTGGAAATTACGGACTTTGGGTGGATTTTCTGAAGACGAAGGGGATTGAAAAATAAATTTCTTAACGAAATTTTTATAAGATTTGCAGGTGCTTTTGCTTGACGGAATGTTTTTGGAACCCTATAATAGGAGACAGTTTTCGACCGACCGACTGGCCGGTCGGATTCTTGTTTCTGTGGGAAGGGGAGAAAATCCAGACTCACAGGAGATGTCAGAAAATAACGCATAACGGGGAAAACGGTTGCGTGTGCTTTATGAAAAAGAGGAGGTCCAATATGAAAAACAGACGTGTATTGGCACTGGGGCTGGTGATCGTGCTGGGGGTATCCATCACGGGATGCAGCAGCAAGAAACAGACCGAAGAGACAGCAGAGAAGGTAAATGTAGAGGTACAGCCCCCGGGATCCGGTGAAGTGGCACTGGATACGGACTATATAGGAACGGTCTCTCCCGAGCAGCAGGTGTATGTGACACCCCTCGTATCGGGAACGGTGACGCAGGTGAACTACGCTGTGGGAGATACTGTGCAGGAAGGCGATGTCCTGTTTAAGATTGACGATGAGGCGGCACAGCTGCAGATGAGCAGTGCGAAAGCCGCTTACAGTCAGGCCGCTGCAGGGGTAACTGCGGCCACCGGTGGATCCCGGCATCTGCAAAATTACCAGGCCGAGCAGAGCATTGATACGCTGGAGGACAGTCTGGATAAGGTGCGCAGCAGCATTTCGGATATGGAAGGGCAGATCGATGCGCTGGGACAGGCGCAGGAAAATTTGAATGCTGAGGTACAAAAAGCGCAGGCAAATGTGGATGCAAAAAAAGATGCACTGGTCAAAGCGGAAGCAGCTTTGAGTTTGGTTCAGTCGGGAAATGGAGACAGTGCAAATACAACAGTTCCCAATTCGGGTATTACAGAAGGAACAGGCACAGAAGGTGCAGGTACGGAAGGAACAGGTACGACAGGAACAGAAACACCTTCAGAACCAACGAAGGAAGACTATGAACTAGCAGCTCGTCAGGCAGAGGTTGCTACGGCAAAATTACAACTTCAGCAGGCAGAAACAGCTCTTTCCAAAGCAACGTCAGATCTGGAAGCTGCAGCCTCCGGCAAATCCCAGCTGGAATCCGCCCTGGAAACTGCCAAGTCCCAGAAGGACACCTTAAAAGATAATCTGAAAACCGCCCAGGACACCTACGACATCACCCAGGATGAGGTGTATCCCCAGACGGATGCCACCTATGCAGCACAGCTTGCACAGGCGGGCGTTGGGGTGAAATCCGCCCGGTATCAGCTGGATTTTTACACCGTGACGGCACCCATTTCCGGCCAGGTAGAGACGGTTTCCGTGGAAAAGGATGCCATGGCGGCAGCCGGTAACGTTGCCTTTGTTATTTCCAATAAGAATTCCATGACGGTGACCTTTCAGGTAGCTGAAAAAGTGAAGGATCAGCTTCAGGTGGGAGATGCTATTACTGTAGAGCGGGGCGATGAGACCTTTGGCGGCACCATCACAGAGGTGGGCACCATGGCCGGAGCCCAGACCAGGCTGTTCCAGATCAAAGCGACCATTCCCGGGGTCAGCGACAAGCTGCCCAGCGGTGTGTCCGTAAAGGTACATGCCACAACCCAGCGGGAAGAGGGAGATCTGATCATCCCTTACGATGCGGTTTATTTTTCTGCGGGAGATGCGTATGTGTACTGCGTGGAGGACGGCAAGCTGGTGAAGACCCCGGTAACGGTAGGGCTGATGAACGACACCCAGGTGTCCATTGCAGATGGGCTGACAGCGGACAGTCAGGTGGTTACCACCTGGTCTTCCAAGCTTCGTGACGGCGCGGAGGTCACCATTGTATCCGATGCAGACAGCACAGACGGCAGCAATACAGCATCTACAGACAGCGCGGATAGCAGCAACGCAGCCACCGCAGACGGCGACACCACAGCAGACAACGCAGCCGGTGACGCTGCAACCGGCGATACTGACAACAGTAACGCCGCAGACGGGACAGGTACAGATGACAGCAACAGTGACCGGAAAGATGCGGAGGCAGGGAAGTAAGTATGGATTTGACAAAATTTTCCTTAAAACGGCCTGTCACAACGCTTCTGGTGGTGCTGGCGCTGGCCGTATTCGGTATTTCCTCCCTGATGGGACTTCGGTTGGAGCTGATGCCGGACATGGATATGCCGGTGATGCTCGTCATGACCATTTACCCGGGCGCGGATCCGGAGTCGGTGGAGGAGCTGGTCAGCTCCCAGATCGAGGGAAAAGTGGGATCGTTGAGTGGTGTGGATTCCGTGACAACCTATTCCCAGGAAAACAGCTCCATGGTTTTGTTACAGTATGATTACAGCACAGATACCAATGACGCGTATCTGGATCTGCGGGCGGCTCTGGATTCCATAGAGACATCGCTGCCGGATGACTGCCAGACACCTATCGTCATGAAAATGGATGTCAATGCCATGCCAAGCATCATGTACTCTCTGAGTACCACGGACGGCAGTGATGTGGTTTCCCTGGCCAATGAGGATATTGTGCCGGAGCTGGAAGCTATCGGTTCTGTTGCCAGCGTGGAGGTCAGCGGTGGCCGGGAGAATTATGTGCAGGTGCTGCTGGATGAGGATGCAATGAACCAGTATGGCCTGACCATGAGTAGCATTGCCCAGTATATTGCAACGACAGATTTTACCATCCCCATCGGCTCTCTGGAGCAGGGCAGTCAGTCCATCAGTGCCATCAGTTCAGCAGATGTGGAGAATGTGGAAGATCTGAAAAACATCCCGCTGTTTACCTCCACCGGCGGTCTGGTGCATTTGTCTGATGTGGCAGAGGTGCAGTGGGCGGAAAAGGATCCCGACAGTATCAGCAGGTACAACGGAGAAGAGACACTGACGGTCAGCATTACCAAGAACCAGAGCGCCAGTACGTTAGGCATGGTGCGGGATGTGAAAAACGTGATGCGGCAGATGGAGGACAGTCACCCCGGTCTGGTGGCTACCGCTTCCTATGACGCATCCGACATGATTTTACAGTCGGCAGGCTCCGTGGGGAGTACGCTGCTCATGGGTGTGATCCTGTCCATGATCGTGCTGTTTATTTTTTTCGGTGACTGGAAAGCCAGCCTCATCGTCGGAAGCGCCATGCCCATCTCTCTGCTGGTGACGGTTATCGTCATGGCAGCGGCAGGCTTTTCGTTGAACATCATTACCCTGGGGGCACTGGTTATTGCCATTGGTATGATGGTAGACAGCTCCAGCGTGGTGCTGGAAAACTGCTTCCGGTCGAAGGATAAAAAGCTGCATTTTAAGGATGCGGCACTGGTGGGCGCCCAGGGTGTGGCAAGCTCCATTGTGGCATCCACCATCACCACCGTGGTTGTTTACCTGCCCCTTTGTCTGCAGGATGGGCTGGCAGGACAGATTTTCGGTCAGTTGGGTTATACAATCATTATCGCCATGCTGGCATCTCTGGTATCTGCACTTACTCTGGTGCCGCTGTTCTTCTGGATATTCCAGCCGAGGGAAAAGAAAGAACTGAAAATCAACAGTCTTTTGGATCGGATCAAGGGAAAATATGAAAAAATGGAGCGAAAACTGCTGTACCGGAAAAAGCTGAGTATGGCAGTGGCGGTACTTCTTCTGGTGGCAGCCTTTGCCCTGGTGGGGCTCATGAAGGTGGAACTGATGCCTGCCATAGATGAAGGGACGGTCTCTGTGGAGGCAACCTTCCGTTCCGGTACGAAAGTATCTGAGGTGGATGCCCGGATGCAGGAGCTGGAAGCGATGGTGGCCGCCCACCCGGATGTGGAGAGCTACACCCTGACATCCTCCAAGGGCTCCGGCAGTATTTCCGTCAATCTGAAGGATAAGCGGAAAATGTCCAGCCAGGAGGTGGCAGATCAGTGGATGGAGGAGACAAAGGATATGACCGGTATCCAGCTGGATATTACCGTCAGCAGTCAGATGTCTTCCATGATGGCCACCGGTTCAGGCGCTTCAGTGACGCTGTCCTCAACGAATCTGGACGATCTGAAAGAGGCGGCAGCTTTTGTGGAGGAAAATGCCTGGGATATCCCCGGTGTGCTGAACGTGTCCTCTGATGCGGGAGAGAGTGCCACGCAGATCAAAGTGCTCATCGATCCGTTGCAGGCCATGGCCCACGGCATGACACCGGTACAGGCAGCTGGCGGGCTTTACAGCATGATCAGCGGAACCGAAGCCATGAAAATCACATCCAACGGCGACGAATACAGCGTCATGCTGGAATATCCGGAGGGGACTTACACCAACGCAAGTACACTTTTAGATGCGTCTGTGGGCGGCGTACCGCTGTCGGAGATGGCAACGCTGCAGTATACCGATTCTCAGCAGACGGTCATGAAGTCCGATGGAAAATATCAGACAACAATCACCGCAGCCTGCGTATCGGGTAACACCGATGCAGTAGAGGAAAAGCTGGATGCTCTGGTGGGTAGCCTGCAGCTGCCGGATACGGTGGAGCAGGCAGAGGACACCATGGATCAGATGATGCGGGAAAACTTTACCGCTCTTGGCAAAGCCATTGCGGCGGCCATTTTCCTCGTTTTCCTTGTGATGGCCATGCAGTTTGAATCCTCGAAATATTCCCTGATGGTCATGCTCAGTATCCCGTTCAGCCTGATCGGCTCTTTTGGGTTACTGTTCCTGTCGGGACAGTCACTGACCATGACCTCCCTCATGGGTATCATGATGCTGGTAGGTATCGTGGTAAACAATGGTATTCTGTATGTGGATGGCGTCAATGCCCTGATCAATGAGGATGGCCTGTCGCTGGACGATGCCCTCATCGAGAGTGCCAAGACGAGATTGCGCCCGATTCTGATCACCACCCTGACTACCGTGATTTCCATGGTGCCCATGTCGCTGGGCATCGGTACCGGCACGGAAATGATGCAGGGTATGGGGATTATCATTATCGGTGGGCTGATTGCTTCTACGCTGCTGATCCTGATCCTTCTGCCGGTGTTCTATCGCATGGTATACGGGAAAGAGAAGAAGGAAAAACGCAAAAGAATCGGAAAAAGGAGGAAGCCAAAGAGTGGAGCCGCAGAAGCCGGAAATGGAAAACGAACTGAAACCGGAAACGGAAAACGAACTGAAACCGAAGGTCAGAGCTCTTTATGAGGCTGTCCTGGAACTGTTGAATGAAAATGCGGATATCAGTACCATGAAGGTGTCTGATATCACTTCCCGGGCCGGCATTGGCAAGGGAACCGCGTATGATTATTTCAAAAGCAAGGAAGAGATCATCGCCTGCGCGGTCATGTATGACGCAAGAAGGCAGGGGATGGAAACACGGGAAAAACTACGGGAACTGCCTGATTTTCAAGCCCGCATCCGGTATTGTTTTCACTGGGTGGAGGAATGCGTGCGGGAACAGAAGGCTTTCGGAAAGCTGTTGTTCTTCACCAGCCGTCCCGGCGGCATCCCGGCTGAGGTGCTGGTAAAGATGAAGCAGATCCATGAGGAAAACAAACCAGGCTGCGTGCTGGAGCCTGTGGAAATTCTCAGTGACCTGTGCGGACAGGGACAGGCAGAGGGGTATATCCGGGAAGAAATTTCGCCGGAGGATGCCGCTTATATCCTGCTGGGCAATCTGTGCTCCCTGTTCATGTATATGGGACAGGAAAAAGGCGTAGATGCGCAGAAATGCGGGAAAATGCGGGAATTCCTCTGTGAAGGATTTTTAAAAACCGTGAAATAAAGAGAACAACGCAGAAAATGATCGGTAGAGAGATGCAGGATAATGGCATCGCTCTGCCGATTTTGCGTTCTATAGCGGGGTGAAATTTTTGGTGGGCAAACGGATGTAAATAAGGTAGAATGAGAAAAAGACATGGAGGAGGAATGAAAATGTTAGAAGTTGGAACGAAGGCACCGGAGTTTTCCCTGCCGGATCAGAACGGAAACGTCCATACCCTGGAGGAATATCGCGGGAAAAAGGTGATCCTGTATTTTTACCCCAAGGACAATACCCCGGGCTGCTCCAAACAGGCCTGCGGCTTTGGCGAGTTATATCCCCAGTTTGTGGAAAAGGGTGCAGTGGTGCTGGGCGTCAGCAAGGACAGCGTGGCATCTCATAAACGGTTCGAGGAAAAATATGGCCTGCCGTTTACGCTGCTGTCAGACCCGGAACTTTCCTGCATCCAGGCATACGATGTGTGGAAGGAAAAGAAGATGTATGGAAAAGTCAGCATGGGCGTGGTGCGGACGACCTATCTCATCAATGAGAATGGCATCATTGAAAAAGCTCACGACAAGGTGAAGGCAGCGGATAATCCGGCACAGATGCTGGGAGAACTGGCATGAGGATTTTACTGTCACCTGCCAAAAAAATGAGGGTAGATACTGATTCTCTGGCGCCGCTGGGCCTGCCGGTATACCTGGAACAGGCCCGGGAGCTGATGCATGCTGTGCAGAGCCTTTCTCTGGCGGAGGCGAAAGCCCTGTGGAAGTGCAACGATCAGCTGGCAGAGCTGAATTATGAGCGGTTTGCCCATATGGATCTGGAGCGGCAGCTGACCCCGGCGGTGCTCGCCTATGAGGGGCTGGCCTATCAGTACATGGCGCCCGGCGTCATGACGGAAGACATGCTGTCCTATCTGCAGGAGCATTTGCGGATCCTCTCCGGCTTTTATGGCGTGCTGCGGCCTTTTGACGGGGTGGTGCCCTACCGGCTGGAAATGCAGGCGAAGCTTTCCGGTACGCGGCAGATGGTTGATTTACAGGAGAAAGATCTCTATGTGTACTGGGGCGACCTTTTGTATCAGGGCACCCGGGATGCGGACGGTGTTTTCATCAACCTGGCTTCGAAAGAATATGCCAAAGCGGTGGAGAAATACATCGCCCCGGCGGATTACTTTATCACGGTGGAATTCTGTGAGCAGGTGGACGGCAAACTGAAGCAGAAGGGCACCTTTGCCAAAATGGCACGGGGAGAGATGGTACGCTTCCTGGCGGAGTACCAGGTGGAAGACCCTAGACAGATGAGGGGCTTTACAGGATTGGGGTATCGGTTTGACGAGGCTGAGTCGGATGAGAATACCTATGTGTTTGTTGCCCAGCGGGAAAAGGAAAAAAAGCATCACGCTTTGTCTGACGCTCCTGCCAACATAGGGTTCGGTTGAATGTGAACTATTTACTGTATGATCGAAGATTTTCAGCAAGTTACCAGCAAGTTAATCGAACACTACATTTAGCCTATTTAATCCCAATTTTATACTATATCTTGCATTTTTGGTCTGGAGATCACGTCAAACTTTTCCTGTGAGCAAGTTGCCGGCAAGTTAAATCACGCCCAGATAGGAATGTATTTCATGTATCTCGGAGCGGTTGTTGGATCAAGGGGTTTGATAAACTCCGATGCAACCGCTTCTTTGATCAGTCGTGATACCGTACCCGCCGCGGAATCTTTTAATCCGAATCGTTCCCTCAGCGAACTGTTTGTCAACTGTTCGCCCTGTACATGCTTAATACAGGCATGCAAATAGCAGGCCCACAACTTATCTTCCATAGAAATGTTGGAGAAGGGCATTTCAGAAAATAAAGTAACTCTGGTACTATCCTCAAATAATTCGATTTTCGGAGCCGGAAGTTGATATAGCTCACAAGTAATAACGATTTTATCCCATCCGGTGCCTAATTCTTCACACATTCTGAGACGCCGCATCAAAGACGCCAATTTCTCATTCCTGGATTTTGGCGGGTTATCGATAATGCGTCGTACATCCACGAGTGGTGTTCCAGAATTCGTGATCTCAATACGTTTTTCAAAAATTTCGACTACCGGGCCAGTGCCTGTCACAGAAAAGTCCTGATGGATCAATGCGTTTGCAACCGCCTCTCTGACCGCAATGCTTGGATAGGCGGTTTTCTTTTCCCGTAATGCGCTGGCGATTATTTCCTGCGTCGGGAGAAGCGCTTCGATAAACTTGATCAGCCACTCAAAACCAACCACATAGCCTTTTTCGACAACATTTTCCTTCAGCATATTCAGACGATTATTCTCATGGTACTGCACAACACGGATGGCTTTGCGGGAAATGCGGGGAAAATCGACCAGCCGTTTAGCAAAGAGAATTGCACCAAGATTCGTAATGGCATAGAGACCATTGTCCTGTTTGACGATAATACCTTCTTCTGCCATATAATGAGCAATACCGTCATTGTTGGATGGTTGCGGAATGTTCCGGATATCAAAATATACGGAAAAGTCTAACAGGCGCAAAGCGTTGGCAAGTTCCAGGTCTTGCTTTGCATAACGCTCTTCAAATTTTGTGTTGCGAATTTTGTCCCACACTTGGGCTTGCAAAGCGGGATATTCGTTCAATTTTTTCGTGTAACTCCCTACTCGGATATAGTCAACTTTCTCAAACATCACGGTCTGATTAGTTGCTCTATATATTATGAGCACACCTATGTTTTTTTCATTCATCGGGACTGTATGAAATTCAAAATCCGCATTGCGGGAGAGCAGGGAGCGCAGCCAGTTCTCCAGTTCCTGGTTGCCTTTTCTCAGAGTCTGTAAATTGTAGTCTGTGCCAACAATTTCGTGGGTTTTGTCATCAATGCCCCATAACATATAGGCGCAGCTTTATTCATACATAGCGGCACTGTTTGCCAACGCACTGATGTCCTGCCCAATCATATCTGGCTCATAGTTGTTGTATTTGAACTCCAGCCACTGCGTTTCATTGGGCAGTTTTCGTAGCTCGTTTACCAGTTTATCTAAATTTTCCACGTTACTGCCTCCTTATAACAGTCTGATTCGGTCTGTGTGTGCAATTCACTCATCATGTCCTCTTTTACATCCCGTATCTTATGAAACTCAGTTTCCAATTTTGTGTCAATAATAAAAACTTCATCATCATGAATACTATAACATACTCACAACGATATTTGCCACATGAACTTTTGAGGAAAAGTCCTCTTACTTACTCGGCTGAGAGAGCATCGACGAATTGCCTCCGTTTACTTGTCTTAAAAAGACAATTAAAAACAAATATTGGCAAAGTGCACAAATAATAGAAGATAAAAATATATAAAATAAGAATTGACAACAAACGAATGACAATGTATTATAACAATAACAAGACAATATAAAATACAAAATGAAAACAAAATGTTGCAAAAACATAGGCAGGAGGGCGTTTTATGTCAGGACCGTTGACAGGTTATACCGTTATTGATATGTCCAGGTATATTGCAGGACCATATTGTTCAATGCTTTTGGGGGATTTGGGCGCAAATGTGATAAAAGTTGAGAGACGAGCAGTAGGAGAGGATTCAAGAGGCCTTCTTCCTTTTAAAAAAGTGGGAGATGATTCTGTAAGTCTTTACTTTACACAATACAACAAAAACAAACGTAGTCTTACGGTTGATTTTAGAAATCCAGAAAGTATAGAACTTTTAAAAAAGCTGATTGCAAAATCGGACGTGCTTGTTGAGAATTTTCGGGCAGGCACCATGGACAAGATGGGTTTGTCAAAAGAGGCATTGAAAGAAATAAATCCATCGCTGGTAGTCACACATATTTCAGGCTTTGGCCAGGATGGCCCGTATAAGGACCGTGCAGCATTTGATTGTATCGGTCAGGCGATGGGAGGTCTTATGGGAGTTACCGGGGAAAATGGTGGCGATCCCTTGTTGGTTGGAACCTGGGCCGGTGACTTTACGACAGCAATTTATGCGGCATATGGAACGGTATCTGCGTTGCTTCACAAAGAAAAAACCGGAGAAGGACAGCATTTGGATTTATCATTGGTTGAATGTACCAGTACCATTCTTGCAACTGCGATTCCTAATTATGTTGCAAATGGTGTAATACAGCCAAGGCGAGGAAACCGGGATGATGTGACGGGTCCGGCAAATCTGTTCAAATGTAAAGATGGAAATATTTATTTACATGCAGGGACGGATCCGCTCTTTAAGAGATTATGCAAAGCGATGGGGAAACCGGAAATTGCTGAGGATGATAGATACAATATTGTAGAAAAAAGAATGAAATGTATTAAAGAAGTGGAAGCTATTGTTCAGCAATGGATTGGAAATCTTACAACAAACGAAGCTGAGACAGCGCTGGTAGAAGTGGGGGTACCGGTTACGAAAATTGCTGATGTATCGGATATTGTAAATAATCCCATGCTCCAGCACAGAAAGGCGATTGGATATGTAGAATATCCGGGAGTTGGTGAAATCGCAGTTCCGGGAATATGTGTGAAAATGTCAGGGACACCTGGTGAAATCAGGTATCGTCCGCCGTTGTTGGGAGAACATAATGAAGAAATTCTGAAAGAGTATCTGAACCTTTCGGATGATGAAATAAAGGAATTATATGCGCGGAAAATCATTTAAACAGGAGGTGGATATTTGTGATTGAAAAGATAAGGGGAATATTTGACAAAGTTCTGCCAACGCTATCTGCACTATTTTTTATGATTGGTGTATTGGCAACAGCGATAGGAGTAATTGACAGAACATGTGGGCTGAATTTGAAGACTGTGTGGGCGGAAGAGGTAACAAGATATACGATCATCTGGGCAGCAATGTTATTGATGGGAATCGGTTTCAGAAAGGGCACACAGACAAAGCTTACACTGCTGTCTGATCGTCTGCATGGAACTACGAGAAAAGTTATGGAAATTGTTGTCTGGTTAATGGTTATTCTGATGTTTGGAATTCTTATGATATATGGAATGAAATCAGCGATAATTAACAGTACACAGCTTTCGGTAGCCCTTCAGGTTAGTATGTTCTGGCCATATTTGGCAATACCGGTGGGATCATTTTTTGTGGTAATAGAAGTTATTTTTAAACTGTATGAAATTATCACCGGGAAGGAGGCGTAATTTATGTATGTATCTTTGGCAATCTTTGTTATTTTACTTGTGCTTATCATCATCGGCGTACCGGTTGCTGGCTGTATAGGATTGGCCAGCATTGCAACGATTTATATTTTTAAACTGGGAGTTCCGCTTACAATGGTGGCGGCAAAAACCTTTTCTGGTGTGGATTCCTTTTCATTAATGGCAATTCCTTTTTTTGTTCTTGCTGGTGAGCTTATGAATAAAGCAGGAATTACAAAAAGAATTTTGGATATAGCAGAAGCTCTGGTTGGTTCTCTGAAAGGTGGCCTCACCTATGTCAATGTCCTGGCTGCAATGATGATGGCCAGTATTTCAGGATCAGGAACTGCCTGCGCGGCAATGCTTGGAAAAACATTGATTCCTGATATGGAGGAGAGAGGATATTCAAAAGAGTATGCAGTAGCACTGACATCCTGCGCCAATGTTGTAGGACCGATTATTCCACCGAGTACCTTATTTATCTTATATGGATATTACACGAATACATCGGTAGCAAACTTATTCATGGGAGGTGTGATCCCCGGAATAGTGATTGGCATTGGTTTGATGATTATGGGACGGTTTGTGTGTAAAGCCAAAGGCTACAGACAGGAAGTGGAGCCGTTTTCATTAAGAAAACTGGGAGGAGCCTTATACAGAGGCTGGGCAGCCCTTTGTATTCCGGTATTTATTTTTGTGGCAATTGTATTTGGCTGGACGACAGCATCGGAAGCTGGGGCACTTACCTGTGTTGTTTCACTGGTACTGGGTATTTGTTATAAAAGTATTCGTTCGTGGAAAGACATTATGGAGGTTACAAAAAGTGCTGCACATTCAACATGTACCATTTTTACTCTTTTAGCACTCTCCGGAATTTTTGCCAATGTTCTGGTTCGGGCACATTTCCAGGAGGTAATCGAGGAAATCCTGTTTTCAATTGCGCATACACCAACCACAATTTTGCTTGCAATTATTATTTTTATCTTCATTCTAGGCATGTTTGTTGATGTGACACCGATGGTTATTATGTTTGCTGCGACATTCGCCGGTATTGCTGCGAGTGTCGGAATTGGCGCTGTACATTTTGGCGTTTTATTTACTCTGATTTGTATGATCGGAGCTGTGACTCCGCCGGTAGGAGGTATTTTATTTGTCACAACGACAATTGGAAATATATCAATGACAAAGATTACGCCGATGTTGATTCCGTTTATATGTGTATTGTTGGTTGTGACAGTGTTGCTGATTGCATTTCCGGGGATGGTTACATTTATTCCGACGTTGTTATTTGGGTGATGTGATTTTATGAAACAATATCCCGAAGAGGGGTTTGTAAAAAAGAAAAGGGAGGATTTACAAATGAAGAAAAAAATTTTATGCACACTTCTTGCAGCAGCTATGGTGTTTTCGCTGGCAGCATGCGGCGCGTCTGATACAGGGAATGAGAACGCGTCTAAGGAAACAGAGGAAGCTGTTTCTCGGAAAAATGAAGGAGTGGAAAGTGCCGGTGACTATGATAAGATCACAATGCGCGTAGGTAATATTTATAATGAATCAACGACCCATGGGCAGGCATTGGATTTGTTCCAGCAGGAGATTGAAGAAAAATCAGGTGGAGCAATTACCGTTGATATGTATCACGGAGGAAGTCTTGGCAGCGAGCAGGATCATATTCAGGCGCAGAAAGAAGGTTCTGTAGAACTAATTTTTTCTGGCACCGCGGGGATTGGTCTGTATGTTCCGGCAACAGCAGTATTTGAATGCTTTTACGCATTTGAAGACATTTCTCAGATTCAGGAGGCAGTAGATACCTTATATGATGATTTGGATGCGGCCTGCCAGGCAGAAGGCTTTAAACTTTTAGGATGCTTTTTTGATGGACCAAGACAGATCCTTTCTAACAAAGAGATTACAAATATTGAGGATCTGAAAGGATTAAAGCTGAGAGCACCGGGAAGTAATATTTATGTAAATAGCATTTCGGCACTGGGAGCGCAGGCAATTTCTATGCCTCTGGGAGATGTTTATACATCGCTTCAGACGGGAGCGATTGACGCAATGGAAGGAACGATGGATACCATTACACAGCAGAAGTTTTATGAACAGGGAAAATATATTATCATGGATTCTCATGTGTTCCAGCCATTATTTGTAACGTATAATCTGGATGCTTGGAATGCATTGTCTGCAGATACCCAAAATTTGATTTTGGAATGTGTAAGTGATGCAGAAAAACTGCAGCTTTCTCTTCATGACACTGCATTAGAAGAAGAGTATACTGCGTGCGAGGATGCGGGATTGAAAATCATGGAACTGACAGACCGGGATAAGTGGATTGAAGCAGTAAAAGAAACTTCTGCAGCATATGCGCAGGAAAATGGTGAACTTGGACAGAAAATCTATTCAGTTATTCAGGATATCCAGAATAAGTAGGTTCCTGATGTCTATGGGGGCTGCTGGTGCAGCCTCCATGGAATGAATAAAAGGAGCGTGAGAAGATGCTGAAGAAATATCTGATTATTGATATTGGAACCAGCTCATTGCGTGTCGCGGTAGAAAATGAGAATTTGGAAATTGAAAAAATTGAAATTTTTAAGCGAATAGCAGAGCCTGTTTTTGACCCTGAAGATGAATGGAAGACGATCAGGTCAATGCTAAAAAAGCTGATAAGTAAAGATGAAAAGTATGAAGCAATTATTGCATCCGCATTGGTTGGATGGGTAGGTGTAGATGAGGAAGGGAATGCGGTAACACCTTGTTATTCATACGCGCATCAATGTACAGATGAATATGAAGAGTTTTTGAGGAAAAATATAAATGAGCAGGTGTTCCATGTAAATGGAAGAAGAGTTAGCGCAGAACTAGGTGTATTTAAGATACAGTATTTGAGAAAAAAATATCCGGAGATATACAAACAAATATACAAGTTTATATCGTTAAAAGATTTTATTAATGGAAAATTATGCGGAAAGTTGGCGATAGATCATACCAGTGCCTGTTATACCATGCTTTATGACATCAGAAAAGCACAATGGAGTGAAGCTTTGATTGCCAGCGCTGGTGTGGATAAGAAATTGCTTCCTGAATTGATCAGGCCATATGAAATTGTTGATTTTGTTACGGAGAAAGCATGTCAGGAAATTGGATTGCAGGAAACAATTCCGGTTGTTGCCGGAAGTGTGGATGGTTCTACAGGTATACTGGGAGGCGGAGGAACCTCCGCAAGGAAAGCTGTTTCTGTAATGGGAACGACGGATGTGTTTTTTATTGTGACACAGACGCCTGTGGAGGATAAAAGTCAAAATCTGGTTATAAATCCACATGTCGTTCCAGGATTGTGGCTTGTGGGTGGACCGATGGGAATGTTTGGCGGGACGTTGGAGTGGTATACAAATCATGTGTTAGAGAAAAGCAAATCGTTGGAGGAATTGAATAAAGAGGCTGAACAGGTAACACCTGGAAGTGAGGGTGTGAATGTTTTTCCCAGTCTTTCGGGAGAGAGAACTCCTTTCTGGAATCCACATATGAGTGGAATTATATGGGGCATAAAGCCTTTCCATAAATCAAAGCATATATACAGAGCAATGTTGGAGGCGAACGGGTATGCAGTAAAAAAAATTATGGAACTGGGAACAGCTTCCGGTGTTGCCTGTGATTACGTAATAGCACTTGGTGGGGGTTCAAAGAGCGATATATGGCTGAAAATAAAGGCAGATATTATTGGAAAAAGTATGAAAAGAACTTCCATAGAAGAGGCTACTATGGCGGGAGCATGTAAACTGGCTATGCTTGCAACAGGAATACCGGTGGAGACATTCCCTGATATACCAATAGAAAAAGAGTTTATTCCAGATGCAAATGTAAATCAAATATACGGTCAGCTTTATCGGGCGTATATGCAGCTTCATGAACAAGTAAAGAATATAATTTAGAATGGAGGATACTTATGAACAAAGTATATGGAGGAGGAGAACTGGTTGTTAAGGTGCTTCAGGAATTTGGTGCAAAGAGAGTATTTGGAGTACCCGGAGGACAGACCTTGTATGTAACAGATCCGTTGAATGATACGGATATTCGCTTTGTACATACGCGTCATGAAAATGGCGCAGCATGTGCGGCAGATGGATGGGGAAGACTGACAGGGGAACCGGGAATTTGTCTGGCAACGACGGGACCGGGAGCGACAAATTTAATTACTGGTTTGGGTGGAGCATTGAGAGATTCCAGTCCGGTAATCGCCCTGGTGTTTCAGAACAAGCTGCCAGATGCCGGGAAGGGAGATGCGCAAGAAAGCGATCACGAATTATTATTTGAAAGTATTTGTAAGAAATATATTCCGGTAAGAGATGCCAGTACAGTTGTATGGGCAATGCGTGAGGCTTATCGTGTGGCAAAGACAGGAAGGCCGGGACCGGTAGTGGTAGATTTGTACAGAGATGTTGTGGAAAATCAGACGGCTTCCTATGAATATGTTGATCCCAAGAACTATTGTGTAATGCCGGAGAGTATTGCGAATGATGAAGCAATTGATGCAGCTTTTGATGTGATCAAAGCAAATAAAAAGATCGCGTTGTGGATCGGCAATGGAGTAAAACTTGCTCATGCACAGGAAGAGGTAAAAGAATTATCCAGATTGTTGGATGCGCCGATTGTGTGTACATATAATGGTATCTGTGCGATTGATACAGACTTTGAAAATTTGGTTGGACCAAGATCGAGACATGGAAGTGCTGTTACAAAGACAACTATTGAGGAAGCAGATTGTGTTATTCTGATAGGATCCACACTTACTGCAATCAGTACAAACCGTTGGGAGATTAAAGCAAAAAATATCATTCAGTTTGACATTGTGCCGGAAAATATTGGAAGACACTATCCAGTTGCTGTCGGCGTTGTGGGAGATGCGAAAGCTTCTGTGGATAAGTTAAATAAAAAGTTAAAAGCAGAATCCTATGTGGCAGATGCTTCTTATAAAAACTATATTTTTGCAAAGAAAGAAGAATGGGCAAAGAATCTGTTCCAGGGTGCAATTGTCGATACGGAAGCAACACCTGTTCCACCTATTGCATTACATATAGAATTGCAGAAAGTATTAAGAGAAAACGGCATTTTTGTTGTTGATGCTGGTAACCCTGGTGCATGGACGCATATTACAAAATTCCCTAAAGGAACGACTTACATGAAGCCAGTCAACTATGGAAATATGGGATTTGCTTTGGGGGCTTCTCTTGGTTGTAAAGAAGCCTGCCCGGATAGAGAGGTTGTGGCGCTTCTTGGAGATGGATCTCTCGGCATGACGTTAGGGGATCTGGAAACGATTGGAAGAGAAGGGCTCCCGATTATCATTTTGGTAGTTAATGACTCTGCTTTTGGAAATATTCGTCAGGAAGAGCTTTTTAAGATGGGAGACGGAAGATATATTGGCGTAGATTTTCCGAATATAGATTATGTAAATGTAGCAAAAGAACTTGGATTAGGAGGCTGCATTGTGCAGAAAGCTTCAGAAATTCCCGAAGCATTTGCACTTGCAAGATCTGCAAACAAACCTTTTATGATTGAAGTTAAGCTGGATGGAAGTTTTACTGTGTGGCCAGAAGCAATATAAGAAGATTCATTTTATAGAAAGAAGGGATAGTTATGCAGGAGAGAAGAACAAAGTTAGTATCGATTAGTGAAGCGATATCTCATATTCCGGATGGCGCAAAAGTAGCAAGCGGTGGGTCACTTATGAGAAAAACGCCCATGGCCTTGGTTCGGGAAATTGTACGGCAGAAGAAAAAGGATTTAACGTTATATTCCTGGAGCTCAGGTATGAATTATGATATGCTGATTGGCGCTGGATGCGCGAAAGAAGCATGGTCTTCATATTGTGGATTATTCCAGCTGGGAATTGCACAGAATTTCAGAAGAACGGTCGAAGAAGGTGGATGCCGATACGTAGATCTCAGTGAGACTTGTTGTAAAGATAAATTTCGGGCGGGTGTATTCAACAGAAGTTTTGTTATTTCTAAAGTGCCGTTAAATACGGATATTATGAAAAATCCTGAATTCAAAGAAATCATATGCCCGTTTACCGGTGAGCGTTATGCGGCAATGGAAGCTTTTCATCCAGATGTTGCCATTGTACACGCACATCGTGCGGATAAATATGGAAATGTTCAGTTCGATCCTATTCGAATGATGGATAATGAAATGGACGTTCTTATTGCAAGATCTGCAAAACTCTGCATCGTCAGTGTAGAGGAAATTGTTCCGGAAGAGGAAATTATCAGAACACCACATCAGACGCTTCTTCCGAAACTTTATGTTGATTATGTAGTACATGCTCCTTTTGGGGCACATCCAAGTTCATGTGACTGCCGCTATGATATGGATTACGAACATGGGGAATATTACCAGGAGTGTTCCAAAACAAAAGAAGGTTTTCAGAAATATTTGAACGAATATGTGTATGGAATTACAGAGGAAGAGTACATCAACAAAGTTGGCGGCGTTGAAGCGTTAGAAAAGAAATTAGGGAGAGGAGGGTGGAACTAATGAATGGATTTACACTGGAAGAACTTTTGGCTGTTGAGGTATCAAAACTGGTTCGGGATGATGAAATGAATTTTACAGGAATTGGGACAGGCGGCAAAGCGTACATTCGTGCCTGTGGCATTCCGCTGGTCGGTATTCGGCTTGCACAGGAAAGACATGCGCCAAATGCATTGTGTATGATGGGCCCGGTACTGGATCCTTTGCTGGATCAGCAATCCATTCCGCCGACAAATCAGGAATACGATCTCATCAAATGGCCCTGCCGTAGTCAGATCCCACTGGAAGATGCGTTAGGTTTGTTCCGGCTTGGAAAAGTAGGATTGGCTTTTGCGTCAGGTGCACAGGTTGATAAGTGGGGAAATTTGAATATTGCTATGATTGGAAAGGATATAAAGCACCCGAAAGTACGTTTACCAGGCTGCCTGGCACAGAGCGAGCTGGGGTGCTATGCAAAGAGAGTGTGCATTATTGTTCCGCATACGAAACGTGTTCTTGTGGACCATGTTGATTTCATTACAGCGGCAGGCCATGAGAATCGGGATGGACTTCCCGGAGGTGGTCCGGTCAGAGTAATGACAAACCTGGCAATTATGGATTTTAATCCAGAGACACATCAGATGCGTGTGAAAAGCATACATCCGGGAATAACGGTAGAACAAGTTCGTGAGAATACGGGATTTGATATTGAAATACCGGAAAATGTACCTGTTACGCCGATTCCGTCAGAAGAAGATCTGAGACTGATTAGAGAAGAGATTGATCCGGGAAAGAAATTTCTTAATGCATATTTAACAGGTGAGCCTGCTTCGATTGAAGAGTGATAGCTTAAATTCTCCTGAATTACAGAGGGCTGTATTTGCACAGCCCTCTGTGCTATTTACAGGAAAATAAAGGTTAAAATATTTTGGAGGGAAAATGAATAAGAATGAATATTATAGCAAAATTGCGCAAACGATAATTGCACGACTAAAATCAAGGCAAATACAGGGCTATTATTGCGATTCAAAAGAAGATGCGCGCAAAAAGGCACTGGAATTAATTACAGAGGGAAATTCTGTTGGATGGGGAGGCTCTCAGACAATAAAAGATATTGGATTAATGGAGGTTATTCAAAATGGACCTTATGTTGTATATGACAGGAAAAAATATAGCAATAAACAGGAAAAGATGGAAATGTATGCACATATTCTCCAGGCAGACTGGTTTTTAATGAGCACAAATGCAATTACAATGAACGGAGAAATGATAAATATTGATGGAAGATCTGATCGAATTTCTTTTTTATGTTTTGGCCCGGAAAATGTATTGATAGTTGCGGGAATGAATAAAGTAGTGCCTGATGTGGAGAGTGGAATTAAAAGGAGTCAAAATGTCGCAGCACCGAAAAATGCAATGAAATTAGAAAGAAAGGTTCCTTGCAGGGATAGCGGGGAATGTACGGCTTGTTTGAGCCCGGAATGTATTTGTTCTCAGATTCTTATTACGCGCCGTTCTGCTTATAAAAATCGGATAAAAGTGATACTTGTGGGAGAAGAACTGGGATTTTGAATAGTAACAGAGAAAATGAGTAGAGAGTATGAGAAAAACTCTGTAAATAAGATCCTTCTATGATAATTAAGGGCGATAAGCTTGTGAATCATGCTTGTCGCTCTTGCTTTATATATAACAGTTACCTATAGGCATGTCAAGAGCAGGCGGTTTCCCGCCTGTCTTTTTAACCAAGTTTTTAATTATTCTGGTAAACGCCCCTCATACATAATACTCAGTTCTCCATAAACCTGAGCCCAATCCCGGATTGTGGTCGTCCATTTTTTCGTAGCCTCAAAAGTGGCCAGATACAGAGCTTTTAACAGGGCTGTATCGCTTGGAAATACGCTTCTCTGGCGGTTTAGCTTCCGGTATGTAGAATTCAGTGATTCAATCGCATTTGTCGTGTAAATGACCTTTCTGACAGTGGCTGAGAACTTAAAAATAGGTGAAACGGCATCCCAGTTGTCCTTCCAGCGTTTCATGGAATTCGGGTATTTCGGAGTCCATTTTTCAGTTACACGGTCTAAAGCAGCCAGAGCTTTCTGCTCGTCAGCAGCCTGATAGATAGTTTTTAAATCTGTAGCAAAGGCTTTTCTGTCCTTATCTGGAACGTATTTCAGGGTGTTTCTTACCTGATGAACGATACACCGCTGGTATTCTGTTTTTGGAAACGCTGCTGAAATCGCCTCCTTAATGCCCGTAAGTCCATCGGCGCAAATAATCAGGATATCCTTGACGCCACGATTTTTCAGTTCATTCAGAACAGACAACCAGTATTTCGCACTTTCATTATCACCGATCGTAATGGTCAGGACTTCCTTTTTCCCTGCTGTATTAATGCCCAGAATGACGTAAGCTGCAAGTTTACGAATAACTCCATTATCCCTCACAGAATAGTGGATCGCGTCGATGTAAAGGATCGGATACACCTCATCCAGCGGACGATTCTGCCAGTCTTCAATCTGGGGAAGGATCTTGTCTGTCACATCAGATATAAAACTTTCTGATGTTTCAAAGCCGTAGATATCTTCGATTGTTTCCGAGATCTGGCGAGTGGTCATTCCTTTGGCATACATAGAGATGATCTTCTGATCAATATCAGAAATATCTTTCTGATGCTTTTTCACAACCTGTGGTTCAAAGGTCGATTTTCGATCCTGCGGTACTTCGATTTCCATAGAACCATATCGGCTGTTTACCTGCTTGCGTTTATAACCGTTGCGATAATCATCGTTATCAGAACGCTCGGATTTCTCATATCCAAGGTGGTCATCCATTTCCGCCTCCATCATTTCTTTAATGGTGCCGCCCAGGAGATCTTTGAGAGCATCTTGGATGTCTTCCGCAGTCTCGATATCGTATTCTTCGAGAAGTTGGCGGATGATATTTCTTTTTCCCTCAGTCATTTCAACTCTGTGAATCGGTTTCTTTTGTTTTGCCATAGTAAAAGGCCCTCCTAATGATATTTATTGTATCATAGAAGGACCTTACTTAGGTTATTTTACAGAAAAAGTTTCACAAGCTCAATGAGTAAGACAGACTGAAAAACTGTGGTTTCTATTTAACCACAGTTTTTCAGTCCGTGAATGTATTCTATTTAATCATCCGATGTGTTTCGGAGACAGCTGGCCCAGCCGGCAACTGCAAGGCGATCATCCTGGCGCCGGATCCAAACATCTAAATAAACTTTTTCCTGCGTATCGGACACTTTCTCAATGTTTGTAATCATGCCGTATACATTAAAGTCTTCAAATACAGTGATGGGGGCAATAAATTTAGCTTTGATCCAGCCTCCGGTAAAGAAATCCTTTCCAAATGCGCGTGTAAGTAACTCTGTAAAGGTGCAAAACGATTGCATTCCCTGCACGATCGGCATGCGTAGGCCGCCTGCTCGCGCAGTTGAAAGATTATTATGAATATTGGTGACAAATTCTCCAACACGGGAAAATACAGCAGCTTGTTCGGCAGTAATATTCTTAGATAAGGGAGTTAAGCAGTCTCCAATTTTACTTGAAGAAGTTATGGTATCTATATAATGGGGATTGGGAGGCAGATTGCCGGTCACTCTTTTTTCAGGAGCAGCGCTGCCGCGGCCGACGATATTTCCAGGGATGGTTCTTAGAATTTCGACTCCTCTGTGACGGATAATACTTCTCCCATCAGCACCTTTTGCATTGGCTTCCAGTACTACGCAACCTTGTCCTCTGTGTTCATATGCGTCTACATAAGTCCCCTCCAATGTTACGATTTCGTCCAGCTTTGCGGGAGAATCAAACCATATCTGTTCTTCGGTATGAAGACCGACAACCTGACTGCCGCGATATCCCAAAGTGAACATTTGCAACAGGTCATTTGTAAGTAATCCCGCCTGGGCGATACGAGTGTTATCAAAGGGGCTGTTTCCTTGCATTGCCCAGGGAAGATAATCGTTAAGTGCAAAAGCATAGCGTTTGATTTTATGATCATCGATAATCTCTTTTACGGGTCCAAATGTTTCGGGAATGCTTAGATTTTCAAAATCGGGAGATTTTAATCCGGCTTCAAGATCGTCTACAGTTTGCGCTCTTCGTGGATCTGAAATGTCACGCCACACGTAAGTGTCAGAAAAAGTTTTTTTCATGTTTATTCCCTCCAATGAATATAAGATGTAAAGATAAATTTGTATTATTATTGTATAATATAAAGACAAAAAAATCAATATATCAAGTGAAAAATATAAAAAAACACCACAATAAAAATACGTTTTATTGACAATATTGACAAAAACTGATAACATTAAAATAAAATATAAATAACATAAAGGTGTGGAAAAATATGAGATCAGAAAAGGTAAAATTAGAAAAAACAACACCGGATTTGAAAAAACGAGTATTTCATGGAAGCAGTATTTTATTTATTGGAAAACATGAATCGATACGAATGCTGTTTGAATTGCAGAGATTACATATAAATGGTCTTAAAATATATGACTACGGCCAATCATTGTCAGCGAAAGTTGCTGTAAGGGCGGGATATGGTGAAAGAATATTTTCGGAAGAGATAAATGATGATGTTATGAAAAAGCAAATGTATGCAGGTATAAACAACATGGAATATATACCGTGTAATGTTTCGGATGATTTGATAAATAAATATCCCAATATTTATAAAAAAATAAAATCTCCTTTTACGCAGGAAATGATTACTGTAGGAAAGGCAATTCGTCCAGAAGTAGCGATCATACATGTCCCTCGTTGTGATATATATGGAAATATCCAGGTCGATCCAACAGACAAGATAGAAGAAATGGAAAATCTTAGACTGGCTTTGTGTGCTTCTCACATTATAGTTACAGCGGAACAGATTGTTACATCTAAAGCAATACAAATGAATCAGCGCAATATGGTAATGGAAAGCGATAAAATTGATTTTGTGATGGAAACACCATACGGGAGTTTTCCTACCTGTGAAGAAGGAAGATATAGGGCCGATGAAATGGATGATGTGCAGCTGTTGAAGGCTATAGAGGAATATAAGGACTGGGAAAAGTGGATTAATGATATAGATGTCATGAAACTGTTGTACCTGACGACGAATCGAAGAGGAGAATAGATATGTCGGAAATTCAGAATAAAATGATTACGATAGAAGAAGCTGCGGAAATAATTCCAGATGGCAGTAATCTTGCAATTGGTGGCTTTGCAGAGACCAATAATCCGATGAGTATTGTACGGCAATTGATTCGAATGAGAAAAAGACACTTGGAATTATCCGGAATGGGGGATGCACAATCAGCAGAACTTTTGTGCGGAGCGGGATGCGTTGACAAAATTCGTTTTTCCAATTATATGGCTAAAGATGGAAGGTGTCCTAATTTCTCAAGAATGGTCGAACAGGGAAAGATTGCGGTGGAAGACTACAGCCATTTTGCCATTACAAATCGTTTTTACGCAGCAGCAATCGGTGTTCCATTTATGCCGGTAAAAGTTATGTTGGGTTCTGATATGCAGACAATCCAGAACATTGACAGGGGCAATAAAATTATGGAAGTGGAGGACCCTTTTAGTGGTGAAAAATGCGGAATTGTGCCAAAATTAGAACCAGATTTTGCGTTGATTCATGTGGCCCGTGCAGATCAGGAAGGAAATTGTCAATTATATGGAATTACCTCTTCAATTGAAATTATTGCACGTGCAGCAAAAAAAGTAATTGTTTCAGCGGAGGAAATTGTTAGTACAGAAAGCATAAGAGAAACAAATGAGCATACAATTTTACCCTCCTTTTTTGTTGATTATGTGGTACATGCACCATACGGGGCGTATCCAGGAGGGGTATACACATATTATGATTATGATCTTGAACATACAACCATGATTACCCGTAGTGGAAAAACGGAAAAAGGAATGAAGGAATATTATGAGGAATGGATTTATGGAACAAAAGACGAGCATGCGTTTTTGAATAAAGTGGGATTGAAGCGCTTGATGGAACTCAGAGCTGATCCATATTATGGAATCAGTCTAAAGAACAGGGGGAAGATATGATGTGCTGGACGAAAGAAGAACTTATGATCGCTGCAGCGGCTGATGTTATAAAAGATCACGATATTGCATTGGTTGGAATTGGTCTTCCTAATCTTGCTGCTATGTTGGCAAAACAGACACATGCACCGAATTTAAAACTGGTATATGAATCGGGTGCAATAGACGCTTCACCGGAGAATTTACCTCAGGGACCTGGAGATTTTCCGTTATTACGCACATCCGTAATGAACACGTCATTGTTTGATGCATTAGGGTATGTGCAACGCGGAAAGGTAGATATTGCCTTTCTGGCAGCTGCGGAAATAGATCAATATGGGAATTTGAATGCGACAGTTGTGGGAGATTATTTGCACCCGATTTGTCGCTTACCGGGAAGCGGTGGCGCTAATGATATGGGGTCTGGCGCGAAAAAAATAGTTGTTGTTTCGAAACACATTCGAAGAAAATTCCCGGAACGAGTCTCTTTTATCACGACACCGGGATTTATAAATGGACCGGGCGATCGCGAACGATATGGATTAAATGGAGAAGGCCCTGTAAGAGTTTTGACAGATTTGGGTGTGTTCGGGTTTGATGAAAAGACAAAACGAATGAAAATCTTATCGATTCATCCGGGAGTTGATAAGCAGGAGATCATTGATAATACGCAATTTGAAATTCTTGGAATGGATGAGGAAATTCCAGTTACAAAGCAGAAAAGTGAAAGAATTCATCAATTGATAAAAAATCTGGATATGAATCACCAATATATTGGAAAATAAAAATTTAAAGTGTTTTTGGTATGCTATTGACAGAAACAGATGAAATTATTATTATAAAAATAAATACAATAGCAATACAAAGTGAGGAATGGGTATGGAGAAAAAAACAGGACCCCTTTACTATATCATTAAAGAAGACTTGAAAAGAAAGATAGAGAATGAAGAATTAAAACCCGGAGAAGTGCTCCCAACAGAAAATCAATTATGTGAAGAGTATAAGGCCAGCAGAGTTACAATAAGAAGGGCTATTAATGAACTGATTACCGAAAATGTTCTGGAACGTGGATTTGGAAAGACAGCTACCGTAAAAGGTGATAATGTTCCCAGAAGCTTAAATCGTCTGGGAGGCCTGCATGAGGAATTGGAAAAGGCGGGTATCAAATGTTCTTCTTTTATTCTTGAAGCTAAAATAATTGAAGCGCCGAAAGAAATAGCCGGTTATATGGGGATTGATAGTCAGGATAAGGTATGGGTAATAGAACGGCTGCGATATGCGAATGGGAAGCCACTTTGCTATCAGTTATTATACTTAAATTATAAATTATGTGAGAATCTGGATACAAAAGAATTGTCAACATCTTCGTTGTATGAGTTATTGGAGCATAAATTAGGAGTAGAGATTGATACAGCGACACAAAGCATACAGGCAGTAATGGCAACCTATCGAATTGCGGCACTTTTGGAACTGGCGGAACAGACATGTATGTTAAAGGTTAATAGAACAGCATACACAAAAAGTGGGGAGTGTTTTGAATATTCAGAGAGTTCTTATGTTTCGAGCAGGTACATGCTTACAATGACTTTAAAACGATAATAAAGAGATTGGATTTTCTCGGAAAGGTAAATTTCCTCCAATTTTATTGGTAAAAAAATTGTCAAAAAAGTTTCAAAAACCGGTTGACAAACTGCACTTGCTTATATATAATATCACTTGGACGTTCGGCAAGGGAGTACATCTTCTGAACGGATGATCCAAATCGAAGTGTGGCTCAGCTTGGTAGAGCGCTGCGTTCGGGACGCAGAGGTCGCGTGTTCGAATCACGTCACTTCGACTTTGAGAGAGTCAGAATTCTTTTAAAAGGATTTTGACTCTTTTTTGCGTAATGATAATTCGAAGAACTTTTAGTCACGCTGATGTTTTCTGACAACTTATTTTAATCAAAATCCTATAATTCGAACTCAACAAGTTCTAAATATGATTATTTAGGTTCTATTTATTGACTTTTTGATGAATTTTTTCGTATAATATATAGAGATAACTATTGTTGATTTTGAGAAAAGAGGGATTGATTTATGGGACAGACTACATTTAGTGTTCGGATGGATGAATCTTTAAAGAATCAGTTTGATAATTTATGCAAAGAGTTTGGGATGAATGCATCGACCGCTTTTAATATTTTTGCCCGTGCAGTTGTTCGGGAGAGGAAAATTCCTTTTGAAATTTCTGCGCCGATAAGAAATTCTTTAGAAGATGGACGTGCTGCATTTCATGCATTACGTTTAGCCGCTAAAGATAATCATTTGCAGGATATGTCGCTGGATGAGATTAATGAGGAAATTCGATTGGCCCGTGACAGTAAGGAGTGAGGAAGGCGCCTATGAATTATTTGGTTGTCATTGATACGAATGTTTTGATATCGGCATTGTTGTCCAAGCATAGAGATGCGGCAACTGTTCGAGTGCTGGAGGCGGTTTTTGATGGAACGATTATTCCTGTTTTCAATGACGAAATTCTTGAGGAGTATTCACAGGTGCTTCGCAGGCCAAAATTTAAATTTGATAATGGTGTTATTGAATTATTGTTAAATGTAATGAAAGCAAATGGGATATTTGCAGAGCGGCTTATTACAAATGAGCGACTTCCAGACCCGAAGGATCTTGTGTTTTATGAAGTCGTTATGGCAAAGAAGGAGGATAATGCGTATCTGGTTACAGGGAATGGGAAACATTTTCCTCAAAAGCCTTTTATCGTTACACCGAATGAGTTGCTTGCGATTATTCAATAAAACTTTTAGTTACAAGAGGAATAAAGAAAAATCGGAGCGCTGCCTTTCGACAGGGCTCCGTAAGAGAGAGGTATGTTATGAAAAAGTTATTTCTTTTACATGATTTATCATAGAGGAAGATTATGAAGAAACTGTGATGTTCCCTTTAAATTAATGTGAACTTTTTGCGTATTTTCTGTGGTGCCCTGTCAGAACGGGAACCGGCGGAAACAGTGGGAAAAAGGAAGCTGTGTTGCATGAAAGGGGAAAGAAAGGAGACGCAATGGAAAGAAAATGGTGGCATGGGAAGGTGGCCTATCAGGTATACCCGAAGAGCTTTCTGGATACGAACGGGGACGGCATCGGCGATCTGCGGGGGATTATCAACAAACTGGATTATCTGAAGGATTTGGGTGTGGATATCGTGTGGATTTCGCCGGTGTACTGTTCGCCTTTTGTGGATCAGGGCTACGATATTTCGGATTATTATAACATTGATCCCTGTTTTGGCACGATGGAGGACATGGACGAGCTGCTGGCGGAGGCGAAGAAGCGGGACATGGCGGTGCTGATGGATCTGGTGGTGAACCACTGTTCCAACGAACATGAATGGTTCCAAAAGGCGCTGGCAGACCCGGACGGGGAGTATGGGCAGTATTTCTACATCCGAGAAGGAAAAAACGGGCAGCCGCCCTGCAACTGGCGCTCTTATTTTGGCGGCAGTGCCTGGGAGCCGATTCCGGGAACGAACAAATATTATTTGCATCTGTTTGCGAAGGAGCAGCCGGATCTGAACTGGGAGAATCCGAAGCTGCGGGAAGAGATTTACAAAATGATGAACTGGTGGCTGGACAAGGGGCTGGCCGGTTTTCGCATCGATGCCATCATTAATATAAAGAAGGATCTGCGGTTCCAGGATTTTCCGGCGGACCGGGCGGATGGCCTGTGCAGCTGTGCGACGATGCTGGCGGCAGCGGAAGGGCCGGGTGCATTTCTGCGGGAGATGAAGGAGAGAACCTTCGACCGGGTGGATGCGTTTACCGTGGGCGAGCTGTTCAACTACCGGGAGGAGGATCTGCCCCGGTATATCGGAGAGAACGGTTATTTTTCCACGATTTTTGATTTCAGTTCGGAGGCGGCCGGATGCAGCGAGAAGGGCTGGTATGACCGGCGGAAGCTTTCGCCGGATGAGTATCGGGATATTTTGTACCGGGTGCAGCGGATCACAGCCAACGTGGGTTTTATGGCAAATATCATTGAAAATCATGATGAGCCCCGGGGCGTCAGCCGGTATCTGCCGGACGGCGGCTGCACGGAGAAGAGCAAGAAAATGCTGGCAGCGGTGCTGATGATGCTCCGCGGCCTGCCGTTCATTTATCAGGGGCAGGAAATCGGCATGGAAAACTGTGCCTTCAAAAATATTGAAGAAATGGATGACCTCAATTCCAGGGACGAGTATCGGGTGGCTCTGGCTGCCGGATGCACAGAGGAGCAGGCCATGGCGGCGGTGCAGCGCTACAGCCGGGACAACTGCCGGACACCGTTCCAGTGGAATGCCGGGACAGAGGCAGGATTTACCACAGGGACACCATGGCTGAAAGTGAATCCCAACTATACGCGCATCAACGCCGAAGCGCAGATGGGCAATCCGAATTCTGTCCGCTCCTGGTACAGGCAGCTCATTGCGCTGCGCAAATCGGAAACATACGGAGAGACAGTTGTCTACGGCGCATTTCGTGCGTTGTTTGAAGAGGAGCATGACCTGATCGCTTTTGCAAGAGAGCGGGAGGGACAGCGGCTGGTGGTGCTGGCAAACTTCCGGGAGGAACCCCGGACGCTGCAGCTGGAGGCACCGGTGAAGGAGATTCTGCTGACCAACCGGGCATACACGGAGGAAGAGCAGGCGCAGGCGGCGGAAGGCGTGATCACGCTGGACGGTTATCAGGTCATCATTGCAGAGTGCCAGTAAGCCGATGTAGAAAGCAAAAAACGTAATCTTTCTGGAATTTGCCAGATCAGGATTGCGTTGTCTTGCTAAACAGAGTTTAGAAAAAGTTTAAAATCCCATATCTTCCTGTTTAATGTTTTATTTTAGCATAAAACTGATAAAGCATAGAAAGGCAGGAGCAGATATGGGTACAGAGCTGGCGCAGAGCATCAAGAAAACGGAAAATGGGCAGCCAGAAGCAGCAACAGAAGGAAGAACAGGAACCAGGCAGACGGGTACAGGAGCCACCGGATGGAAAACAGAGGTAAAAGCAGAACTGAAAGCCCACAGGGGACGTCTGATCGTCTGTGCACTGATCGGCATTTTGCTGCTGGCGTTTCTGATCAGCCACAAAAATGTTTTTGAGGAGCCCTGGGGAACGAATATCAATCTGGCGGCTGATTACGGGACGATCCCGCTGCAGGAGGGCCATGAGCTGTCTCAGAGCTTTCAGTCAGAGGGGCAGCATCTGGATCAGCTGTTTCTTTGGATCGAAGGGGCGGCGTCTGCTGACGGCACGCTGGAAGACGGCATCACCGTGGTTTTTGACTATGAGCGGATGAACATCCGCGCCTTTGCCCGGGCCATTTTCCTGGTGCTGGTTCTGGTGGGACTGCTTGCAGTGCCTGCCTCCTTTATTCAGGGAATCTTGCGGAAGATCGGCGTCGGCGGTCATGGCGCCTGTGGAACTCTGACAGAGCCGTTTCTTGTGGAGGAAAACCGGCAGAAGCTGTCCATGCTGGCGTCGGCGGCAGTTTTATTTCTGGGGCCGGTATTTACCTACTGGCTGGTGGAATACGCCGGCGGCAACTGGGAAAATGTCAGCAAAAGCTATGGTTTTTACAATATCATCTGGTATTTTCTGTTTTATGCGGCCATTTATGTGGTGACAGACCGGGCGGCCTGGGCGGCAGCCATTGTGAACCTGGTGTTTCTGGCGTTGGCGGCTGCGAATTATTTTGTGCTCCAGTTCCGGGGCAAGCCGGTGCTTCCCTGGGAACTGAAAGCAGCGAAGACAGCGGCAACCGTGGCCGGTGGGTATGATCTGCAGTGGACACAGCAGCTTCTGACGGGAGTGCTGGCGGCAGCGGTGTTTATTGTTCTGGCATTCCGGCTTTGCAGCAGTGCGCATCGACGCCAGCTATCTGCGACGACAGGACAGGCCTTTCGTTTTCGTATTTTCAAGGATGCCCTGCTGGTGCTGATTGGGTTTGGCTTTGTCATGATTTTTTATGAAAGCGGTTTTCAGGCGCGGCGTGGCATCGGCACCGATCAGTGGGACATCAGCGGAAATTATGCCAATCAGGGATTCCTGCTGAGCAGCATGCCCTATCAGATGTATGTGACGCCGGACACCATTTCCCTGAACAAGATTTTACAGGGGCAGGGATACACCGGCTATGCCATGCATCCGTTCCCGGCGTCCAACTGGAACCGGGAGGAGGTTTTTCAGGATATGGGCTTTGCCCAGTTTCTGTCAGAGCCGGATTTTGCGGGGGAAGAGATGATCCGGGATATGTGCTCGGATGCCGGGGATTATGACCGGATGATAAAATTATACGAAGAGAAAAAAGGAAGCCCGCTGTTTTTCTTTAACGTAACGCTGCAAAACCACGGCGGCTACACGGATGGGGAGTATGAGGCAACCATCCATGTGCCCACATCGGGCAGGCCCGCAGGCGGAGCATATCCCCAGGCAGAGCAGTATCTGTCGCTGGCCCACGCTTCGGATCAGGCCTTTGAACAGCTGGTAAATTATTTCAGCCAGGTGGAGGAGCCTACCATGATCGTCATGTACGGCGACCATCAGCCCAAGCTGGAGGATGGTTTTTATGAGTACCTGACGGGAAAACCGGCTTTCGAGTGGACGCAGGAGGAGACGATGCAGCTCTATGAGACGCCCTATGTGATCTGGACGAATTATCCGCTGGATACGACCACACAGGTGCCAAAACGGCTGAGTGCCAACTATCTGTCTTCCTGGATGCTGAAGCTGGCAGGCCTTACGCTGCCGGAATATAACCGTTATCTGCTGCAGCTTTGCCGGGACATCCCGGTGGTGACGCCAAAGGGCTGTCTGGATGCCCGGGGTAATTATTTCCGGGCGGAGGATGCGGGCAGGTATGCGCCGCTTCTGCAGGAATATGCGTACCTGCAATATAACAATTTGTTTGATGCCGATCATCGGCTGCAATCGTTCTGGGGGGAGGAAACACCTTGACGATTCGAAAAAAAATTCTGTATTCGAATATTCTTATGCTGATCATTCCGGTGCTGATCATTGCCAGTCTGGGGATGATCGGCGTGAAAAAAGTGGGAAGCCGTTACTGGGAATCGCTGGAACGCATGTATGAGGACGGCAGCGGCGCCGTGTCGGTGCAGAGCCTGATCTATTCTTACCAGGAGGGGTTAAAGGGTATCGACTGGGAGCAGATTGAGCACGAGGCGGATAGCCGTGTCATTGTGACAGATTCCGGGGAGCTGAAAGAACTGCAAAATGAGCTGGAAGACATGGGGTACCATATCCGCCTGTATCTGGATGAGATCGAGCTGTATTCCAATCTGACACCGGGGGATGAGCAGACCGTGGAGGAACTCATGGGGGATCGGATCTGGACGACGGACAACCTGATCGCCGGTCAGGGTTCCCGGGCGCTGGTGAAAAATTCTTTTGAAAAGGACGGGGAAACGCTGACCATCATGGCGGTGAGCAGTGAAGGTCATCCGACAGAGCGGCAGGATTCCTATTTCCGAAAATATGTGTTCCGTTTTATGATATTGTTTCTGGCGCTGGCGCTGCTGGTGGTGCTTCTCACCAACGTGGTGCTGACCGGGTGGATCACCCGGAGCATTTTGAAGCCCCTGGGACTTTTAAGCCGGGCGTCGAAGGAGATCCGGGACGGCAACCTGGACACGCCGCTGGTCTACGCCCATGCGGATGAGTTTGGCCAGGTGTGCGGGGATTTTGATGAGATGCGTCTCCATCTGAAAAAGTCGGTGGAAGACCGGCTGCATTATGAGAACAGCAGGCGGCAGCTTATTTCCGGGATTTCTCATGACCTGCGCACGCCCCTGACTTCCATCAAGGGCTACGTGGAAGGGCTCATTGAGGGCATTGCGGATACGCCCCAGAAGCAGATGCGTTACCTGCGGGCCATCCGTACCCGGGCCGGGGATCTGGAACGGCTCATCGACAGCCTGTCGTTGTATAACCGGCTGGATAACACGGATTTCCACTATCATCTGGAACGGCGGGATCTGAAAGAATTTCTGGAAGAATATGGAAGAAGCATGCGGGAGGATCTGGAAAAGGATCAGGTGGACATGCGGCTGGAGCTGCCCCAGAAGCCGTGCATGGTGCTGCTGGATGCCGGGGAATTCCAGCGGATCCTGGACAATGCGGTGAGCAACTCTGTGAAATATCGGGAAAAACCGCAGACGGTGATGGCGGTTTCTCTCCGGGAAGATGGAAAAACCGCAGAGCTTCGTATCCGGGATGACGGGCCTGGCGTTCCGGACGACTGCCTGGAGCGGATTTTTGAAAGCTTTTGCCGCCTGGACGATGCCCGCACGAAGAGCGGGGAGGGCAGCGGTCTGGGCCTGGCCATTGTCCGGCAGATCGTGCAGGGACATGGTGGACAGATCCATGCGGAAAATGACCACGGCCTTGTGCTGGTGATCATGCTGCCGCTGGATAAGAGAGAGGGAGATGCACATGGAGAAGATTCTGATCGTGGAAGATGATGAGCTCATTGCCGAACTGGAACGGGACTACCTGGAAGCCAGCGGCTATGAGGTGGTGCTGGCCTTTGACGGCGAGGCGGGCCTTCGGGAGTTCCAGAAGGGCTGTGATGCGGCGGTGCTGGATATTATGCTTCCGAAGAAAAACGGCTTCGAGCTGTGCCGGGAGATCCGGAAAACATCGGATATTCCCATCCTTCTTGTGACGGCAAAAAAGGAAGATATCGACAAGATCCGGGGACTGGGGCTGGGCGCTGATGACTATGTGGTAAAACCTTTTAGCCCGGCGGAGCTGGTGGCCCGGGTGAAGGCCCATATCGGCATTCACGCAAGACTGGGGCAGCGGGAGCAGGGAAGCCGCCAGGAGGAATGCCTGGCATTCGGCGATCTGAAGATTTATCCCAAGGCATACCGGGTATTCTTAAAGGATAAGGAGATCGCCCTGGCAAACCGGGAGTTTGAGTTGCTGCTGTTTCTGGCGTCCAATCCCAACATTGTGTTCTCCAAGGAGACGCTGTTTGAGCGGATCTGGGGCATGGATGCGCTGGGGGACAGCGCCACAGTTATGGTGCATGTGAACCGGATCCGGGAAAAATTAAAGGATCCGTCGGATGACCGGGAGTATATCCAGACCGTGTGGGGCGCCGGATACCGGTTCTGCGCGGAGTAATGGAGGAAGCGGAATGCAGGAAAATATAGAACAGTTACTGAAAAAACAGCGCGATTTTTTCAACACAGGCAAGACACGGGATATCCGCTTTCGAAAGGCGGCGCTTCTTCGCCTGCGGCAGGCCATCCGTCGGCGGGAACAGGAGATCAGCCGGGCGCTGCAGGCGGATCTGGGAAAAGCGCCTTTTGAATCCTACATGACTGAGGTGGGGCTGACGTTAAGTGAGCTGACCTATGTGCTGCGGCATCTGGATGGCTGGACGAGGGAGAAAAAGGTCCCCACACCGCTGGCCCAGTTTCACGGGAAAAGTTTCACCGTGCCGGAGCCGTACGGCGTGGTGCTGGTGATGGCACCCTGGAATTATCCGTTTCTGCTGACGATGGAGCCCCTCATCGGTGCTCTGGCGGCAGGCAACTGCTGTGTGCTTAAACCTTCGGAGGATGCGCCCCGGACGTCGGCGGTCATCGCTTCTCTGCTGGAGGAGATTTATCCGAAAAGCTATGTAACTGTGGTGGAAGGTGACCGGAAGATCAGTGCAGCTCTGCTGGAACAGCGGTTTGACTATATTTTCTTCACTGGCAGTGTATCGGTGGGAAAGCTGGTGATGGAGCAGGCGGCAAAACATCTGACGCCGGTGACGCTGGAGCTGGGCGGCAAGAGCCCCTGTATCGTGGATGAGACGGCGGATCTGTCCCTGGCGGCCAGACGAATTGTTTTCGGCAAATTTTTAAACAGTGGGCAGACGTGCGTGGCGCCGGATTATGTGCTGGTACAGCGCTCCGTGCAGGAGAAGTTTATGCAGGAGCTGTGCCGCCAGACAAAACGGCAGCTGGGACGGGAACCGCTGGCAAATCCCCATTATCCCCGGATGGTCAATGAGCGGCACTATGATCGGGTGATGCATCTGCTGGCCGGGGAGCTGGCGGTCATCGGCGGCTATGGCAGACGGCAGACGCTGCAGATCGCGCCCACCGTTTTGCGGGATGTCTCTCCCGAAGCGCCTGTGATGCAGGAGGAGATCTTCGGTCCGGTGCTTCCGGTGCTGGCTTTTGACCGGCTGGAGGAAGCCCTCCGTTTTGTAAAAGAACGGGAAAAACCGCTGGCGCTCTATCTGTTCACTGCAGATCGGAAGACCGAGGCCAAGATTTTGCGGCAGGTTCCCTTTGGCGGCGGCTGTGTCAACGACACCGTGATCCATCTGGCAACCTCAGCCATGGGCTTCGGCGGCGTGGGAAACAGCGGCATGGGAAGCTACCACGGTAGGGATTCTTTCGAGACGTTCAGTCACCGGAAGAGCATCGTGGACAAATCCACCTGGATGGATCTGCCCGTGCGGTATCAGCCTTACCGATGGTGGAAGCAGGCGCTGTTACGGTTATTTTTACGATAACAACAATCAACACCGGATGTAGAATTCAAAACGACATTTGGCCATATTTGTCGTTTTGGATTTTACACCCGGTTTTTTTTGTCTGTCGATTTTTTCGGGAACGGAGGCTACAGTATAGGCAGACAGAGGAACAAAGGAGATTCCGGAAAGGGAGTGAAACAATGAATCTGGCCGAGATACTGATCATTTCGATAGGTCTTTCGTTTGACATCTTCGCGGTAACTGTCTGTGTCGGTGCTACGCTGCAGAAAATAGAGAAAAAGAAACTGGTCTGTATGGGCCTGATTTTCTGTATCTGGCAGCTGATCGCTGTGGGGCTTGGATTTCTGGTTGCGAGATTCCCGGTGATGCAGACCCGGACGTCGGAGATGCAGAACATGTGGGATGCGTTTTCGGTGATTATTTTTCTTGCGTTAGGGGTATATATGTTTGCGAAGGGCTGGCGGAAGAAAGACTTCCTGGAGCGGCGCGGACAGATCAGCTATCAGAAAGCCTGGGCAGCCGCCATGATGACCAGTCTGGATGCATTTTTCGCAGGTATCGGGTTTGGCTTTCTGGGCACAGAAATCCTGGCTGTTGGGCTGATCCTGGAGCTGGTTACCCTGATTTTCGCACTGACGGGCACGTTCGTGGGATACCGGCTGGGCTATGAGCAGCGGACGAAGGCCTATGCCTTCGGTGGAATCATGTTGATTATCGCAGGTATTGATGTCATCATCCGATACTTGATACAATAAATATTTTTAAAAAGATATGGAGGATACGGTTATGGGAACATTAACACATAAGGCTGCAAGAGCAGCATTTTCAACGGCAATCGATCAGGCATTAAAACATATTTATAAGGACAGAGAAAAAGGACTGCTGGACATCGTGGATATCTCAGAGAAGTTCCTGGGAGACACATTTGGAGATCAGGTATATGACAATGCCAGAAAGATGATTCAGGATCCGGACAGCAAGTGGATGCAGTATATTAACAGGGCACTGGATGAGATCAATCCTCATGTGGCAAAGATGACCGCCCTGAACTTAGGGTTTGAGGCTGCTTTCCACGGAACCAAGACCATCCGGAAAATGCGTGAGATCCACCAGTGCAATATTCCGTGGCTGATCCTGATGGATCCTACCAGTGCCTGCAACCTGCACTGTACCGGTTGTTGGGCAGCAGAATACGGCCACAAGCTGAATTTGAGCTATGAGGATCTGGACAGCATCATCACCCAGGGCAAGGAGCTGGGCGTTTATTTCTACATGTATACCGGCGGTGAACCGCTGGTGCGCAAAACGGACATCATTCGTCTGTGTGAGAAACACAACGACTGTGAGTTCCATGCATTTACCAACGGCACACTGGTAGACGAGGATTTCTGTAAGGAAATGCAGCGGGTAGGCAACCTGTCCCTGTCCATCAGCCTGGAGGGCTTTGAGGAAGTCAATGATTTGCGCCGTGGCGAGGGCGTGTTTGACCGTGTCATGAAGGCCATGGATCTGCTGAAAAAATACGGCCTGATCTTCGGTACATCCATCTGCTATACAAGTAAAAATATTTCCACCGTTACTTCCGATGAGTTCCTGGATATGATCATCGAGAAGGGCTGCCGGTTCACCTGGTATTTCCACTACATGCCGGTAGGAAATGACGCATCCGTAGATCTGCTGCCTACCATGGAGCAGAGAAAATATATGTACCATCGGGTACGGGAGATCAGAGGCGCCACAGGCGGCAAGCAGATCTTTGCCATGGACTTCCAGAACGATGGTGAGTTCGTGGGCGGTTGTATCGCAGGCGGCAGAAACTATTTCCATATCAACGCCAACGGCGATGTGGAGCCCTGTGTATTCATCCATTATTCCAGCGCCAACATCCACGATGTGACACTGCTGGAAGCACTGAAGCAGCCGCTGTTCATGGCATACCGGGATAACCAGCCCTTCAATGGCAACCACTTAAGACCGTGCCCGATGCTGGAGAATCCGGAGCTTCTGCAGAAGATGGTGGAGGAGACCGGAGCCAAGTCCACAGACCTGCAGTCCCCGGAGAGCGTGGAGCATCTGTGCGGAAAATGTAAAAACTATGCGAAGGAATGGGAAGGCCCGGCCGCAGAGCTGTGGGATTCCAAGGAGCATAAGAAGCCGAAATACGAGAATTACAAGAAAAAATAAGCTGGGAAATTCTGTAAAATAATTAAAAAAATAACGCAAGCCATTTGCATTTTGCCTGAAAATATGGTACCATTTGAGAGATTTATGGTTTAGGAAAAATCAGGATTGGACAAAGGTGAAAAAGAATGGAACAAAAGAAAGATCTGACAAAGAAGCTGATTGCTGAAAGCTTCCAGAGCCTTCTGGAGAAGCATCCGTTTGATAAAATTACGATCCGCATGATCACCGATCAGGCGGGATTGATCCGACCAACCTTTTACAACCATTTTCAGGATAAATATGACCTGGTGGAGTGGATATTTTCGGAGGACATTGTCAGTGAGGTGGATCGCCTTCTGCAGCACGGTATGCAGCAGGAAGCCATCAAGTTCCTGTTTACGGGTATCCATAAGAACCGGAAATTCTATGCCAAGATGCTGCAGGTCAGTGGACAGAACAGTCTGGAGGAAGTGCTGGTGCGGCGGCTGGAAGAGCTGTTCCGCCGGGAGATCACCGAGAAGGGCATCAAGGACATTCCCCAGAACCGGGTGCTCAACGTTACCTATGTAAGCCGGTATTATGCGTTGGGGCTTGCGACTTCCATCGAGGCCTGGCTGGCCGGCGGCGACAACGAGGTGTCGGTGGATGAGTTGACAGAAGCATATGAATTTTTGATCACGCATTCGATTTATGATATCATCAATGAAGGTGTCTGATTTCGTGCCATGTATTTCACAGGAGATACATGGCACTTTTTGTCCCAGTTCACTTGTATATTCGTATGGTCAGATTTCATGCTTGCATGAAAATCTGACCATACGAATATACAAGTGAACTGGTTATGTATGTTCTGTGACAATGGATGTTGTTTTTCCCGGGAATGTGTTATACTTGTTATCAGAAACTGATGCGCAGCCCAAAGAAAGGAAGATCCTGTAAGACAATGAAAGAGGAAAACCGAGAAAAATACCTGTATCCGGCGCTGTTTAAGATTTTGGTCCTGGCAGCGGTCATCATTATTTTCTTTATTTTTTATCGATTTGGAGAATTCAAGAGTGTGATCACGCGGGTGGTCGATATCCTGAAGCCTTTTCTGTACGGTGCTGTGCTGGCGTATCTGCTGCGGCCTTTCTGCGATTTCATTGAACACAGGGTGAAAAAGCTGCTGGACAGGCATGCGCCTGGCATGAAGCGGGCGGGCACGGTGGCCCGGGGGGCCGGGATCGTAGGTGCATTGATCCTGTTTACGGGCATCATCTATATGTTCGTGGCGCTGGTATTTCCGCAGATTATTTCCAGTGTCACGACGATTATTCAGGTATTGCCGGAAAATATCAACCGGGCTTCCGCCTGGTTGGAACAGTTTGCCCGGGACAACGATACGGCCAAGCAGGTCATCGACAGTGCTTCGGCCATGATCCAGGAGAGTGTGACAAACCTGACCCAGGGCAATAAGCTGATGCCCAACATTCAGGCCATCATCGCGGAAGTGTCTGTACAGGTGTGGAGCATCGTTGTGTTATTGAAAAATTTTCTCATCGGTATCGTGGTCAGCGTCTACCTGCTGAGCTGTAAGGAGAAGCTGGCGTACCAGGTGAAGGTGATCCTGCTGGGTGTGTTCGGGGAGAAATGGTTTCAGCGGATCCGGGAAGAGATCCACATTGTGGACAGCATGTTCGAGGGCTTTATCAACGGCAAGCTCATCGATTCACTGATCATTGGCCTGATCTGTTTCTTTTTCATGAATATTTTCAAATGGCCTTTCGCTGTGCTGATCAGCACCATCATCGGCGTGACGAACATCATTCCGTTTTTCGGGCCGTTTATCGGTGCGGTGCCGGCGGCGCTGCTGATGCTCATGGTGAGCCCGCTGAAAATGGTCTATCTGCTGATCTTTATTTTTGCGCTGCAGCAGTTTGACGGCAACATCCTGGGGCCAAAGATCCTGGGCAACACCACGGGACTGTCCAGCTTCTGGGTGCTGTTTTCCATCACATTTTTCGGCGGCCTGTGGGGCATCGTCGGCATGATCGTGGGCGTGCCGCTGTTTGCGGTGATCTATGATCTGGTGGGAAAATGTATCCGCTATTTTCTGCGGCTGCGGGGCATCAGCCAGGGGCAGGAGGAAGCGCTGCGCTGACGGTTCAGGTACCGGCGGAGCGCGACGGTGGATCCATATACAAAATGAGAGTGGGGATGACGTGCAGAGATGTTTTCATTTCTGAGAAAAAAGGAGCCCGTGAAGGCGAAACGCAGCGGGCTTGGATTAGATGAGAAAAAACATATCCGCTGTAAATATAAAAATAAGAAAAAGTGCCCGCAGGACTGCGCGGAGTGCTGCTTTTCGATTAAACTGAAGGGCGATTTCATGATGCAGGTGCAGGCCTACGATTCGGCGGCGGAGCTTTATGAGGATGCGGTATCCCGGGAGCCGGACTATGCGGACGCCTGGCTGGCACTGGGCAACGCGGCCACCTTCCGGGGAGACCTGGGACGGGCGCTGGAGGCCTATGAGGAGGCTATTTTTATCGATGACCGGTTCGGGGAAGCACTGTATGGACGTGCCGTGGCACTGAAAAACCTGCATCGGCCCAAGGAAGCGCTGGAAGCGGTGGAGACGCTCATGGCACTGTATGACTACGAGCCGTGCCAGGCGCTGAAAAAAGAGATTTTACAAATGACAGCGGCAGATGAGGCGAAGGAAGCGAAGAAGCAGGAGGAGAAGAACCGCCTGTTAAAGCAGATGATCCGCCTGGCTGTGAAGAAGGGCTATGTGCAGGATCGGCTGCCGGTGGCTGCCGATGTGACGGCCATTGCGGACTGTTTTATCCCGGAATGCATCATCCGGCTGACAGGCCAGAAGAAATATACGCTGGAAGAGGTGAAGGCGGCAGCAGTGTGCTGTTTTTACGGCGGCGCGGGCATTGCTCAGCTGTGGAAACGCCACTGGGGAGACTTCTCCGTCCAGGGCATTTCTCGGGGACTGTTTGATCCCAGAGGGTTTGCCTGCATGGATGAATACGCCTGCACCCTTATGGGCATTGCCTATGAGAGCGTGGAGGGACAGGCACTGAAACGGTTTTCCGCGGAGCTGAGCAACCTGGTGATGAGCGCCATCATGACCCAGATCGGCGCGAAGAAGATGAACGACCGTCAGGTGGAGGCAGTAGTAAAGGATGCCATGCGGGATGTATACACGGTGGGAGCCGGGATCGGGCTTTCCCGTTGAAAAATAAGAGGCTTCTTTGCAGGATGACGCTACAAGGAAGCCTCTTATGCATATGGTTCATTCTCTTTTATAGGCGGAAAAGATCCATGATCCGCAGGTACTGCTCCGGTGCGCTGTTGAGCAGCATGCAGTTTTCGTTGCCGAAGATGAGCATACTGCCGATGAAGATGCTGCACACGAAGATACAGAGCAGAATCGGGCGGCCAAAGCGGTTTTCCGTCAGGCGGGCCTCATATTCCAGCGCCAGAAGCAGTGCCAGAATGCCCAAGGGTAGAGTGATGTCGCACAGGTAGCGGACGAAAATCCCGCCCAGGGAGAAATCCAGGAAGGCCACCAGCAGAGCACCCAGGATGAAAAACAGGTACGTGAGCCGCTTGGAAAGATTTTTCTGCTGGATGGACGGATGGACAAGGAGTAGCAGGCAAAGGAACATCGGGATGGCGAACAGTCCCATACTGCACGTGTGGTACATGTAGTTGCCGATGGTGAACAGTCCTTCCGCATGGGCGCTGAAAAACGGGAAGATGAGCCCGGTGTCCAGCGGCTGCAGGAGGTAGTAGTAGACAAATGCCACCAGCCGGGACGGATCGATCCGCAGGGTATTGCGGGTGATGTCGCTGACGGTGAGCTGATAGCTGGTGCCGAACTCCGTAGGTGATCCGAAACGGGCCGCGTTGTATACACAGATGAGGCCGCCGCCGATGGCCACGGGAATGACGAAAGCGGCCAGATCAGCCAGCTTATATTTCCAAGGTGTCTCTTTTTCCAGCAGGTACAGCACTGCCGTGGGCGCAGCTGCGCACATGACAGCGATGGCTGCATTGGGGCGGCAGAGCACCAGCAGGACGAAAGCCAGTCCGGCCGCGGCGGCGCACAGTCTGCGTCCGATGCCCTGTTTCATAGAAAAAGCATGGAAGAACAGCAGGAAAAACAGCAGTGCGAAGGCCATGGCCGCGTTGACGGCAATATAATAGAAGCAGGAGCTGACCATCACCAGCGGAACGAGGCTGGCGAAAAACAGCGCGATATAGCCGATGGCGTAGAACAACAGGTGCACCCGGGGAAGAAATTTCTTCCGCAGCTCTTCCAGTACCCCCAGCAGAAGAAGAGCGCAAAGGACGGAGTACACCATGCTGACGAAAGCGTCGCCGGGCAGGGCACCGGTGAGCACATAGTAGGGAACATACACCGTCAGGATGGGGCCGACACCAAAATAGGAATAATAGTGGCCGTTGTAGAACGCCCGATCCCAGTAGGGCTGCTTCCAGTCGGCGGTGTCGGAGCCGTGGATCCGCTCGCTGTAGTCGTAGACGTTGTGCAGGGTGTTCAGCCGTGGATCGGTCTCCAGATCCAGGAACAGATGCCCCTTCTGAAAAGCGTCAAACTGCTGCACATAGGCGCCGTAGGACGCCACCGGCTCTTCCAGCGGATAGGCGATCGGATCTGCGCTGCCAAAGGAGGCCAGGGCGCCGTAGATCCAGAATACCACCGCCAGGCAAAAGGCGGCGCTGGCTGCCAGAACCAGTCGGTGCTTCCGGTTGGCGGGATCGTACAGCAGGGTGCGCAGCCGCGTCGAGCGGCAGGCCCATAAGAACAGCGCAAACAGAAGCAGCAGAAGGAAGCGCAGCTTGTCAAAATAAAATCCTCTGCGCTCGTTTAATACGATCTGGTCAATGGTGAAAGCACCCCGCAGCCGGTCGAAGGACAGCAGGACGCCGTGGAGATCGCCGTTGCTGATGAGCTGGCCTCTGGAGAAACAGTGGCCGCCCGCCGGGTGAAAATACAGAAGGCAGCCGTTCTGGTAATCGTACTGGCTGGCGTCGTCCGACAGAAAGCAGGAGGCGATGGACACCGTGCCCTCCGGTGCAGACGTGTGGATGGTGATGGTGCGTGCGTTCACAGACAGGCCGGTAAATTCCAGCTCTGCCCCGGCACCGTTCACACGGATCGTTCCGTCGTCCAGCAATTCCGCGCCGTCCGCCCGGGTCAGCGCCTCTGCCGGGAGCACCGTCTCCGGGGCGTCCCCGATGGAAAAATCCCGCCAGTTGGATAAGAAAAGTTCTGCTGCCAGACAGAGCACGAAAAGAACCGCGAAAATACACAGATTCTTCCGGCGTCCGGCGAACAGCTGCCTGATTTTTTTCATATGTAGTCCCACCTCATTTGTATACTATCATCATTTTACAACAGATCAAACGGTGAGGCTATCTTTTTTTGTTAGTCACAGTTCACTCACCGGTTCTTGTGGACAGATTTCATACTCGCATGAAAATCTGGAGACAAGAGCAGGTGAAGGGAACTATGGTACGATTTCGCTGGATTCCCCAGTGGATGACAGGGAAATACTTGTTTCTGCGTAAAAATCGTGTTAGAATAAATACATAACCGCTGTCAGGAAGGCAGCATACGAATGATCAGATGTTCATGAATGGTATTTTCATGGAACAAGAACAGAACGAACAGCCAGGAAGGCACAGCGTCGGAAGCGGACGCTTTGTTTTTCTGGCCTTTTTTATGATGGGATGGGAAATTACGTTCTGTCCTACGATTACTGAGAATTGGGAGGGGATTTATGGATATCAGAGCAATGCTGGAACAGGTACAGGCAGGCGAGATGCCCATTGCGCAGGCGGAGCAGATGCTGAAAGACCTGCCCTATGAGGATCTGGGATATGCCAAACTGGATCATCACCGGAAACTCCGGTCAGGGTTCGGGGAAGTGATCTTTTGTGCCGGGAAACCGGATGAATATCTGGCGGAGATTTTTCAGAAGTTTTATGAAGAGGATGGGGAAGTGATGGGGACGAGAGCCAGTCGGGAACAGTATGAGCTGGTGAAGGCACTGGTGCCGGAGATCGTCTATGATCCCGTCAGCCGGATCATGAAGGCGGAGAAGCCCGGGAAGGCGCATGTGGGGAATATTGCGGTATGTACCGGTGGGACGGCGGATATCCCGGTGGCGGAGGAGGCTGCCCAGACAGCAGAATTTTTCGGCAGTCATGTGGAGCGGATTTATGACGTGGGAGTGGCGGGTATCCACAGGCTGCTGGCACAGCGGGAACGCATCCGGAAAGCCAACTGCGTGGTGGCAGTGGCAGGCATGGAGGGCGCTCTGGGAACGGTGATCGCGGGGCTGGTGGAGCATCCGGTCATCGCAGTGCCCACCTCGGTGGGATATGGCGCCAGTTTTCACGGGCTGTCGGCGCTGCTGACGATGATCAACTCCTGTGCCAATGGCATTTCGGTGGTAAATATTGACAATGGATACGGTGCGGGCTATCTGGCTACACAAATAAACAGACTGGCGGTGAATGGAAGATGAAAAAAATATTATATTTAGAGTGTTATTCCGGTATCAGCGGAGATATGACGGTGGCGTCCCTTCTGGATCTTGGCGCAGACAGAAAAGTGCTGGAGGATGCGCTGGCAAGCCTCCATGTGGATGGATATGAGATCAAGATCGGCAGAACGTTCAAGTGCGGCATCGACGCCTGCGACTTTGATGTAATTCTGGATGAGAGTGCGTATGTGCACGATCACGGAGAACATGACCACGAGCATGAGCACCATCATCACGATGGCGACGGACACGATCATGCCCACGATCACGACCATTGTCATGAGCACAGCCACGGCGACCATTGCCACGACCACGACCATGAGCATCACCATAATGACGACGGGCATATGCACGACCACAATCATGATCACGAGCACAGCCACGGCGACCATGATCATCACCATGACGAGGATGCTCACAGTCATGAGCATGAGCATACCCACGAGCATGAGCATACGCACGAGCACAGTCACGACCATCATCACGATCACATGCACGCTCATGTGCATCGCAACATTGCGGATGTATACGCCATCATCGACCGGATGGAGGCCTCGGACAGAGCAAAAGAGCTGTCCCGGAAGATGTTCCGCATTGTGGCAGAGGCAGAGGCCAAGGCCCACGGTCTGCCCATCGAACAGGTACATTTCCATGAGGTAGGCGCGGTGGATTCCATTGTGGACATCATCAGCACGGCGGTCTGCTTTGACAATCTGGGCATTGACGATGTGGTGGTTTCTCCGCTTTATGAGGGAACCGGCCATGCCCGGTGTCAGCACGGCATCCTGCCCGTACCGGTACCGGCGGTGGCAAACATTTCTGCCATCAATGGCCTGCCGCTGAAAATTACAGACAACCAGGGCGAGATGGTGACCCCCACCGGTGCAGCCATCGCGGCGGCGCTGCGCACCCGGAAGAAACTGCCGGAGCAGTACCGGGTGCTGGGCATCGGTATCGGTGCCGGCAAGAAGGATTTTCCCAGGGCAAATATTCTGCGCTCGATGCTGCTGGAAGAGGAGACGCCAGTGTCCTCCTGTGACGAGAACCACATCTGGGTACTGGAGACGAATGTGGATGACAGTACCGGGGAGGCGCTTGGTTTCACCATGGAGTGTCTGCTGGAGGCCGGAGCCAGGGATGTGTTCTACACACCGGTTTATATGAAGAAAAACCGTCCGGCTGTGTTGCTGCGGGTGATCTGTACGGAAGATAAGGTAGAGGAGATGGAAGATCTGATCTTTGCACATACCACAACGGTGGGTATCCGGAAGATGCCTGTGGAGCGGGCGGTGCTGGATCGCCGGATTGAAACAGTGAATTCTCCGTATGGACCGGCGGATGTGAAGATCTGTACCAGGAAGGGAAAGATGCGGATCTATCCGGAATATGAGAGTATCAAAAAGCTTTGTAAAGGTTCCGGGGAGGATTTTCAGATGGTATACCATGGCGTGTTGCAGACGGCTATGGAACAGATAAAGAGAAAGGATGAAGAAGATTGAGGAAAGCCAACCGTACCACAGCTGAAGGAACGTCTGCCCCCGGTATACGCCTGATCAGACGGCTGCTTCTTCTGGTACTGTGCATGTTTTTGCTGTCCATTGCCGTATTTTTTATTGCCAGGCTGGCTCCGGGGGATCCGCTGCAATCGTTCTACGGAGATGCGCTGGAACTGATGACAGAGACAGAGAAGGAGGCGGCGCGGGAACGGCTTGGGCTGCAGGCCGGACTGTGTACACAGTATGTGCACTGGCTTGCACAGGCATTTCAGGGAGATTTCGGGTTGTCCTTCAAATATAAAATGCCGGTGCTGGATGTGATTCGGCCTTTGATCGGGAATACGTTGCTGCTCGGCCTGCTGGCGTATGTGCTGGTGTTTGCCCTGGCAGTTGTGCTGGCCGTTTTTTGCGTTTTATATGAAGACCGGTCCATAGATAAAGCAATTTGTAAAATCGGGACAGCGACTTATTATATCCCGGGCTTTTGGCTGGGAGTGGTACTGGTTCTGATCTTCAGTGTGAATCTCGGCTGGCTGCCCAGCAGCGGCGCCTATGATGTGGGGATGAAAGGAAATATCGGCAACCGGGTGCAGCATCTGATCCTGCCGCTGATCGTCATGATCACCAGTCATCTCTGGTATTATGCCTACATGATCCGCAATAAGCTGCTGGATGAAGTGCGGAAGGATTATGTGCTGTTTGCAAAAGCAAAGGGCTGTACGGGGAGGGAGATTGTCTGGAAGCATTGCCTGCGTAATGTTGCACCGACCATTGTCAGTATCATGGCGATCTCTATCCCCCATGTGACGGGCGGAACCGTTGTGGTGGAGGCGGTATTTAATTATCCCGGGATCGGGAATCTGGCAGTGGAGAGTGCGAAATACCATGATTACAACCTGCTCATGGTTACGGTTCTGCTCACCGGCATGGCTGTTTTTGCCGGCAGCTTCATCGCACAGACTGTAAATGAAGAAATAGATCCGAGAATGAAGGAAATGGAGTCTGTAAAATGGTAGAAACAACGGAGTCGAAGAATGACCGGTTTGTGGTTGTCGGTGCGGGGCATGAGACCGGAGCGGCTGCCGGAGAAAAAAGAGGATATAGGGAAAGATGGAAAGGAAAGCCGGTGATCTCTGCGGTCCTTTTGGGACTGATCATTCTGGGCTGTGTGTTTGCACCGGTATTTGCAAATCATGATCCAACGGCATTTTATCTGGATAGTTTAAACACAGCACCGAATGCGGAATTTTATTTCGGAACGGATTCGCTGGGCAGGGATCTTTATTCTATTATGTTTTACGGAGGACGCACATCCCTGACCATCGGTATTCTGGGAGCGGCGATCATTGCTGTGACCGGCACACTTTACGGATGTATCAGCGGGACGCTGCCGGATCGGGCTGATGCGGTGATGATGCGGATTGCAGAGGCTGGAGGCAGTATTCCCGGTATTTTGCTGGTGCTGATCCTTTCTGCGATATTTCCGACCAAAAATGTAGTTGTGCTTTCGTTCGTGATCGGGATCACCGGCTGGTTTGGCATGGCCCGTATTGTGCGCAGTGAAGTCCGGCAGATCCGGAACTGTGAATATGTGCTGTATGCCAGATGTACCGGAGGCAGGTTCCTGTATGTGATGAGGCGGCATCTGCTTCCGAATTTTCTGTCGGCAGTAATGTTTGCAGCTGTTTCCAATATCAGCACCTGCATCACGATGGAGTCCACATTAAGCTTTCTGGGCTTGGGGCTGCCTGTGGATGTGCTGTCCTGGGGCAGTATGCTGTCACTGGCAAACCGGGCGCTGATCATGAATACCTGGTGGGTGATTGTGATTCCCGGTCTGTTTCTGGTCATTACTTTGCTGTGCATCACGAATGTGGGGAATTATCTCCGAAAGGAAGTGAATCGCAGGCACAGTAATCTGTAATGGAAAAATATGTAAATTTAAGGAGAGAAAAAGAGATGAAGAATGGTAAAACTCTGGCAGCACTGCTGCTGGCATTAACGGTAAGCTTTGGCCTTTGTGCCTGTGGGGGACAGAGTGACTCGACGGGCGGGGCAAAAACAGATATAAAAACAGAAACCGGGGCGGAGGATCTGTCTGATACGCTGGTCTATGCCGGCGAGAACGAGAGTACGATCAATCCGGTTCTCAGTTCTCACGATGAGATTGTGGAACTGGTATTTTCCGGTCTGATGAAATATGACGGCAATGGCATAGCAGTGCCGGATCTGGCAGAAAGCTGTGAATACGATGAGGCTTCCTGTACTTATACTTTTCACCTGAAAAATGGTGTGAAATGGCATGACGGGGAAGCTTTTACCGCAAAGGACGTGGTGTTCACATACCAGGTGCTGACGGAGGATGAGACACTGACCAGTTCTGTGACAAGTAATTATGAAGACATTACGGATATTACCGCGCCGGATGATGAGACGGTTGTGATCACGCTGGACAAATATTGCGCCAATATGCCGGGTTATTTTACGATAGGGATTATCCCGCAGCATCTGCTGGAAGGAGAGGATATGAATACCACATCCTTCAACCAGCATCCTGTGGGAACCGGACGTTTCAAATTCGTTGACTGGGATATGACCGGCGGGATGATTACCTTTGAACGGAACGAAGATTATTATGGAAAGGTTCCCAATATTGAACGGGTGATTTACAAAACAGTCGCTGTGGAAAGCACCAAGGCAACGATGCTGGAGTCCGGAGAAGCGGATCTGGCCTGGCTGAATGCCAATTATGCAGAAAAGTTCCGCGGGAAAGACGGTTATACCAACTGGGACTTTAAGACAGCGGACTACCGTGGCGCTTCTATGAACATGGCCAGTGATTTCTGGAAGGATAACGGGGATTCCATCGGAGTGCTGAACTATGCCCTGGATAAAGAAGCAATTGTTAACAGTGTCCTGAACGGACAGGGCTGTATTGCATACAGTCCTATTCAGAAGAATCCGCTGGGTACGAATCCGGAAGCGGATATTTATACATATGATCTGGATCAGTTTGCAGAGAAAATGAAAGCCCTTGGCTGGGAAAAGGGAGAAGACGGTATCTATGTCCGGAATGGGCAGCGGTTCCATTTCACGATTCAGACCCGGGATTTTGAAGAGGAACGGATAGATATCGCCAACCTGATGTCTGCAATGCTGAAACAGGCCGGTGTGGAGATGGAAGTGGTTCTTGTGGCCAAATTTGACTGGAATGCAGGATATGATGGATTCCTGGCCGGGTTTGCAACCCCGTTTGATCCGGATATGGCTTTTGGCCAGTTTGTGACCGATGGAAGCGAAAATACGATGCACTATTCCAATGCGGAGGTAGACCGTTTGCTGACAGAGGCAAGGCATACGGAGGATCCGGATGAGCGTCTGGCACTTTACGGGGAATTTGAGAAAGTGTATGCAGAGCAACCGGGCGTTCTGCTGGTGGCTTATCTGGATGGTAATTATGTGGGAACCAATGCACTGACCGGTCTGGATACGGCCCGTGTGCTCGGTCATCATGCGGTGGGCGTGATGTGGAATATCGAGGAGTGGACGCTGAACAGATAATCGAGGTGTAAAGTATTGGCAGAAAAAGTATTGGAACTGGAGGATCTTGCGGTCAGCTTTGATATACCGGAGGGTGAAGTCGAAGCTGTCCGGGGTGTTGATCTTCATGTTGATGCGGGTGAGATCCTCTGTATTGTCGGAGAATCCGGATGTGGTAAGACGGTGATGTGCCGTTCTGTGATGCATCTTTTGCCTCCGATCGCCCGCATCAGGCGCGGCAGGATGACTGTATGCGGGGAGGATATCACACATTATACAGAAAAACAGATGCGAAACCTCCGCGGAAATGTGATGTCTATGGTTTTTCAGGATCCGCTGGAGACACTGAATCCTACGGTCCCTGTCGGCAGACAGATCATGGAAGTGATTCTGAAGCATCAGAAGGTATCGAAGGCAGAAGCAAAGGCACGGGCGCTGGAGCTTCTGCAGCTGGTAGGGATCGAACAGGCTGCGGATCGTTTTGCGCTGCAGCCCCATTTCTTTTCCGGTGGAATGCGGCAGCGCTGTGTCATTGCGGCAGCGCTGGCAGCCAATGCAAAGCTGTTGTTTGCGGATGAAGCTACCACTGCACTGGATGTGACGGTAAAAGCTAAAATCCTGGATCTTCTTTTGGAACTTCGGGAAAAAACCGGTGTGGCCATTGTTTTTGTGACGCATGATCTGGGCAGCGTTGCCCGGATCGCAGATCGGGTTGCTGTTATGTATGCCGGGAAGGTGGTGGAGACCGGTACGGCGGAGGATGTTTTTTATGATCCCCGGCATCCGTATACGTGGGGCCTGCTGTCTTCCCTGCCGTCTCTGGCGGTGGAGGATGGTGTGCTCAGGTATATTCCCGGAACGCCGCCGTCTCTGCTGAATCCGCCGCCCGGGGATGCTTTTGCGGTACGAAATGAATATGCGCTGGCCATTGACTATGAACAGATGCCGCCCATGTTCCGGATATCAGATACGCATTATGCCGCATCGTGGCTGCTGGATGCGCGTGCACCACAGATCACACCGCCTGTTGCGCTGCGGGAAAGGAGCGGAAAATGGACACAGATATGATCATGGAACTGCGAAATGTGAAGCAGTATTTTCGCATCAGCAACCGAATGACCATCCGGGCGGTGGATGGCGTTTCCTTCGGAATCCGGCGAGGGGAAGTGTTTGGCCTGGTGGGAGAGACCGGGTGTGGCAAGTCTACGGTGTCCCGGATGATTTCGGGCATCTATCAGCCGACGGAAGGGGAGGTGCTGTTTGAAGGGGAACCGATCACAGGGCGGTATCCTGCGGGGGCACGAAAGAAGCTGCAGCGGGAAATGCAGCTGATCTTTCAGGATTCTGCCGCATCGTTGAATCCGAGGATGACAGTGGAACAGATCATTCTGGAACCGCTTTTCATACAGGGGAAGCGGGGACATATGCAGGAAAGCCGGCAGCGCTTAGAGGCGCTGATGAAGGATGTGGGACTGGACAGGGATTTCCTGTCCAAACGGCCGGGGGAGTTATCCGGCGGACAAAGGCAGCGGGTTGCCATTGCCAGAAGTCTAATTCTGGATCCGAAGCTGATTGTCGCAGATGAGCCGGTTGCATCGTTGGATATTTCCATACAGGCACAGATCATCACGCTGTTTCAGCGCCTGCAGCGGGAAAAAGGCTTCTCTTTTCTGTTTATTGCCCATGATTTATCGGTTGTCCGGTTTATCAGTGACCGTGTAGGCGTGATGCTGAAGGGGAAGCTGGTAGAGCTTGCCGGGACAGAGGAACTTTATACGCATCCGGTGCATCCGTATACGAAAGCGCTGCTTTCCGCCATTCCCATACCGGATCCGATTCTTGAACGAAAGAAAAAAATATTGTATTACGATACCGGTCAGCCATTGGGCGAGACGATGAAAGAATGTTCCCCGGGACATTTTGTGCTGGAATAAGAGATGAACGGTATCACATACACCAGGAGGATCAGACATGACAGAAGCGTTGAAACAGAAGAAAAAAGCACTGGAACAGTGGATGGCGGATCACGTAAAGGAAGGCATCTGCATTGCGTTTTCCGCAGGGGTGGACAGCAGCCTTCTGCTGAAGCTGGCCTGTGATGCGGGGAAGGCAGCAGGCGTACCCATCTGGGCGGTGACCTTTTCCACCAAGCTGCATCCCCACGGGGAACTGGAGGATGCCAGACAGGCGGCGGCCGAGCTGGGGGCAGAGCATATTGTGCTGGAGGTGGATGAGAGAAGCCAGGAGGGCATTCAGAACAATCCGCCGGATCGCTGCTACATCTGTAAGAAATATCTGTTTACGAACCTGCTGGCAACCGCTGAAAAAGTGGGCGCCAAGTGTGTGGTGGAGGGCACCAACGAGGATGACCTGCACGTATATCGGCCGGGCATCCGGGCTGTGCGGGAGCTTCATGTCAATAGCCCTCTGGCACTTTTCCATCTGACCAAGGCAGAGGTGCGGGAACTGGCTGCCGAGCTGGGCGTGCAGGCAGCATCCAAGCCGTCGTCCCCCTGTCTCATCACCCGGCTTCCCTACAACACGAAAGTGGATTTTGCCGTTCTGGAAAAAGTGGGCATGGGCGAGGAATATCTGAAAGAAAAAGGGCTGAAAAATGTCCGTCTCCGCCTCCACGGCGATGTGATCCGTATCGAAGTGGAGCGTTCTGCCATGAAAACTGTTTTGGAAATGGCGGAAGATGTGGTATCCTATATCAAAGGGCTGGGATTTTGCTATGTGACGCTGGATCTGGAAGGCTTCCGTTCCGGAAGCATGGATCTGGTGCTGAGCGAGGCCCAGAAAAGCCAGGGACAGGCGGAATAGAAGGGAGATTGTATTATTTATGGAAGAAAAAGAAGTCATCGTTATGGATCATCCGCTGATTCAGCACAAGATATCCATGCTGCGGGAGAAGGGCCGGGGAACCAATGAGTTTCGTAAGCTGGTGGAGGAGATCGCCACGATGATGGGCTATGAGGCGCTGCGGGATCTGCCGCTGGAGAACCGGCCGGTGGAAACCCCCATCGAGCTGTGTGAGACGCCCTTTGTGGCAGGGAAGAAGCTGGCGCTGGTGCCGGTGCTGCGGGCAGGCCTTGGCATGGTCAGCGGCCTTCTGACGCTGGTGCCCACGGCGAAGGTGGGACATGTGGGGCTGTACCGGGATCCGGTGACCCATAAACCCCACGAATATTACTGCAAGCTGCCGGAATCCATTGAGGACCGGCTGGTGATGGTGCTGGATCCCATGCTGGCCACCGGCGGTTCCGCTGTGGCAGCCGTGGATTTTGTGAAAAAGCAGGGAGCAAAGAACATCAAGTTCCTGTGCATCATCGCGGCGCCGGAGGGCATCGAGCGGTTCCGCAAGGCGCACCCGGATGTGCAGCTGTACTGCGGGCATGTGGATCGCTGCCTGAACGATCACGCGTACATCTGTCCGGGACTGGGAGACGCAGGTGACCGAATTTTTGGCACAAAATAATATGATATCATTTATGCAGGTCATGACCGGTGATAATTGGTTGTGACCTGCATTTTTACGCTATTTTTTTCACAATATTTTTCGAATACATCGTTAAATAATAAATAAACAAGGATTCAGAACCACAAATTTCTAAAATTGCATAAACAAAAGTCGCAATAGATTGATTATTGTATGCAAAATACGAAACAGAAAAAATAAGAAATGACAATTTGTGAATTATGTATGTTAATAATATAATTACTCTTGAATTATCATAAAAAAACCGCTAAGATAAAATGCATAGAATTACATTTCGTATTCTGGATATATTAAAAAAATAACTCTGAAAGGAGGGATAAGATGTCGATCGAGAATATGAAAATGGTTTCCGAAGCCGAGGCACAGGCGGTAACGATCCGCAAGGATGCACAGGCAGAAGCCAGGAAAACACTGGATGCAGCCAGGAAAGAAGCTACAGCACTTCTGGAAGCGGCCAGGGTGAGAGCGGATGAGGCTTACAGGCAGGTTCTTTCTGATGCGGAAGAACAGGCACAGGCAGCGTATGAAGCCCATCTGCAAGCTGTGAGAAAAGAATGCGCCGAGATGAAGGCGCGGGCACAGGAACATAAAGAGGAGGCTGTTAAACGAATCATAGGAAAGGTTGTGGGTACAGGTGGCAATTGTTAAGATGAGCAAGCTCTCTGTCATCGGCCTGGAGACTGACAAAGCCGAACTGTTTGACCGTCTGATGGATCTGGGTGTCACAGAGCTGCGTGACCAGAGCCAGAAGCTTCAGGAAGAAGACTGGACGAAGATCACAAGACGGGATGGCAATGAGGATGAGGTATCTGTTCTGGACGGGCAGATCGCCGAGGTTGGAACGATCCTGGACATGATCGGCCGCTACGATACCGGGAAGAAGCCCCTGTTTCCGGAACGGAAAGTCATCAGTCGTATGGACTATGACAAATTGCTCGGTGACGGCAGTCAGGCCCGTAAGGATGTGGAGGAGCTGAACGCACTCTATGGAGAGTGGAATGCATGTAAGACACAGGAAAATGTCCTGACCTCTGCAAGGGCAGCGCTGATGCCGTGGGTGGATTACGATCTGCCGCTGGAATACAGCGGAAGTGAATCGGTCCGGGTGCTGTGTGGTGTCATCCCCGCAGTGTCGGATGTACAGGAGCTCAAGAACAAGGTGACAGAGGTTTCTGATGCGACGGATGTGGCAGTCATATCCAGGGATCAGGAGCAGCAGTATTTAAGCGTTATGTACATGAAGGCGGACGAAGAAGCCGTGACGGATGTGTTCAAATCCTTTGGCTTTACCCAGACGCTGTTTAAGAACATGGCAGGAACGGTGTCAGACAATCTGACACGGCTCAACGAACAGCTTGCGCAGGCAGGCGAGAAAGAAAAGCAGGTGGAGGCTCGCTTCACCGATGCAGCTTCCCTGAAGGAAGAACTGCAATATTATTATGATTCCCTGATTATGGCCAGGGATAAGGCGAAAGCCTCGGAGAATCTTCTGCGGACGAAGGAAAGCTTTTATCTGGAGTGCTGGGTCATTTCCAGATCAAAAGATCAGGTGCAGAAGCTTCTGGAAGAGAAGGGTTGCTGGTACGAGTTTACCGAGCCCGCCAAGGATGAGGAGACACCGGTGCTCCTGGAGAACAACAGTCTGGTGACACCCTTTGAAACCGTCACGGATCTGTACTCTCTGCCGAGCTCCACGGAGATCGATCCGACGCCGATCTTCTCGATCTTTTACTTTATTTTCTTTGGAATGATGTTCGCCGATATGGGATATGGCATTATCCTGGCAGTTGTGTGTTTCGCGGCACTGAAGTGCATCAAGCTGGAAGGGCTGGCATACAAGCTGGTCAAGATGCTTGCCTTCTGCGGAATCTCCACCTTTATCTGGGGCGCACTGTTCGGCGGTTTCTTCGGAAACATTATCACTGTGATCTCCGAGACGTTCTTCGGACATGCGATCACCATCAAGCCGCTCTGGTTTGACCCGCTGGCAGACCCGATGAAGATGCTGATCTTCTCCTGCGTCATCGGCGGTGTGCACCTGCTCATCGGTATGGGCGTCAACGCTTACTTGCTTCTGCGGGACGGCAAGGTGCTGGATGCCATCGAGAGTGTTTTCGTATGGTATGCATTCCTCATCGGCGTGGTACTGCTTCTGTTCGGCGGCAGCCTGTTTGACGGCGCAGCAGGCATCGGCAAGTGGCTGGCCATCATCGGTGCGGTTGGTATCGTTGGCATTCCGGTATTCCGGGGCAAGGGCGTCGGCAAGCTGCTGGGTCTGTGGAACCTGTACGGCTGTACCGGATATCTGGGAGATGTACTTTCCTACTCCCGTCTGCTGGCTCTGGGCCTTGCATCCGCAGTTATCGCGCAGGTATTCAATGCGCTGGGCGGCATGCTGGGACATGGCGTGGTGGCAGTTATCGGATTTATCATCATTGCAGTGATCGGCCATGTATTCAACTTCGCCATCAATGCGCTGGGCACGTTCGTACATGCCAGCCGTCTGCAGTATGTAGAGTTTTTCGGAAAGTTTTACACGGGCGGAGGCGTTCCGTTCAAACCTTTTAAAAAGAATACGAAATATGTCAATATCGTAAAGGAGGAAAAGTAAATGAATTTAGGATTAGCTTTAGCTGTTATAGGAGCTGCAATCGCAGCATGCGCAGGTGTTGGTAGTGGTATTGGTGTTGGTATTGCCGGTGAGGCAGCTGCCGGTGTGGTTGCAGAGGATCCCAACAAATTTGGTCAGACACTGGTTCTGCAGGCTCTGCCCGGTACACAGGGTATCTACGGTCTGCTGATCGCTTTCCTGATCTTACAGAAGATCGGTATGCTGGGCGGCGCTCCGGCTGACCTGACATGGATGCAGGGTCTGTATCTGCTGGCATGCGGTATCCCCATCGGCGTGGTTGGTATTTTCTCCGCTATCGCACAGGGCAAAACAGCAGCAGCCGGCATCATGCTGATCGCAAAACGTCCCGGCGAGCTGGCAAAAGGCATGGTTTACGCAGCAATGGTTGAGACATACGCAGTGCTTGCTCTTCTTGTATCCTTCCTTATGTACAACGCAATTTCGCTGTAAGAAAGGTCAGGTGCAGGTATGGGCATAGAGAATATCACCGCACGGATTTTGCAGGAAGCAAAAGACGAGGCGAAGAAGACACAGGAAGCAGCTGCGGCACAGAAGGCCGCTATGCTTGAGAAGGCTGCCCAGGATGCTGCCGCTGCAGAGGCGAAGATGGCGGAAAAGGCCACAGAGGATGCCAAGGTGCTGCTGGAGAGAAGAAACTCCGTAGCCGAGCTGGAAGCGAGAAAGCTTCGCCTGGCTGCCAAGCAGGAGGCACTGGAGGAGACTTTCCAGGAGGCTGCCGAGAAGATCGCAGCACTGGACGGCAGTGTTTATCTTGATTTCATCGTAAAGACACTGGAGCCGTACCGGGAGGAAGGCGGCGAGATCTCCCTGAACGCGAGAGATTACGCCAATCTGAAGGACAGCCTGGAGAAGGCACTGGCAGGTTCCAAACTGACCGTGGGCGCCGAACAGGCGAACATCGCAGGAGGATTCATCCTGAAACAGGGAAAAGTATATGTGAATGCTTCGTTGGAAAAAATTCTGGAGACAGAGAAGAAGCAGATGACCGGAGAGGTAGCCGGAATTCTGTTTGGCTGATCCCTAAAAAGGAGGAATCGCTGTGGGAGCAGATTTTATATTTGCCTGCGCGAGAGTCCGCGGCGCGGAACGCAATCTTCTTGGAAGAGAGAAGCTTGGAATCATGACAGAAGCCAAGACGATGGAAGATGCGCTGAAGGTGCTTTCGGAAGCGCAGTATGGCAATGAGGGCGAGGTCACCCAGCCGGAGGCGTATGAGCGCCTGCTGGAGCAGGAGACCACAAAGCTTTACGATTTTATGAAAGAAATCGCACCGGGAGAGGAAGCATTCAAGATCTTTTCCTATCCCTTTGATTATCACAATATCAAGGCATTACTGAAGGCGGAGTTTCTGGGAACGGATGCCAAGAGCATTCTCATGAGCGGCGGAACGATCGATCCGGCTGCCATGGCCGTTCTTGTGAAGGAGCGCAATTACATGGGGATGACCCGTCACATGCGCGCAGCCATTGAGGAGTCGGTGGACACCCACGCCAGAACGAAGGATCCCCAGTGTGTGGATCTGATCTGTGACAGGGAGTGTTACGCAGACATCTGCGAGGCGGCAAAACGCTCCGGCAATGCATTTGTGATCGGATATGTGAAGCTTCTGATCGATACGATCAATCTGAAGACGTTTGTGCGGGCCAGGAAGATGGGCCAGCCCTGGAGCTTCTTCGGAACGGTATTTATCAGCGGCGGCGACATTTCCGAGAAAGTATTTGTGTCAGGTTATGAGGAGCCTGTGGCGCAGTTTGCCGCAAGGCTGGAAGGCACAGCGCTGAAAAAAGCGGCTGAGGAAGGGCTGGCTTCCATGAAGGAGACCGGCAGCTTCACAGACATTGAGCGGCTGTGCGATGATGCACTGATGGATTATGTGAAGGACGCGAAATACATTTCCTTCGGTATCGAGCCGCTGATCGCCTACATGGCGGCGAAGCAGGCGGAGATCCGATGCGTCCGCATCGTGCTGGCGGGCAAGGCGGCCGGTCTTGCACCGAATCTGATCCGGGAAAGGTTGAGGGAAACATATGGCTAAAATAGGAGTGATCGGGGATGCCACGAGCATCCTGGGATTCAAGGCGTTCGGCCTCGATGTGTTTGCCTGCAATACGGCAGAGGAGGCCGCAGCAAAGCTTCATCAGATTGCAAAAGAAGGATATGGGATTATCTACATCACGGAGCGGTTCTGTCAGGAGCTGCAGGAGGAGATGGACCGGTATGTCAGTGAACGTACCCCTGCCATCATCCCGATCCCCGGCGTGGACGGCAACTTCGGCATCGGCATTGCCAATGTGAAGAAGTCCGTGGAACGGGCCGTTGGTGCAGATATTTTATTTGGAGGTGACAGGTAGATGACGCAGGGAAAGATTGTTAAGATATCCGGCCCGCTTGTTGTTGCAGAAGGCATGCAGGACGCGGATATGTTTGATGTGGTTCGTGTCGGCGAGCAGAACCTGATCGGAGAGATCATCGAGATGCGCGACGGCATGGCATCCATACAGGTATATGAGGAGACTGCAGGTCTGAAACCGGGATCCAGCGTGTATTCCACGGGAGCACCGCTTTCCGTAGAACTCGGACCCGGACTGATCGAGACCATGTACGATGGTATCCAGAGACCGCTGAAGGGCATGATGGAATTATCCGGCCCGAACATCACAAGAGGTATTTCCGTTCCGGCGCTGGATCGTGAGAAAAAATGGGAGTTCGTGGCTACGGCGTCTGTCGGTGACGAGGTAGAGGCAGGAGATATCATCGGTACTGTACAGGAGACTGCTGTAGTTGAGCAGCGGATCATGGTGCCTTACCGTGTGAGAGGTAAGATCAAGAGCATTGCTTCCGGTTCCTACACCGTAGAGGAGACCGTGTGCGTGGTGGAAAAACCCGACGGCACAGAAGAGAAGCTGACGCTCATGCAGAAATGGCCGGTTCGTGTAAGCCGTCCGTATAAGACCAAGCTGGTTCCCGAGACACCGCTGATCACAGGACAGCGTGTTATCGATACCATGTTCCCCATCGCCAAGGGCGGTGTGGCAGCCATCCCCGGACCGTTCGGCTCCGGTAAGACGGTAACCCAGCATCAGCTGGCAAAATGGGCTGACGCAGATATCGTTGTTTACATCGGCTGTGGTGAGCGTGGTAACGAGATGACGGACGTTCTGATGGAGTTCCCGGAACTGAAGGATCCGAAGACCGGAGAAAGCCTGATGAAGAGAACGGTTCTTATCGCCAATACATCCGATATGCCGGTTGCTGCCCGTGAGGCTTCTATTTATACCGGTATTACGATCGCAGAATATTTCCGTGATATGGGTTATTCCGTAGCCCTGATGGCTGACTCTACTTCCCGTTGGGCCGAGGCTCTCCGTGAGATGTCCGGCCGTCTGGAGGAGATGCCCGGTGAGGAAGGTTACCCGGCATACCTGGGTTCCCGTCTGGCACAGTTCTATGAGAGAGCAGGTAAGGTCATCAGCCTGGGCAAAGAGGGCAGAGAAGGTGCCCTGTCCGCCATCGGTGCGGTATCCCCTCCGGGTGGTGATACATCCGAGCCGGTATCCCAGGCAACCCTTCGTATCGTTAAGGTATTCTGGTGCCTGGATTCCTCTCTGGCATACAAGCGTCATTTCCCGGCCATCAACTGGCTGAACAGCTACTCTCTGTATTCCGACCGTCTGAACAAGTGGTATGCAGAGCATGTAAATAAGGAATTCCCGGAGCTTCGTGCACAGGCATTAAGCCTTCTGCAGGATGAGGCAGAGCTGAACGAGATCGTACAGCTGGTCGGCGTGGACGGACTGTCCGCAACTGACCGCCTGAAGCTGGAGACCTGTAAGATGATCCGTGAGGACTATCTGCATCAGAACTCCTTCCATGAGGTAGATACTTACACCTCCATGAACAAGCAGTACAAGATGCTGAAATCCGTTCTTCTGTTCTACGAAGAGGGACTGGAGGCACTGAAAAACGGCGCAGACTTCAACAAGATTTCCGCACTGGCAGTCCGCGAGGAGATCGGCCGTTACAAATATGTGACAGAAGACAAGGTTGACGGTGAGTTTGAACGGATCCAGACGATTTTACAGGATTCCCTTCATGAGCTGATCGGGAAGGAGGCAGAGGAATAATGTTGAAAGAATATAAGACCATATCCGAAGTTACCGGCCCGCTGATGCTGGTGAAAGGAGTAGAAGGCGTCGGATACGACGAGCTGGGTGAGATCGAGCTCCCCAACGGCGACATCCGCCACTGCCGTGTTCTGGAGATCAACGGCAACAACGTGCTGGTACAGCTGTTTGAGAACTCCGCCGGTATCAACCTGGCAGAGAGCAAGGTGCGTTTCCTGGGCCACGGCATTGAGCTGGCCGTATCCCCGGATATGCTGGGACGTGTCTTCGATGGTATGGGACACCCCATCGACGGCGGTCCGGAGATCATCCCGGACAAAATGGCTGACATGAACGGCCTGCCCATGAACCCGGCAGCCCGTGACTACCCGTCCGAGTTCATCCAGACCGGTGTATCTGCCATCGACGGACTGAACACGCTGGTTCGTGGACAGAAGCTTCCGATTTTCTCCGGATCCGGTCTGCCCCACGCAGAGCTGGCCGCACAGATCGCCCGTCAGGCAAAGGTGCTGAATACAGACAGTAACTTTGCCGTTGTATTCGCAGCCATCGGTATTACTTATGAGGAAGCAGACTTCTTCATTTCCGACTTCCGTCGGACCGGCGCCATCGACCGTACCGTCATGTTCATGAACCTGGCAAACGACCCGGCCGTTGAGCGTATCGCAACCCCCCGTATGGCGCTGACCGCTGCCGAGTATCTGGCTTTCGAGCAGCACATGCACGTACTGGTCATCATGACAGATATCACCAACTACGCCGAAGCACTGCGTGAGATCTCCGCAGCCCGGAAAGAGGTTCCCGGCCGTCGTGGATACCCGGGTTACCTGTACACCGACCTGGCTACCATGTATGAGCGTGCCGGAAGAAAGAAAGGCATCGACGGTTCCATCACCATGATCCCGATCCTGACCATGCCTGAGGATGACAAGACCCATCCCATCCCTGACCTGACCGGATACATCACAGAGGGACAGATCATTCTTTCCCGTGAGCTGTACCGTAAAGGTGTGAAGCCGCCCATCGACGTACTGCCGTCCCTGTCCCGTCTGAAGGATAAAGGTATCGGTAAGGGCAAGACAAGAGAAGACCACGCAGACACCATGAACCAGCTGTTTGCCGCTTATGCGCGAGGCAAAGAGTGCAAAGAGCTCATGTCCATTCTGGGTGAGGCAGCCCTCAGCGATGTAGATAAGATGTATGCGAAATTTGCAGACGCATTCGAGAAAGAATACGTATCCCAGGGCTACGAGACCAACCGTCCCATCGAGGAAACGCTGGAGATCGGCTGGAAGCTGCTGCGTGACATGCCCAGAGCAGAGCTCAAGCGTATCCGTGACGAATACCTGGATAAATACTATGACCAACCTGTCTAGGCATGCAAAAAGCAAGGCCATCACGCGTGAGGATGCTTGCATCCAGAGCGTGGGATGGATGAAGCTTTTTATATGGCGATCAGCCATCAGCGAACGCCCGCAGCGACGGCTGCAAGAGGGCGTGAGCTGACGCATGCCGTAGAAGACCATGTAAAATGAAGTCAGTCATAGTATAAGGAAGGTGAGAAGATGGCAAGATTAAATGTGAATCCCACCCGAATGGTGCTTACCAACCTGAAAAAACAGATGAAGGTCGCTGTCCGCGGCCACAAGCTGATGAAGGATAAACGGGATGAGCTGATGAAACGCTTCCTGGAGCTGGCGCGTGAGAACAAACGGCTCCGTGAGGAAGTGGAAGCCCAGCTGATGGAGGTATATGCAAGCTTTTCCATTGCCAGTGCCGTAATGACACCAGCCATGATGGAAGAGGCACTCATGTATCCCAAGCAGGGCGTGTCTCTGACCGTGGGAAGTAAGAACATCATGAGTGTGGACGTTCCTGTGTTCGATTTTGAAACTGAAAACGGTGCGGGAGCGGAAGGAAACGTCTTCCCCTATGGTTTTGCCAATACCTCCGGTGAACTGGATACCGCTATTGAGAAGCTTTCGGAGATCTTTCCGAAGATGCTGGAGCTGGCGGCTATGGAGAAGGAGGCCGGGATGCTTTCCGATGAGATCGAAAAGACCCGCCGCCGTGTCAATGCACTGGAGTATGTGAAGATTCCTCAGTACGAGGAGACCATCCGTTATATCTCCATGAAGCTGGATGAGGACGAGCGAGGCAACCAGACCCGTCTGATGAAGGTAAAAGATATGATGGTAAAAGAGGCAATCGAGGAGAAGCGGGAAAGAGACAAAGAGTCTCTGGAAGCGTTTGCGGGTTAAGAGAGCGGATTTTTGCCCGGAAACGAAAAAGAAAAGCAATCAGGAAGAATATCTTTTTAGAAAAGAGCCGAAAGACCCAGGTGCAGGGCCGGTCGGCTCTTTTTCTGCGTATCTTGCAGCGTATCTTTTGCATATATTTAACTGATATGATTCATGAAGGAGGTTCCCCTCTCTATGCTGCAGATCTTTTATGGAATACTTCTTCCGTTTTTTGGTACAACGCTTGGTGCGGCGTGTGTGTTCTTTATGAAAAAGGCGCTGGATGACATGGTGCAGTGCGCACTGCAGGGATTTGCTGCCGGTGTGATGGTTGCTGCCTCTGTGTGGAGTCTGCTGCTTCCTGCCATTGAGCAGTCGATGTCCCTGGGAAGATTTTCGTTTTTGCCGGCTTTTCTTGGATTCTGGGCGGGTATTCTGTCATTACTGCTGCTTGATCAAATGGTCAGGTGCCTGTGTGTAAAAAGTGGGGAGGCTATGATTTCCCAAAGTCAGCCTCAGCGGACAAGGATGATGGTATTGGCAGTAACCCTTCATAATATTCCGGAAGGGATTGCGGTTGGTGTGGCATATGCAGGGTATCTTTCGGGAAATGTACAGATCACCATGGCCGGGGCACTGGCTTTATCCATGGGAATCGCTGTTCAGAATTTTCCGGAGGGTGCGATCATTTCACTTCCGCTTCGGGCAGAAGGAATGAGCAAAGGAAAAGCGTTTGGCAGCGGCGTCCTGTCCGGCGTGGTAGAGCCTGTTGGTGCCGGGGTGACGATGGCGGCAGCGCAGATGATGGCAGCAGCATTGCCTTATCTGCTGAGTTTTGCTGCAGGTGCTATGTTTTATGTCGTGGTGGAAGAACTGATCCCGGAAATGGCGCGGGAAAAAGATAAAAACAGAGGTGCCATCTTCTTTGCCGCAGGCTTCAGCATCATGATGATGCTGGATGTGGCGCTTGGCACATAAAACAGGAATGCCGGAATGGCAGATATCCGGGCAATAAAAAAATCGATGCGACAGGATTTGAACCTGCGACCCCTACGTCCCTAACGTAGTGCTCTACCAAGCTGAGCCACGCATCGATTGCTTATAACTACTCGTCAAAAGCAAATCTATTCTATCATGGATATAGAAAAAATGCAAGCGTTATTTTAAGAACTTCATGAAAAAAATCACCGAAAAATCCCCTCAAATTTACGCAAATACCACCTGTACCAACAGCATATAACAGATCGTTCCGCCGGCGATGCTCAGCAGGTTGTTCCGCTTCCATACATGCAGGATGACGGTGAGGGCTGAGGCCAGCAATTCCGGGGCGCCAAAGGGGGCCTGCAGAAGGGAAATATTTTTCAGGCAGTACACGACAAGCACCGCCATGATGGCGGGGGGCAGGATTTTTCCCAGATAACGGATGGGGCCGGGAATGCCGCGGCTGCCGCCGAAGAAGAGGAAGGGCAGTGCCCGGGTGAAAACAGTACAGATAGCGGCAGCGGCGATGATTAGCGCTGCATGAGTGTCGAATGGGGTCATGCTTGTTCTTCCTCCTTTGTAAATGGTTCCAGGTACCTGCGGCAGACAAACAGCAATGTCACAGTGACGATCAGTGCGGGCAGGATGAAATTGGACGGCCCGAAGATTACCAGGCTGATGACAGCGCAGATGAAGCCGAGGATGGCGGGCAGATGGGTAGGATAAGACAGCCATTGTTCGGTGAAAATGACAATGAACAGAGCGGTCATGGCAAAGTCGATGCCGGTGGTGTCGAAGGGGACGATCTGTCCCAGCAGGGCGCCCAGTACGGATCCGAAGATCCAGTAAATATGATCCAGCAGAGAGATCAGGAACAGGGCATCGTCTTCGGCATACTCTGGCGGTACTTTCAGGGAGCAGATCAGGGAATAGGTCTCATCGGTCAGGGAAAATACCATGTAAGGATACCGCCGTCCCATCTGGCGGAATTTTTCCAGGAAAGACAGCCCGTAAAACATGTGTCGGCTGTTGATCAGCAGGGTCATAATGGAAGCGGTGAGGATCGAGGTGCTTCCTGCGAGAAGGCCCGCCAGCATGAACTGAGCGGAACCGGCATAGACAAAAATACTCATAAAAAGGGCCCAGGGGGCGCCGTAGCCTGCGTCAGCCAAGAGCAGCCCGAAGGCAATGCCCAGGAACAGGTAGCCGAAAAAGACCGGCAGTGTTGTGAGGAATGCAAAGGATAGTAATTTTTTCTTCATGTAAAAACCTCCCGGCGTATTTTATCAAAAAATAATAGGAATGGCAACCACAGCAAATACCAGTTCACCCGCGCCATTCGCAAAACCGCATCAGAGATGCTCTCCGCTGCTTCGCAGCTCACTTTTGCTCATGAAAAGGCGCTCCCTTCGCATATTTCCGCAGACAGATTTTCATGCGAGCACGAAATCTGTCCACAGAATATGCGAGTGAACTGGTAGTCATTATACTAAAAAAGGAGAAGATTTTCAAAAAAAGGTATTGATTTTTGGAAGAAAGTATTTTAGAATATATGAAAAGTTCATGCGAAGGAGCATACAGTTCCCCGGCATGGACTTTTTTCATTATGAGAGGAGTGTATTGCCCATGGCACTTTTAGAGACAAATGACTGGATGGTTCTTAACAATATTATTTATCAGATCAACTACCTGAAGGATTCCCAGGAAATGCGGGAGAATCTGTTGAAGCAGCTGCTGCTCATCATCGACTTTGACAGTGCCAATTTTTTTGTGACGGACAGTGATGATCCCCGCATTCTGAAAAATATGGCCGGTTATAATTTCTCAGAGAAGCTGGGAGAGGATTATGTGGGGCTGTATGAGAAGCTGGACTACCAGAAGGGGCTGATGTTCGACGGCAAGAGTCGGGTTTACCGGGAGACGGACATTATGGAAGACAAGAAACGGCAGGAGACGGAGTATTATAAGCAGTTTTATCAGCCAAATGGCTGGCATTATTCCCTGCATGCATCGCTGGCCTTTGAAAAACGTTCTGTCGGGACACTGGCCCTGTTCCGCAGGCAGGGCAAGGAGGATTTCAGTTACAAGGACGTGTTTGTGCTGGAAATGCTCCAGGATCATCTGGCGCTGCGGTTGTATCAGGATATGAGTGAACATCCGGACTCCGATCCGAAACACACCGTCCATGAATGTGTGGAGCTGTACGGACTGACACGCCGGGAGGAAATGATCCTGCGCTGTCTGGTGGACGGCCTGGAGGCGGACGTGATTTGTCAGAACGCCTGTATCACCAACAACACGCTGAAAAAACACATTCTCAATATTTACAAAAAGCTGGGCATCCGTAACCGGGTGCAGATGTTTAAACTCGTAAAAGAAAAAGAAAATTAGTAAAAATGGCAGGACCGGACAGCTGGAAAAAGCATCCCGGTCCTTCTTTGTTTCCCTTTACAAATGACAGGCAGAATGGTATGATGAAACTATCAGGTTACGAATGAAACTTATACCGGAAATGGGAAATGGAGGAAAATAACATGAGATTTTTTATCGACACAGCGAATGTGGAGGACATCCGTAAAGCCAATGATATGGGAGTGATCTGCGGAGTGACCACCAACCCTTCTCTCATTGCAAAGGAAGGACGTGTGTTTGAAGAAGTGATCGCAGAGATCGCATCTATCGTAGATGGCCCCATCAGCGGCGAAGTAAAGGCCACCACGACGGACGCGGAAGGTATGATCGCAGAGGGCAGGGCGATCGCAGCGATCCACCCGAATATGGTAGTGAAGATCCCGATGACCGTAGAAGGCCTGAAGGCTGTCAAGGTGCTGTCCAAAGAGGGCATCAAGACCAACGTGACGCTGATCTTTTCCGCAAACCAGGCATTGCTGGCTGCAAGAGCAGGCGCAACCTATGTATCCCCGTTCCTGGGACGTCTGGATGACATTTCCCAGCCGGGCATTGATCTGGTCAGTGACATTGCAGAGATCTTTAACATCCATGGTATTGAGACGGAGATCATCGCAGCAAGCGTGCGTAATCCCATCCATGTGACAGACTGTGCACTGGCAGGCGCTGATATCGCGACGGTTCCGTATGCTGTTCTGGAGCAGATGACTAGACATCCGCTGACGGCACAGGGTATCGAGAAGTTCCAGGCAGATTACCGGGCCGTATTCGGGGACTGATTTTCGGGCAAAACGTACATATCGGAACGAAGGAACCTGTGATTCGATATGTGGAAGAAAAGGAGAGCGAAGCAGATGAACGAGGCATATATTACCCTGACAATCCCGGTGAAGAAGAACATTGCGCTCATTGCTCATGACAGCAAAAAGCATGAGCTGATCGAATGGTGCCGGGCGAATAAAGATATTCTTGCAAAACACGATCTGTGTGGAACCGGAACGACTGCCCGCATGATCACAGACCAGACGGGCTTAAGCGTCAAGGGATATAATAGCGGCCCCTTGGGCGGCGATCAGCAGATTGGTGCCAAGATCGTAGAGGGCAGGATCGATCTGGTTATTTTCCTCGCTGATCCCCTGACCGCGGCACCCCATGATCCGGATGTGAAGGCGCTTCTGCGTATCGCACAGGTATACGATATTCCGATTGCGAATACGAAGGCGACTGCTGATTTCATGATCACTTCCCCGTATATGGACAAGGAATACGATCATGAGGTCATCAATTTCCGAAGAAATATCGAAGAACGGGCAGAAACCCTCTGATTTAAAATGAGAAAGTTTCTCAAAATATCATCAAAGCAAATAAGAGATAAAAACCGCAGGCGGGATGCCGGAAATCCCGATCCCTGCGGTTTTTTATGATTTTTTCATAAAATCCGGGATGTGTTCGCCATGGATACGTACATGACGCTGACTGCATACGGCGACGGAAAGGAAGAAGCCGTCGATGCGGCGGAGGCGGAGATTACACGTCTGGATACGATGCTTTCCACGGGTAACCCGGACAGCGAGATTGCGAAAGTCAACGCGGCGGGAAACGGCTTGCTGTCGGAGGATGCGGCCTACCTGGTGGAGCGTTCCCTGGAGCTGTATGAAAGTACAGGAGGCAAATTTGATATTGCCATTTATCCGGTGATGAAGGCCTGGGGATTTGCAGATCAGAATTTCCGTGTGCCGGACGCGGAAGAATTGCAAACACTGTTGGAAAATACAGATGCTTCCAAGATTTCCCTGAATGAGGCAACTGATGAGTTACAGCTGCCGGAGGGTATGGAGATTGATCTTGGCGGCATTGCCAAGGGCTATACCTCGTCGCGGATCATGGAGATTTACAAAAGTCTGGGCATCACCAGCGGGCTGGTAAATCTGGGCGGCAACGTGCAGGCGCTGGGCAGTAAGCCGGACGGCTCTCTCTGGCGGGTGGCTGTCCAGAGTCCAAACAGTGAGGAAGATTATCTGGGCGTGCTCTCCATCAGTGACCGGGCCGTGATCACATCGGGCGGTTATGAGCGGTATTTTGAGCAGGATGGCATCACCTATCATCACATCATCGACCCATCCACCGGGTATCCGGCCAACAACGGCCTGACTTCGGTGACCATTGTCAGTGAGGATGGCACACTGGCGGATGGCCTGTCCACATCCATGTTCATTCTGGGCAGGGAGCAGGCGGCAGATTATTGGCAACAGCACAAAGACGAATTTGATATGATCTTGCTGGATGACAACAATGCTCTCTGGGTAACGGAAGGAATTGCGGACAGCTTTGAGCCGCTGGGAGACAGAACGGCGGAAGTGATCCATGCAGACTAGAGGAGGGAGATACCGGTGGATAAGAAAGATTTTCTGAAAAAAGTTTCGGCATTCGCGCCGCTGCTGGCCGGTGCCTCCGTGGCAGTCTGCGCTGGCGTTTCTTTAAGCGGTTATACCGCGCCGGTGTATGCGGTGGAGCAGCCGGAGCCGCTGGAAGAGGAAGAACCGGTGACGAAACCGGTGAAGAAAACCACGACGAAGAAAGAAAAAACGCTGGTCAAGGGTGATGGCTTTGACAAGGAAGACGGCACCTATACAGGTACGGGAACCGGCTTCCGGGGAACGATCAAGGTGTCTGTCCAGATTAAGGATCGCAAAATTACCGCCATCGACATTTTGGAGTGCTCCGATGACGGCGGGTACGTTTCCCGGGCCAAAGGGGTCATCGAGGACATTATCGCAGCCCAGAGCCTGGAGGTAGATACGGTATCCGGGGCGACTTTCAGCTCCCGGGGAATTTTGCGGGCGGTGAAAAATGCACTGACCGGAGAGACGGACAACGGCGTCACCGGGGTGGAGGAATTCGGAGAACCGGGCGGCGGTGGTTTCGGCGAGAAGAGCATTGAGAATGTGGAAGAACCATCTGCCTATAAGGACGGTGTTTACACCGGAAGCGGCGTGGGCTTTGGCGGAACGACCACTGTGCAGGTAACGGTAAAGGATGGAAAGATCACAGATATCGAAGTACTGAGCCATGGGGATGGCGGTCGGTATATGGATGATGCCAAGGCGCTGATTCCCCGCATCATCGAGTCACAGAGTACCAACGTGGATACGGTGACAGGTGCTTCCTACAGTTCGGTGGGTATCATTTCTGCAGTGCGGGATGCACTGAAAGATGCCGGAGCCACCGCAGATGACGAGGAAGTGGTAAAACCGGCAGAGAACGCTTTTCCCTATACCGAGGGCATTTATTATGGCACCGGCGAAGGTTATCTGGGAGATCTGACCGCGGCAGTGGTCATTCAGGACAAAACCATCAAGGCCATTCTCATCACGGAATCCGAGGACGATGAAGCGTTCCTGGGAAGAGCCAAGAAAGTGGCTTCGGACATTGTAGAGAAACAGACGGTGGAAGTGGACACGGTATCGGGCGCCACTTACAGCTCTGTGGGAATCCTGGATGCGGTCAAGGATGCACTGAAAAAGGCGGAAGACGTGACCAACGGAAAAACAGAACCGGATCAGAAGCCGGATGACAGCAACAAGGGTGACGACAAGAAGGATGATAACACCACCGGTGATGACAAAAAGGATGACAATACCGGCGGAGGAGACAAGGATCCTGATGACGATCTGGTGTATACAGACGGCACTTATGAGGTGACCGTATCCTGTGATCCCATCGAGGATGAGGACGGCGATTCTGATTTCGAACCGTACCAGTTGACCATGAAGGTGACCATCAGCAAGGATCAGATCACCGCCATTACAGATATTGTGGGAGACGGCGCGGAGGACAACGCACCGTACCTGAAAAAAGCCATCAACGGCACCTCCAAGCAGAAGGGCGTTGTGGCGCAGATTCTGGAAAAAGGAAAGCCAGAGGACATCGACACGGTGAGCAAGGCAACCTGTTCCTCCCGGTCCATCATTGAAGGATGCCGGAAAGCACTGGAAGCTGCAAAACGGGAGGCGACGCCATGAATACCTTTTGGGCAAGAGTACTCACACTGATCATGGTTGTCGGCGTCATTTTTGGATACAACACGGTGCTGGAAGCCCGGGAAAACGAGGACACCATTGCCAAAATGACAGCAGAGCTGGAAACCGGGAAATTAAAGCTGGAGCAGCTGGAAGCCCGGGAGGACAGCAAGACCCAGGAAGGCGCTTACATAGATGGTGTCTACAGCGGCGAAGCCGATGGCTTTGGCGGAACAGTGGCGGTTGATGTGACGGTGGAAAATGGACAGATCACCGCAGTGGATATCACGGATGCTTCGGGCGAGGACGGTGCTTACCTGGACATGGCAACGGCTATCATCGACGAGATACTGGAACAACAGACCGCAGATGTGGACACCATATCGGGAGCCACCTTCAGCTCCACCGGAATTAAAAATGCAGCCATGCAGGCGCTGGAAGAGGCAGAGCGATGACGGAAGAAGAAAAGAAGACAACCAATCAACCGAAAAAAGAGAAAAAGAAGGGGCTGGCGCAGAAGGAACGGCGTATGTGGCATGAGAGAATCCGTGCCTTCATTCAGCTGTTGTATTTCCTGTTTCTGCCGTCGGCATTTACCGCCGCCTTTGCGGGCGTAAAATATATTTTTACACAGATCGGCGCCGGAAATCCGGTGGAGATCACCGCTTTTGTCACAGTACTGCTGGTGCTGTGCGGATACACCATCGTGTTTGGCCGGTTTTTCTGCGGCTTTGCCTGTGCCTTCGGAAGTCTGGGGGATGGCGTCCGTACGGCTTATGTATGGATCTGCAAAAAAGCAAAGAAAAAGCCAGTGAAAATACCGGAGCACTGGATGCGCTGGCTGTCACTTGTTAAATACGGCGTTCTTGCCCTGATCGCAGTGGCCTGCTTCCTGGGGGTATATGCGAAAGCCCAGGGAACGAGCCCATGGGATGTGTTCTCCATGCTGCATGCCGGCCGGCTGCATCTGAACGGCTATGTGCCGGGGCTGGTCATTTTACTTTTGTTAGTGGTGGGCATGGCGCTGCAGGAGCGTTTCTTCTGCCGGGTGTTCTGCCCCATGGGAGCAGTATTTTCCCTGCTTCCGGTGCTGCCGGCATTTTCTCTTGTGAGAGACCGGGAGAGCTGCATCAAGGGATGCAGTGCCTGCACGAAAAAATGTCCGTCAGATATTGAACTGCCGGATGCCAAGTCTCCGGCGGTGACCGGTGACTGCTTCCAGTGTCAGAAGTGTATCGACACCTGCCCCAGGCAGAACGTGCATTGCCAGATGGAGAAGCTGAAAGGAAACGAAGTGGTATTTACCCTGATCCGGGCAGGCATTTTGCTGGTACTGTTCCTGCATCTCGGTATTTAGAAAAAAGGTAAATAATTTTGTTTGTTAGTTAGCAAATGCTAACTTTCGATAAAGTTTATCAAAAAGGAGGAAGTTATGTTTAAAAGGAAATTGATGAATGCAAGAGTACTTGCAGCGTGCCTGGCGGCATCCATGACATTCGGAACGTGTTCCGGGGTGTCCTTTGCAGCCACAGGCAGTGAAGTGGCAAAAGATGGAACATACACGGCGACTGCGCATGTGGCTCGAACAGAGCAGGACGATGAGGACGAAAACGAATGGAATGAGTATGATGTTGATGTATCTCTGACGGTAGCTGATGGTGTTTTTTCAGACATTACTGTGAAACCGAAAAATGGATATGAGTCTGAAAATGCAAGTTATTTTGACAAAACATATACAAAAAGCAAGGGAATAAAGAAAAAACTGGAAGGACAGGCTGCAACAGAAGATACGATCAATAGCTGGAAAATAGGTGGTACTGATGGTGTTAGTGGTGCAACCCGTACCGCAGATGCAGTGAAAGCAGCAGCGCTGGAAGCGATTCATCAGGCAGAGGCAAAGGAAGATGTTCCTGAGACCATCGACACTGCAGCACTGGAGGCAGCTATTGCAGATGCCAAGGCATTGACAGAGGCTGACTACACCGCAGAGAGCTGGAGCGCTCTGCAGGAGGCACTGACCGCAGCAGAGGCTGCCTTAGAGGCAAAGGAATCCCAAGATGCAGTGACTGCAGCAGCAACTGCCCTGCAGGATGCCATCAAGAAGCTGGAAAAAGCGCCGGAAGTGACGGTTGACACCGCAGCACTGGAAGCTGCTATCGCAAAAGCAGAGGCATTGCAGGAAGCTGATTATACAGAAGAGAGCTGGAGCACAGCGAAAGATGAGATCGCAAAAGCGCTGACAGAGGCGAAAGCAGCACTGGATGCGAAGGAGTCTCAGGAAGCAGTAACTGCAGCGGCAGATGCTTTGACCGCAGCTATGGAAAAGCTGGAAGAGAAGGTGGAGGACGAGTACACCTATGTATACGCAGCACTGTCTTATGCAGAGTACTACGCAGCAGAGGATGTGCAGGCAGCAGGCTCCACAGCGTCAGGCGCAGGAAAAGATACGAGAAATGAGGCCGACCTGGGTGCTTTTGATACGGTTACCCGTGCAACGACCGTTCATGGTCTGCACCGCAGCAATTTCCAGCAGAATTCCGTGATGTATGACACCGACGGAAATTCTTACAGGGTAGGTATCTGGGAGGCAGATGGTAAGAAGCTGAACCTGGTGGACAGCAATGGCGCAAACTGCAGCTTCTCCGGTGGAACGATCACGAAGGCTGACGGTTCTGCCATAACTATGGATCACTATGAGATCGAGGGCATCAAGTATGTGCCGGTGGCAGTGAAGACTGCAGATTATGAGGACTTCAAGGCACAGTATGACGTGATCGAAAACGGCGGCACTCTGGCAGGTGGATTCAGCGAAAATAAGTTGAATGCTTATACCGCTATCGCTGAAGTAGACAAAGATACCAACGGCCTGAAGGTGGCAGAGAAAAACGGAGATGCATTCACCTTCGGGGCAAGACAGACAGGAACCGGTTCCGGTATCCAGGGACAGGAACAGAAGACAGCAGAGCAGGCAAATCTGGGTGTTGCCGTACAGGAGACGAGCTCTTACGGTGATTTCATCCGCGTAGATCTGAAGAGCAATTATGGAGATCTGGGCGGAGCGATGCAGGCAGTTGTGTGGAAGTACTATGGTTCCGCAGCAGACACCACAGGCACACCGTTGGCAACCTACGGAACCAAGTTTGCAGCAGATAACTGGATGCATAAGGGGAACGGCATTCAGCTGGGACTGACCAACTCCTTGCGCTGCACGCTGCCGGAAGGAAGCGATGGAAGCGGTAAGTGGACACTGACGATTTACGCGCTGGGCTATGCAGATACCACCATTGAGGTGGATGTTGCCAAAGAGGATATCCATATGGCAACCCCCATCAGCGATACTTCCAAGCTGGAGGAGGCAGTGGCAGCAGCCGAGGCCCTGACAGAAGCTGATTATACCGCAGACAGCTGGAGCAAAATGCAGGCAGAGCTGAAAGAGGCTCAGGATGCCCTGGCTGATGCAGCAAAAGGTAAAGGCAGTCAGGAAACTATCGATGAGTGCGTAGAGCATCTGGGCGCGTCCGTGAAGGATCTGCAGCTCCTGTATGTGTGGATGAACATCCCTTACGATGCGTTCTATGCAGCAGAGGTAAATAATGATATTAAGGTGGATGCGTTTACATCTGCAACGCTGAATAAGACAAGAACCGGAAGCCTGGTAGGTGGCTCTTATCATGTGGATAGCAAGGGAACGGACATTACCGGTATCACTTATCCGGTAAAAGTAACGGAAGAGCAGCTGGCAGCGCTGAAAGCAGATGCTGACAAGTATAAGCAGATTACGGAAGACAGCTCCGTAACCATCAAGGTAACCAACCGTGGACAGACAAATGAAACCACCTATACAGGAAAGGATGCTTTGTTTGAGGCACCGTCCTATGCATATTTTGCCGGTGAAACAGTAGTTCCTGCTTACTATAAGGAGCTGGCTGTAGATGCAGACGGAACCTTCTCCTTTGGCAAGGTGCAGGCAGCAGAACAGAAACTGGAAGGCGCTTCCGCAACCCTTACAACAGAATCTTCCTATGGAGATTATCAGATGGAGGTAAGTGGTCTGCCGGAGGAAGTAAGTACAGTTTATGCGGTAGTGCTGAATACCAAGGAAGGAAATGGATATGGTCTTCGCCATATGGAAAATATCTGGAGAAAAACAGAGTTGGCATGGTGCACAGGATTTACGAAAGCCGTTCATAATTGCCCGACCTCTTCAGAGCACTACAAAGCAATCATGGGGCAGACCATCAGCCAGATCGTATACTACACAGATCAAGGTGTGTACACCATTGATACAGATATGAAGGTTCCCACAACCCTGTCTGCGGAGCTTTCTGTGGAGAGTGGGAAAGCAGGCGCAGGAACTGTGAAATTTGCGTTATCTGAGCAGCTCCCGGCTGATTTCGTTGCAGAGTACAGCGTGGATGGCCTGCAGATTCAGGTAGAAAACGGACAGATTTCCTATACCGGCGGTATGCCTGGAAAATATGTGGTGAAGATTGTGGATAAGAGCGGTACTTATGCACCGTTAAGTGGAGAATTCCTGCTGACAACAGCGGAGATGCCCGCCAAGTGGGATGCAGAGCAGAAATCTCTGGTACAGGCAAACGAGGGTGAGCAGGGAAAAGCTGATTTTGAGAATTATGTGAAGCAGATTTCCTCTGTTGTTGTGAATGGAAAAGAGTATGCAGCATCCGGTAGAGGTTCTGTTGTGATCATTAACAGAGATGGTACCCTGAATACAGCAGCATCACCTTTTGCAGACGGCAAGGAATTCACCATTGAGGTAAAGGCTGTGGGATATGAGAAATCCCTTTCTTTCACTTACACAGTGGCAACAACCCCGGACAACGGCAACAATTCCGGTGATAACGGAAATAACTCCGGCAACAACGGAAACAACTCTTCCAACAATGGAAACAGCAACAATGGTTCTTCCAATAACGGAACAACCAACGGAGGAAATACCAGCAACGGTTCCGATACAAACAACGGAAGCTCCAGCAATGGCTCTTCCAACAACGGTTCCTCCGGCAATGGTTCTTTCAGCAACGGATCTTCCGATAATGGTTCCAGCTCTTCTGGAAGCAGCGCAGCTGAAGATACAACGACTGCAACACCGAAGACCGGCGACAGTGCCAATATCATGCTGTGGGCAGTAATGGCTGTAGCAGCAGTGATCCTGGGCGTATTCGGCATCAGCCTGCAGAAGGTTGGAAGAAGAACGCATAAGAAAAAACACTAACTAAGACAGCAATCAGAATGCAATAACAGAAAAACCGCAGGCGGGATGTAAAAATTCCGATTCCTGCGGTTTTCTGTATTCAAAAAAGTATTACTGTTAGCACTTAATGAACGCAAGTGAGTCACCATGCTGGCATACGCGACGAGCGGTGAATGTGATTCTGTTGATCATGCGAATTTTGCGTGTTTTAAAGGTTTGCGAGGAAAGTTTCTTCCATGGACTCTTTCACTTTCACGCCAAGTTGGGGCAGAACATCGTCCAGTGCCCGCATGGAAGCCTGCAGTGGCTCTTTGTAGGCATTTTCGCCCATGTGGCCGATGCGGAACAGTTTTCCGGAGAAGCAGCCGAAGGAGCCTGCCAGCAGGATGTTGTGCTGCTCCCGCACGGCGCCGAGCAGAGCCTTGGAGGTGGTCTCCTGCGGGATGACAACAGCCGTTACGGTAGGAGAGTAGGCGCACACCGGGTAGAGCGTAAGGCCTGCGGCCTGAACGGCTGCGCGGGTGGCTTTGGCCAGGGTCGCGTGGCGCTGTTGGATGCCGGGCTCTGCCTTGATGTTTTCGGCAGCCTGGCGGAGACCGGTGATGTCGCTGATGGGCATGGTGTACGGGAACCACTGATCCTCATAATAGGTGAAAAACGGCTGCAAATTGGCGTAGAAGGAGGCCACCGGTGTCTTACGGTTCCGGATGGTCTCTTTTGCCAGCGGGCTTAAGGTGACAAAGGACAGTCCGGGAGGGGCGGAGAGTACCTTCTGGGAACCGCCGCACAGGATATCGATCTGGTCGTTTTCCATGCTGACATCCACGGCGAACATGGCGGAGACGGAATCCGCAACGGTCATGATGTCGTAGGATTTCAGCAGGGTGCACAGGGCGTGCAGGTCATTGAGCACACCGCTGGGCGTCTCGCAGTGGACAACGGTGGCATATTTGAAGTCGTGGTCTTTGTCCAGAAACTTCTTGAGAGCTTCCGGGTCGATGGGACGATCCGAGGGGACGGTGTAGAGGACGGGTGTGCCGCCGTACAGACGGACAAAGTCCTCAAAGCCCCGGCCAAAGACCCCGTTGTCCAGCACAAGCACCCGGTCGCCGGGCTCTGTCAGGGAGGCGCAGGCCGCTTCCAGAGCCAGGATGCCCTCGCCGCCAAGGATGAGTGTCTCATCTTTTGTGTGGAGCAGGTCGCTCATGAGGCGGCAGGTGTCGCGGTAAAAGTCATAAAAATCAGGGTCGATATCCGGGTTGCCCACAACCAGGCTGCGGGCCTGGCGCACATTTTCCCGCACCATGGTGGGGCCGGGGGTCATGAGTGTATACATAAAATCATTCATCCTTTCTGTTTATATTTATTTATACGCATATAAAACAGTGAGATTCCGATGCCAAAAGGCAGCGTCTGTTCCTGTTTGGGTAAAAGCAGATGAAGAACCAGAAGTAGGTGCTGTCATCCATATCGTTGTATGCTAGTATGATAAATAAAAAATGGCACTTTGAAAATGTCCAGTTTATTTCAAAATAACCATGCCAGTACTGTGGCTTTGTATTTCTGTAAAACTTTTCTAAAAAGGAGAATTTACTAGTGACATTTAATAATAAACTGTGATATAATGAATTGAAAAATGTTAATAATGCACATAAAGTGTGGGAAGGGAGAAGATTCTATGAAAATAGGATTCATTTCCAGCACTTCCAAACGTATGCTGATTCAGAATTTCTGCATTGCATACAGGGGTATTCTTAGTAAACATGAACTGTATGCAACGAACACGACAGGTAATCTGATCGAGTCGGTTACGAATCTGAAGATTCACAAATGCATCGCTGGAAGTCTGGGTGGTGTGAAGCAGCTGGAGGCGCTCATCGAGCAGAATCAGCTGGACATGGTCATTTATTTCAAAAATACGGAACTGGTGGATCGGAATGATCCCAGCGTCAACAACATCCTGGCGCTTTGTGATCAGTACAATATTCCGATAGCAACCAACCTGGCGACGGCAGAATTGTTGATCAAAGCCCTGGACAATGGGGATCTGGAGTGGAGATCTTTGTATAATTAGCAGAAAGTGAGCCATATGAAGAACAGACGATAGGCAGAGCCGAGAATTGCGGGCTCTGCCATTTTTCTGTGCGTATATTTTCCGGACATTGTCAGAAACTATATTGCAAAATGATGATCAGACAACAAATGCAGGCGGACAAGGAGCCTCTGTGGCTGATTGTCAGAATACGGAAAAAGGATGGATGCGTCATGGGAAATCATATGGATCTGGATTATGAAATGTTTTGCTATCAGTGTGAGCAGACGGCCAACGGCAAGGGCTGTACAAGGCAGGGCGTCTGTGGAAAAACGCCACAGATTGCCGGTTTGCAGGATCTTCTGCTGTTTCAGCTAAAGGGGATCAGCGTCTATGGAAAGCAATTACTGGACGCCCACCAGGCGGTGGAGGAGCCGGTGATCCGTTTCATCGAAAACGGGCTGTTTACAACACTGACGAATGTGAATTTTGATGAAAAGGTACATGTGGAGCTGCTGCGGGAATCCCAGAGGATCAAGGAAAAGCTGCGGGAACAGGCGGGAGAGGCAAAAAAACCGGTGCCCCAGACGACCTACACGCTCCCGGAGACGGAAACGGATATGTGGAAGGATGCGCCGCTGGCGGGCATCATGTATGACCGGCTGCTGGATGAGGATATCCGCTCGCTGCGGCAGACGGTGCTGTACGGACTGAAGGGCATCAGCGCCTACGGCCATCAGGCCCGGGAACTGGGGTATCGGGATGAAGCTGTGGATGCTTTTTATATAGAAGCGCTGGCGGCGCTGACAGATGATGAAAAAACGGTGGAGGAGCTGATCCGGCTGGTGATGCGCACCGGGGAAATGGCGCTGGCCATCATGAAAACGCTGGATGAAGCCAACACGGCCTGTTACGGCAACCCGTCGCCGCACCGGGTGGAGGTGCACCGGAGAAAGGGGCCGTTTATCGTTGTATCCGGCCATGACCTGAAAGATCTGGAAATGCTGCTGCAGCAGACCGAAGGAACGGGCGTGAACGTGTACACCCACGGCGAGCTGCTGCCGGGCCACGGCTATGAGGGACTGAAAAAATATCCGCATCTGGTGGGCAATTTCGGCGGCGCCTGGCAGGACCAGCAGAAGGAATTTGACGATCTGCCGGGCTGTATCCTGATGACAACCAACTGTCTCATGCGGCCCCGGGAGAGCTACAGGGATCGGATCTACAGCACCAATGTGGTGGGCTGGGATGGGGTCAAGCACATCGGGAAAAAAGAAAACGGAGAAAAGGATTTCAGCGAGATCATCGCCCAGGCCCGGGCGCTCGGCGGATACACCGAGGATCAGGCGCCCAAAGAGATTCTGGTGGGATTTGGACACGAGGCAGCGCTGGGGTATACGGGACAGATCGTGGAAGCGGTGAAAACCGGAAAACTGCGGCACTTTTTTCTCATCGGCGGCTGCGACGGCGCCAGACCCGGACGGAACTATTATACAGAATTTGCCCGGATGGTGCCGGAGGATTGTATGATCCTGACGCTGGCCTGTGGAAAATACCGGTTTAACAAGATGGAATTCGGGGAAGTGGCCGGACTGCCGAGACTGCTGGATGTGGGCCAGTGCAATGACGCATATTCCGCGGTCCGGATCGCCACCGCACTGGCAGATGCCTTTGAAACGGATGTGAATGCGCTGCCGCTGTCGTTTATCCTGTCCTGGTATGAACAGAAGGCAGTGGCAGTGCTGCTGGCGCTGCTGCACCTGGGCATCAGAGGGATTTATCTGGGCCCTACGCTGCCGGCATTTTTAAGTCCCAATGTGCTGCAGTATCTGGTGGATACCTTCGACCTGCGGCTCATCAGCAACCCGGAGGATGACCTGAAAACCTGCCTGGGGCAATTTGTGAAAAGCTGAGCGCTTATGGCTGGTCAGTCCCGTCAGGCGGCATCATGGGCAGATATTCGTATTTGGGATAGAAGTTTCCTTTGTTGTACAGCCGGTAATATTGCGTAAAGATCCGCGCCATAAGCGGGGCAATCTGTTTTTCCTCAGATTCCAGTAAAATGATCAGATATTGCATGGAACTATACCGGGTGCAGATATCGACAGCCCGGATATTCCGGCGGATCGCCTGATCCATGCTGGCCAGTGCCTGCTCCAGGTTTTCGATGTACAGGACCGCATCCGGAGTGGTATTCATGGTGATCATTACCAGACAACAGTGATACGAATAGCGCTGGCTGAGCTGGTTTATGTAGGCATACAGCTTGGCAAACTCCCGGTAATCCAGATTCAGGGCACCGTTGTAGGTGCCGCTTTCCTGCAGTGCCCTTGCCACGGCTGCCAGATCTTTGCCGGTGCCTCCCTGGGCCAGGTTTTCCTGCTCCATTTGCTGATAGAAGAAAAAGTTTTCTTTGCCGTTTTGCTTCACGTAATAGAGCGCCTTGTCGGCTTTCACATAGCAGTCGGCGAAGGCCTGGCCCCGGAGGGTCATACACAGGCCGGCGGACATGGAGGCATTGCGGATTTCCGGGTCGGAGGCTTTGGCGGCCTGGAACCGGGTGAAAATGTTTTTGACCAGCTGGGCGCTGGCATCGCTGGAAATATCAGGGACAAAGAGCAGAAACTCATCGCCGCCCAGACGGCAGGCAGCCGTTTCTGATTCCTGAGAAGCCAGAATGCTGCCGAACACCTTCAGCGCACGGTCACCGGCTTTGTGCCCGTAAATGTCATTGATCTGTTTCAGATTGTCCATATCCATGAAGATCAGGCAACCGTCGTGCTCCTCCATAAGCCGGGCTGTCAGCTTTTCCCCTGCGCTGCGCAGGGGCAGACCGGTGAGAAAATCAAAGTTGTCACTGTCTTCCTGGGCTTTCATCGTGGTCATGATATCGGAGATGAATTTTCCGATCTCGAAATCCATATTGGGCAGACCGGTACTTTCTATATCCGTGTCGTCTGTGTCCTGTATGTGCAGCCTGTTTTCTGTGAGAAGGCGCAGGAAAATCTCTGCGATGACAGGATCGAACTGTTTGCCCTGGTTGCTGCGGATTTCTTCATAGATTTCCTGGCGGGAGAGCGCATTGCGGTAGATCCGTCGGGAACTCATGGCATCATAGCTGTCTGCCATGGTGATGATCCGGGCATAGAGGGGGATTTCTTCTCCTTTCAGACCGTCAGGGTAGCCGGTGCCGTCATAGCGCTCATGGTGACTTCTTGCCACCTCTGCCGCATGGGGGATAAGGGTGATGTTTTTCAGGATTTCCGCCCCAATGACGGTATGGTCCTTGATGAGGATATATTCATCCTCGGTTAATTTGCCCGGTTTGTTCAATATGGTATCAGGTACGCCTACTTTGCCGATGTCATGCAGGTCGGCGGCATTTTTCAGATGAAGGATCTCTTCCTGACTCCAGCCAAGCTCCCGGGCGATCAGTCCCGCATATTCGCTGACCCGGCGGGAATGGCCGAGAGTGTGTTCGTACTTTGTCTCAATGGTGATGGACAGGGTATGTAAAATCTGGAGGGATAATTTTTCCATCTGCTCCCGGCGGAGATGCATCTCTTTCTGCCGGCGCTCCAGCTCCAGATTCCGAACCCGGGCAATGGTACGCAGAATATTGAGGAACAGCAGGATCAGCAGACCGATGCCGAGGAAAATGCCGGAAAGGGTTACCACATAATAGGTAGCGATCGTTTCGATGACTACCGTGATAAAAATGACGATCAGTCCGGCCAGCACAAGCCGATCTGCTTTATCGGTACTGTGCCGCAGCGTCCGGATGGTGGTGACGAGAACGACTGCCAGGGTGGCGACCAGCACCAAATGTCCCAGCGGAAGCGTCTGGATGTAATCCAGGATGCCGAACATGTGTAAAAAAGAACAGACAAACAGATTGCCGGTGGCAATATAGCCAATGATCTGATAAAGTCGGTGATATCTGCCGCACAGGATCGTATCCACGTAAAAAAGGATGGGAACCGGGCAGAACAGGATCATGACAAAGCAAAGGGCTGCTATGGCGGAAGCGTAGGGCAGAAACAGCTGCCGCAGATTGGATTCGCCCAGCAGCCAGATGGCGCCCATGATCATACACCAGCCCAGATACTCCATGTCAAATTTGGTCTTGTATACAACGCCCAGGGCAATGCTGAACAGTACCGTTATCACACCAGCAAACAAAATAAAGGCGCCCATGATCGTCTCAGAGGAATGGCACAGGAAAAGATACTGCCAGATATCCACCCGGTCACCCCAGTAGACTGTATTTACCACACCGGCATACTGTGCGGTGTTGGTGCGCAGCAAAATGCGGACTTCCTTTCCGGCATCAGCGGCAGAGGTCGGGCAGAAGACATAGCGGCTGGCGGAATTCTTGCCAAACAGACGGGTATCTGTGGTGTCATACACCTCCCGCAGCTCGCCGTCCACATAGAAGGCCACATTTTGCAGGGAGGAACGGATGGCCAGCGAACTTTTGTCGAAATCTTCCGGTAAAATGGTACTGATGGTCATGGTCTCCCGGGCAGCTATGTCATAGCGGCCGGGTACGGTAATCTCCTCCCTGCTGCCGTTTTCCTTTTCCCAGTAAAAGGTGCCCGGATAGGTGACATAGGTTTCCTCATCTGTGACACCCCGTTCGCTGGGAACAAGAAACTGTGTCATGAGAAACCCGAGCAAAATGGCAGCCATGAGGATATATAAAAGGGCGGTATTCTTTCTGCTGATACAGAAATTGTTATTTGCAGTGGACATGTATGAGGATCCCCTTCTGAAATTTTTTACAATGTATGAATAGATTGGTTAAATTATACTGTAAGACAGGGGAATTTGCAAGTGACCGGGGCGGCCTCTTCCCTGTGGTGGAGCACTGCCGGGAGGGTTTGACGGAAGGGCAGGAGTATGAGATGATGTCGGGGGAGGGAGATTTTAAAAGGAGAGAATTTTCAATGGATAATTCAAACAATCAGATCAGGTGGTACATGCTTGCGTTTATGTGCTTTTCCACATTATGGAGCTTTGGAAATGTGCTGAACGGCTTTATGTACTTCAACGGAACACAGGTGATTTTTTCCTGGATCCTCATGTTTGCGCTGTACTTTGTGCCGTATGCGCTGATGGTAGGTGAACTGGGATCCGCGTTCAAAAATTCAGGCGGCGGTGTGAGCTCCTGGATCCATGAAACAACTGGGGCGAAGGCGGCCTATTATGCGGGCTGGACGTACTGGGCCTGCCATGTGACGTATATTGCAGCCAAGGGCTCCGGCGGCTTAAAGGCGCTGAGCTGGATGATTTTTCAGAATGCGGAGAAGTATGCATCCTTTCACACCCGGGCGGTACAGCTGGCGACGTTCGGCGTACTGCTGTTTTTCTGCTGGGTGGCAAGCCGGGGATTAAATCCGCTGAAAAAGTTTGCGACCATTGCGGGCACGAGTATGTTTGTCATGAGTATCCTGTACATTCTGCTCATGTTTGCTGCGCCGGTGATCAATCCCGGAGGGGGTTATCTGTCAGTGGATTTCAGCCTGAAGAACCTGATCCCCGTCTTTGACTGGAAATATTTTGGCAGTCTGTCCATTCTCGTATTTGCAGTGGGCGGCTGTGAGAAGATTTCTCCGTATGTCAATCAGGTGGAGGATCCGGCCAAAGGCTTCCCAAGAAGTATGATCTTTGCGGCAGGGATGGTGATCGTGTGTGCGGTCTTCGGTACCATTGCCATGGGGATGATGTTTGATCCGGCGGTGATCGCAGACAACTTTGACTCTTACAATGCCAACGGCGCCTACTGGGCATTTGAGCGGCTGGGTGAATACTATGGCGTGGGCAATCTGCTCATGATCATTTATGCGGCCTGCAATGCCATCGGCCAGTTTTCCACGCTGGTGGTCAGCATCGACGCACCGCTTAGGATGCTGCTGGACAATGAGGACGCCCGTCAGTTTATTCCGACGAAGCTGCTGAAAAAGAACAAATACGGCGCGTATGTGAACGGCATCTGGATGGTGGTCATCCTGTCCGGCTCCATCATTCTGGCGCAGGTGCTGGTACCCAATGCGGATACGGTGCTGCGGCAGCTGACCCAGCTGAACGCCGTCACCATGCCCATGCGTTATCTGTGGGTATTTTTTGCCTATATCATGCTGCGAAAACACAACGAGAAGTTTTCACGGGAGTACAAGTTTGTGAAAAACAACGGCGTGGCGCTGGGCTTTGGCATCTGGTGCTTTTTCCTGACGGCGGCCTGCTGTCTGCTGGGCATGTACAAGCAGGGCGACCTGTATACCACGCTGCTCAATGTCATCACACCGGTGGTGCTGGTAGCGCTGGGCCTGATTTTGCCGGCAATAAAAAAGAGAGAAGGGAAGGTCTTTTGATGAAGAAAACAAGAGAATTACTGACATTTATAAAACAAAGTCCGAGTATGTTCCACGCGGTGAAAACCATCAGGGAAAAGCTGGATGCGGCAGGTTTTGCATACCTGCCGGAGGCGTCCGGCTGGGAGCTTACAAAGGGTGGCCGCTATTATACCATCCGCAACCATTCCAGCATCATTGCATTTCGCATTGGACGGGAGCTGTCTGATTATCATTTTCAGATGTGCGCTTCTCACAGTGATTCCCCTACGTATAAGGTGAAAAGCGTGCCGGAGCTGAACGGGCCGGGCGAGTACCTCCGTCTGGATGTGGAAGCCTATGGAGGCATGATCGACAATACCTGGTTTGACCGTCCCTTAAGTGTGGCGGGCCGGGTGCTGGTCAAAGACGGCAGCCGTGTGGTGTCCCGTCTGCTTTCTATTGACCGGGACATTCTGCTCATTCCCAACGTGGCCATCCATTTCAACCGGGAGGTCAACAACGGGTATAAATACAACCGGCAGGTGGATCTGTGCCCGCTGTTTTCGGCAGGTACGCTGGGAAAAGGTGCTTTTGACGAGATGGTCGCTGCCGAACTGGGCGTGGGGAAGGAGGATATCCTGGGAAAAGATCTGTTCCTGGTGAACCGGCAGCCCGGCACCATCTGGGGTTACGGGGATGAGTTTGTCTCCGGCCCCAGGCTGGATGACCTGCAGTGTGCCTTCGTGTCTCTGGAGGCATTTTTACAGGCAGAAAATGAGAAAAATGTGAGTGTTTACTGTTGCTTTGATAACGAGGAAGTGGGTTCCAATACGAAACAGGGCGCCATGTCTACGTTTTTGCAGGATGTGCTTCACCGGGTCAATGCAGGCCTGGGCAGATCGGTGGAGGATTACTACCGGGCTGTGGCAGCATCCTTCCTGGTGAGCTGCGACAATGCCCATGCGGTGCATCCAAATCATCCGGAGAAAACCGATGCGGTGAACGGTGTATGGATGAACAGGGGGATTGTTATCAAGGAGAGCGCCAATCAGAAATATACGACAGACGCATTCAGCCGTGCCGTTTTCACAGAACTTTGCCGTCAGGCGGATGTGCCGGTGCAGAATTTCGCCAACCGCAGTGACAGCGCGGGAGGCTCTACGCTGGGCAATCTCTCTAATACCCAGGTAAGTGTCCATGCCGTGGATATCGGTCTGCCTCAGCTGGCCATGCATTCCTGCTATGAGACCGCCGGGGTGAAGGATATCGAGTATGCGATCCGGGGGCTGAAAAAGTTCTACGAGACGAATATTCGGATCGAAGAGGCGGAGGCCGTGAGCTTTTTGTAATTCTGTCATTTGATTTTTAAAATTGGGCACCGCAGGATTTCCTTGAAAGAGGGATTTTGCGGTGCTCTTTGTCGTATCAGTTGACAGAACACCTGTTGCTTCCTATAATAAAACCTATCGAATAAGCAGGAAAATCCATGATTGACACATAGAAGGAGCAGGAAAATGTTGACGCAGTTTTCGAGAACGGAATTATTATTTGGAAAAGAGGCCATGGAGAAGCTGGCACACTCCCGGGTGGCCGTGTTTGGCATCGGCGGCGTGGGCGGCTATGTGTGTGAGGCACTGGTGCGTAGCGGCGTGGGGGCTTTTGATCTCATTGACGACGACAAGGTGTGCCTGACAAATCTGAACCGGCAGATCATTGCCACCCGCAGCACCGTTGGAAAATATAAGACAGATGTGATGATGGAGCGGATGAAGGACATCAACCCGGACGTGGAGGTACAGGTGCACAAGTGCTTTTTCCTGCCGGAAAATGCGGATTCCTTTCCGTTTGCGGACTATGACTATGTGGTGGACGCGGTGGATACCGTGACAGCCAAGATTTCCCTTGTGATGAAAGCCCAGGAGGCAGGCGTGCCCATCATCAGCAGCATGGGAGCCGGCAATAAGCTGGATGCCAGCGCTTTCCGGGTGGCGGATATTTACAAGACCAAGGTGTGTCCGCTGGCCAAGGTCATGCGCCGGGAGCTGAAAAAACGGGGCGTGAAGAAATTAAAGGTGGTATATTCCGAAGAACAGCCCACCCGGCCGCTGGAGGACATGGGGATCAGCTGCAGAACGAACTGTATCTGCCCGCCAGGCGCAAAACACAAATGCACCGAGCGGCGTGACATTCCGGGAAGCACCGCTTTCGTGCCGTCGGTGGCAGGGCTGATCATCGCGGGCGAGGTTGTTAAAGATCTGACTGGAAAAAATACCAAATAAAGGAATGAATGCGTAAGAACAGACAATGGCGCGGAATGCAGGAAGGATAAAAAATAATGTTCAATATAGAAGAGGAATTAAAAAAACTGCCCGGGAAACCGGGCGTCTATATTATGCACGATGCATCGGATGCCATCATTTACGTGGGCAAGGCCATCAGCCTGAAAAACCGGGTGCGGCAGTATTTTCAGTCCAGCCGGAACAAGGGCGCGAAGATTGAGCGGATGGTGACCCAGATTGCCCGGTTTGAGTATATCATCACGGATTCCGAGCTGGAGGCGCTGGTGCTGGAGTGCAACCTGATCAAAGAGCACCGTCCCAAATACAATACCATGCTCAAGGATGACAAGAGTTATCCGTTTATTAAAGTGACGGTGGAGGAGGCCTATCCCCGGGTGCTGTTTGCAAGACGGATGAAGAAGGACAAATCCCGGTATTACGGACCTTATACGAGTGCAGGGGCGGTGAAGGAGACCATCGAGCTGCTGCACAAGCTGTACCAGATCCGGACGTGTAACCGGAATCTGCCCCGGGATATCGGCCTGGACCGGCCCTGCCTGAATTATCACATTCATCAGTGTCAGGCCCCCTGTCAGGGCTATGTGAGCAAGGAGGAATACCGGGAGTCGGTGAACCAGGTGGTCAGCTTCTTAAGCGGCAACTATGAGCCGGTGCTGCAAATGCTGGAGAAGAAAATGCAGGATGCGTCGGATGCGCTGGAATTTGAGAAGGCCATCGAATACCGGGAACTGCTTTCCAGCGTCCGGGCAGTGGCCCAGAAGCAGAAGATCACCAACAGCGACGGTGAGGACAAGGACGTGCTGGCGCTGGCGAAGGACGAGCACGATGCCGTGGTGCAGGTGTTCTTTGTCCGGGACGGACGGCTCATCGGCCGGGATCATTTCTATCTGAACCATGTGGAGGGTGAGAGCAGGAGCGCCATCCTGGGCAGCTTTATCAAGCAGTTTTATGCCGGAACGCCGTTTATCCCCAGGGAACTCATGCTGCAGTGCGAAGTGGAGGATGCGGAGGTCATGGAAGAGTGGCTGTCCGGACGCCGGGGGCAGAAGGTACATCTGCGGGTGCCCAAAAAGGGAACCAAGGAAAAACTGGTGGAACTGGCTGCCAAGAATGCGGAAATGGTACTCAGCCAGGACAGGGAACGGATCCGCCGGGAGGAGGGCCGTACCATTGGTGCCATGAAGGAGATCGCAGGATGGCTGGGATTGCAGAACGCCACCCGGATGGAGGCTTTCGATATTTCCAACACCAACGGCTTCGAGTCCGTGGGCTCCATGGTCGTTTTCGAGAAGGGCAGACCTAAGCGCAGCGATTACCGGAAATTTAAGATCCGCACCGTGCAGGGGCCGGACGATTATGCCAGCATGCGGGAAGTGCTGATGCGCCGGTTTACCCACGGCATGGAAGAGGAAAAAGAGCTGGAAAAGAAAAATATTTCCACGGAATTCGGCAGCTTTACCCGTTTCCCTGATCTGCTCATGATGGACGGCGGACGGGGCCAGGTGAATATCGCGCTGTCGGTGCTGCGGGAACTGAATCTTGCTATCCCTGTGTGCGGTATGGTAAAGGACGACAACCACCGTACCCGCGGCCTGTATTATAATAATGTGGAGATTCCCATCGACCGGAATTCCGAGGGCTTCCGCCTGATCACCCGGATCCAGGACGAGGCCCACCGGTTTGCCATCGAGTACCATCGATCCCTGCGCAGCAAGGAGCAGGTACATTCCGTGCTGGACGACATCCCCGGCATCGGACCTGCCAGACGGCGGGCGCTGATGAAGCATTTTCAGTCGCTGGAGGCCATCCGGGATGCGGATATGGACGCTTTGCAGGAGGTAGATTCCATGAACGAGGCTGCCGCCCGCAGCGTTTACCAGTTTTTTCACGGGAACGGGAAAAAACAGCAGGATCCCTCTTGACAAAAAAATATCCGGCAGATAAGATGATACTGATATGAAAAAAACATGGAAGAAGAGGAGTATTTCCGTCGATGCTTGCCAGAGAGAGAAGCCCGTGGCTGTGAGGCTTCTTGAAGAAATGCGGAAAGAAGGTAGCTTCGGAGTTGGATTGCTGAATGTAGCAGTAGGCAGTCCCGCCTGATCCCCGTTACCGGATCGTGAGAGCATATGCGGCAGTTTTGACAGCCGGATATGGAAAAAAGGTGGTACCGCGTTTCATTCGCCCTTTACAGATGCATGTCTGTAAGGGGCTCTTTTATTTATTAAAAAAAGGAGAACGATCATGGAGAAGAATCTGGAAAAAACCTATGACCCCAACGGGATTGAAGGCCGTCTGTATCAGAAATGGCTGGATAAGAAGTATTTTCACGCGGAGGTAGACCGCAGCAAGAAGCCGTTTACCATCGTGATGCCGCCGCCGAACATCACCGGCCAGCTGCACATGGGACATGCCCTGGACAATACCATGCAGGACATCCTCATCCGTTACAAGAGAATGCAGGGCTTCAATGCACTCTGGCAGCCGGGCACAGACCACGCCAGCATCGCCACAGAGGTGAAGATCATCGAGGCGCTGAAAAAAGAGGGCATTGAGAAGGAAGATCTGGGCCGGGAGAAGTTCCTGGAGCGCGCTTGGGACTGGAAGAAAGAGTACGGCGGCCGGATCGTCAGCCAGCTGAAAAAGATGGGTTCTTCCGCAGACTGGGATAGAGAGCGGTTTACCATGGACGAGGGCTGCTCCAAGGCTGTAGAGGAAGTATTCGTCAACCTGTACAACAAGGGTTACATTTATAAAGGAAACCGGATCATCAACTGGTGCCCGGTGTGCCACACGTCCATTTCCGATGCCGAGGTAGAGCATGTGGAGCAGGCAGGTCATTTCTGGCACATCAAGTATCCGCTGGTGGGCGGAGCTGAGGGCGAGGGGGTTGTTGTGGCAACGACCCGTCCGGAGACCCTGCTGGGTGATACGGCGCTGGCTGTCAACCCGGAGGACGAGCGGTATCAGCATCTCATCGGCAAGAAGGTGATCCTGCCGCTGGTAAACCGGGAGATCCCGGTCATTGCTGATTCCTATGTGGATAAAGAATTTGGTACCGGCGTGGTAAAGATTACCCCGGCTCATGACCCCAACGACTTTGAGGTGGGCAAGCGCCACAATCTGGAGCTGATCAATGTGCTGAACGACGATGCCACCATCAACGAAAAGGGCGGCAAGTACGCAGGCATGGACCGCTACGAGGCAAGAAAAGCCATGGTGGCTGACCTGGATGCCCAGGGCCTTCTGGTAAAGGTGGAGGATCACAGCCACAACGTAGGTACCCATGACCGCTGCAAGACAACGGTAGAGCCCATGGCAAAACAGCAGTGGTTCGTTGCCATGGAGGAGCTGGCAAAACCGGCCATCAATGCGCTGAAAACCGGCGAGCTGAAATTTGTTCCCGAGCGTTTTGACAAAATTTACCTGCACTGGCTGGAAAATATCCGCGACTGGTGTATTTCCAGACAGCTCTGGTGGGGCCACCGGATCCCGGCATACTACTGCGACCAGTGCGGCGAGACCGTGGTGGCAAAAGAAATGCCCAAGGTTTGCCCCAAGTGCGGTTGCACCCATTTTACCCAGGATCCCGACACGCTGGACACCTGGTTCAGCTCCGCGCTGTGGCCTTTCTCCACGCTGGGATGGCCGGAAAAGACAGAGGATCTGGACTACTTCTATCCCACAGATGTGCTGGTAACCGGCTATGACATCATTTTCTTCTGGGTCATCCGTATGGTATTCTCCGGCTACGCACACACCGGAAAAGCACCGTTCCACACCGTTCTGATCCACGGTCTGGTGCGTGACTCTCAGGGACGGAAGATGAGCAAATCTCTGGGCAACGGTATTGACCCGCTGGAGGTTATTGACAAATACGGCGCAGATGCCCTGCGTCTGACGCTGATCACCGGCAATGCACCGGGCAACGACATGCGTTTCTACTGGGAGCGTGTAGAGGCAAGCCGGAATTTTGCCAATAAGGTATGGAATGCGTCCCGGTTTATTATGATGAACATGAAGGATACCCACATGGCGCCGGTGGATCTGGCAACCCTCACCGATGCGGACAAGTGGATCCTGTCCAAGGGCAACCGCCTGGCAGAGGAAGTCACCTCCAACATGGACAAGTATGAGCTGGGCATCGCCGTACAGAAGATTTATGATTTCATCTGGGAGGAGTTCTGCGACTGGTACATCGAGATGGTGAAACCCCGTCTGTACAACCAGGAGGATACCTCGAGAGATGCGGCTCTGTGGACGCTGCGCACCGTGCTCATCCAGGCACTGAAGCTGCTGCACCCGTACATGCCGTTTATCACAGAGGAAATCTTCTGCACCATCCAGGAGGACGAGGAGTCCATCATGATTTCCGACTGGCCGAAATTTACGCCGGACTGGGATTTCCCGGAGGAGGAAAATGCCATCGAGACCATCAAGGAGGCCGTTCGTGCCATCCGTAACGTGCGCACACAGATGAACGTGCCGCCCAGCAGAAAGGCTGCCGTATATGTGGTTTCCGACTCTGAAAAAATAAGAAAAATTTTCGAAAATGGTAAGACTTTCTTCGCAGCTCTGGGCTACGCAAGTGCTATCATGATACAGGAAGACAAGACCGGTATCGCAGACGATGCGGTTTCCGCTGTGATCCACAATGCAGTCGTATACATTCCGTTTGCAGATCTGGTGGACATCGACAAGGAGCTGGAGCGCCTGCAGAAGGAGAAGGAACGTCTGGAAAAAGAGCTTGCCCGTGTCAACGGCATGCTGAACAATGAGAAGTTTATGAGCAAGGCACCGGAGAAGAAGGTGGCTGAGGAGCGCGAGAAGCTTGCGAAATACACACAGATGATGGAGCAGGTGAACGAGCGTCTGGAGCAGCTTCATAAATGAGGAGGACATAAGACAACCAAAATGGTGAAAATGAACTGGAAGCCGGATTGGAACATGGAAAAATGGAATCCGAAGACATGGACAAAGCAGGATGTGCGGGAGCACACGAAATGGATCGGGTATGTCTGCCTGGCGGCGGTCATCAATTTTATCATTGAGACTGCCTCCCGGCATTCTGCCGTGGAAGCGTGGAAATATCTGACAGGAAGGCCGCTGGTCTTCCTGTACAATACGCTGCTGATCAGCATCTGTTATCTGCTCGTCTATCTGGTAAAGCGAAAGGCCTTTGCAGCCATTCTGGTCTCTTTTATCTGGCTGGCAGGCGGCATTGCCAACGGGGTGATCCTGGCCAACCGGGTAACGCCGCTGACAGGGCCGGATCTGAAGCTTTTTAAGGATGCACTGGAGGTGGCCAGCCATTATCTGACGGGATTTCAGATGGTGCTGATGATCCTGGTGCTGGTACTGGCGGCGGCAGCACTGGTGGTGCTGTTTCGGCGAATGCCCCGGCTGGATGAGAAGCAGCGGTTTGGCCGGAAGCTGGTGGTGACGGCGCTGGTGATATGGGGCTTCTCCATAGTGACGCATGCAGCCATTGAAAAACGTGTGGTGACGACTTTTTTCAGCAATGTGGCTTACGCCTATCAGGATTACGGATTTCCGTATTGTTTTACCACCAGTCTGTTTGACACCGGCATGAGCCAGCCCCACAATTATTCGGAGAAAACCATCCGAAAGATCGTGCGGCGGGACGAGCAGGACACGCTGACGGAGGAGGAGGGCGGCAAACGGCCCAACATCATTTTCGTGCAGCTGGAGACGTTTTTTGACCCCACGCTGTTGGACTGTATTCAGCTATCCCAGGATCCGATCCCGAATTTTCACCGGTATATGGAGGAATATTCTTCCGGCTACTTTGAGGTGCCCGTGGTGGGCGCCGGGACGGCCAACACCGAGTTCGAGACCATCGTGGGCATGAACCTCCACTATTTTGGCCCGGGGGAATACCCGTACAAAACCATCCTGAAAAAGACGACCTGTGAGAGTATGGCCTACGCGCTGAAGAAAATCGGTTACCGGGCTCATGCCATCCACAACAATACGGCGGAATTTTACGGCCGCAACGAAGTGTTTGCCAATCTGGGGTTTGACACGTTTACGCCCATCGAGTCTATGTACTGCACCCAGCGGACGGAGACGGGCTGGGCGGATGACAGCATCCTTACCCGGTATATTCTGGAGTGTCTGGATTCCAGCGAGGAGCCGGATTATATTTACACCATTTCCGTCCAGGGCCACGGCGCTTATCCGGAGGAGCAGGTGCTGACCGATCCGGTGATCAAAGTCACCGGTGCCGAATCCGAGGAAAAACGGAACCAGTGGGAATATTATGTGAACCAGTTGTATGAGATGGATCAGTTTGTGGAAGAGCTGATCACTGCCCTGTCCCACCGGGACGAGGAGACCGTGCTTGTCATGTACGGCGATCATCTGCCCACCATGGGACTGGAGGCCCGGGACATGAAGAATGGGCATCTGTACAGCACAGAGTATTTTATCTGGGACAATATGGGGCTGGAGAAGACGGACAAAAATCTGGCCACCTACCAGATGGGGGCAGCGGTGACGAACCGTCTGGGCATCCACGAGGGCACCATGATGACGTATCATCAGAAGCGCCAGGGCACAAAATACTACATGCAGGACATGGAAATGCTGCAGTATGATATGCTTTATGGCAAGCAGTATGCTTTCGGCGGGGAGAATCCCTATGTGCCTACGGATCTGAAGATCGGCGTGGAGGATGTGCGGATCACCAGTGTGCAGAGCACTTCCAGAAATTATACGTACATTTTTGGAAGGAACTTTACCCAATACAGCAAGCTGTATGTGAACGACAAGGAACAGGAAACGCAGCTTTATAATGAAAATGCGCTGATCCTGCGGGACATGAAACTGAAAAAAGGAGACGTCCTGGTGGTGAAGCAGGTGGACAAGAACGGTCTGGTGCTGGCGCAGTCCAAAGCCTGGGAAATGCAGTAACAGAAAGAAAGAGTTGTATGGAATATACAGAGGCGGCAGCGTATCTGCTGCAGGTACCAAAATTTACAAGCAAGAACCGGCCGGAGAATCTCCGGCTGCTTCTTGCCCATCTGGGCAATCCCCAGGAGCAGTTTGCGGTGATCCATGTGGCGGGCACCAACGGCAAAGGTTCCGTTTGCGCTTTTCTGGACGGCATCCTGCGGGCCCAGGGGAAGCGCACCGGCCTTTTTACGTCGCCGCATCTCATAGAAATGACGGAGCGGTTCCGCATCCAGGGACAGGATGTGAGACGGGAACGGTTTGCCAGCTGTTTTGTGAAAGTAAAGGAAGCTGTGGAAGAGCTGCTGCGGGCGGAACCGGACTTTTGTCATCCCACCTTTTTTGAATGGCTGTTTGCCATGGCGGCAGTGCTTTTTGCAGAAGAAAAGGTGGATTACGGCATTCTGGAGACAGGCCTTGGCGGGCGGCTGGATGCCACCAATGTGGTGGAGCATCCTCATCTGACGGTCATTACCTCCATCAGCCTGGATCACACGGAGATCCTGGGGGACACCATTGGAAAGATCGCCCGGGAGAAGGCGGGGATCATCAAGGAGGGCGTGCCGGTGATCTGTGACGGGCAGTGTGAAGAGGCGCTGCAGGTCATAAAAGAAGTGGCCCGGGAGCATCACGCGCCGGTATTTCCATTGATGGCCGGCATGTATGAAATTTTTATGAATAGCGATAAAGTCATTGATTTTTCGCTGGATACTGGTTATTATTTATACAATGATATCACGGTGAGCAGTCCGGCCGGATATCAGGCGGTCAATGCTTCGCTGGCTGTGATGGCGGCAGAAGTGCTGTACCGGACAGAGAACATGGAGATGGACAGACAGGCCATGCTGGAAGGCATCCGTAAGACACGGTGGCCGGGACGGATGGAAGAGATTCTTCCTGATGTGTTCATCGACGGCGGACACAATGAGGCAGGCATTGCCGCATTTACGAATACAGCAGAGAAATTTCAGAAAGACAGGGCCATCACCCTGTTATTTTCCGCTGTAAAAGAGAAGAATTATACGCATATGATTCAGACCATATGTGAGAGAATACAATTTCGTACAGCGATTGTGACGCGAGTGGGCGGTGCCCGCGCCGTGGCAGCGAAGGATCTGGCGTCCGTGTTTGGGTGGTATACAGACCGGGAAGTGCTGTACTGTGAAGATGTGGAGGAAGCATTTCGGCTTGCCCGGGCAAAACAGGGCGACGGAATGCTGTTCTGTGCCGGATCGCTGTATCTGGCAGGCGAGATCAGACGCCTGGCATTGCAGGACGGCAGGCAGAAGGAGGAAGGGCTATGATTAATTACGAAGAAGAACTGAAGAAGTTTCAGCCGAGCCTCGAGGTCGAGGATATGGCAGATGCCATCGCACAGGAGGATCTGACAGATCTGACTGATGTGCTCAGAGACATTTTGTCACAGATGGGCATTCGCAGCAGATAGGATAAGGGGACAGGAACATGAGATGTTTGATGTGCAACGAGCCCATCGCAGAAGAAGATGCCGTGTGCATGAACTGCGGGACGGACTTGCGATTATACAAAAGAATCCTGCACCTTTCCAACAGTTACTACAATGCGGGTCTTTATAAGGCGAGAGTAAGGGATATGACCGGTGCGGCAGACTGTCTGCGGCAGAGCCTGAAGCTCAACAAGAAGAATATCGATGCCCGGAACCTTCTGGGACTCATTTACTATGAGACCGGGGAGACGGTGCAGGCGCTGGCCCAGTGGGTCATCAGCACCAACTATCAGCCGAAGAAGAACATCGCGAACTCGTACCTGAACGAGGTGCAGACGAACAATACGAAGCTGGATCTGGTGGATCAGACGATCAAGAAGTTTAACCAGGCGCTGCTGTACTGTCAGCAGGGCAGCGAGGATCTGGCCATCATACAGCTGAAAAAGGTACTTTCCATGAGCCCCAAGCTGGTGAAAGGCCATCAGCTCATGGCCCTTCTGTACATGAAGGGGGAAGAGTACGGCAAGGCGAAGAAGGCACTGCGCCGGGCGCAGCTGCTGGATACGAACAATACGCGGACGCTGAACTACATGAAGGAGATCATCTCCATTGAGAAGAACCGCCCGGGCGGCGGCAAGAAGCGTTCCGACAATCTCACATACCAGAGCGGCAACGAGCTGATCATCCAGCCCACAGACAGTTACCGGGAGCATTCTGCTTTCTACACGGTGATCAATATTTTCATTGGTCTGGCAGTGGGCGTGGCGCTTATGTGGTTCCTGGTCATTCCGGCCCGCACCCAGAATATCCGCAGTGAGCTGAACAAGACGACGGTGGATATGGGCGATCAGATCTCGGCCAAGACGGCTCAGGTGGAGCAGCTGCAGCAGCAGCTGGACGAAGCCCAGCAGAGTGCCGAGGATCAGAATTCCGGCGTGGATATGTATGATAAGCTGCTGGATGCCCAGAGCCTGTCGGAGGAGGGCAAGAATGTGGAAGCCCGCGCGGTGCTCTCGGAGATCAATGCCACGGTGCTGTCCGACAAGGGAAAAGCGCTGTACAACAGCATTTCCGCCACGGTGGATACAGAAGCCTTCAAGGAGCTGTATGCCAGCGGTCAGTCGTCCTACGACAGCGGCGATTATGCGGCGGCGGTGGACAGCCTGAAGCAGATCATTGATGTGGACGACACCTATGACAATGGCGGCGCCCTGTATCTGTATGCCCGTGCACTGCACAGAAGCGGCGACACAGACACGGCGGCCCAGATGTACCAGAAGGTCATCGACAATTACGGCGGCACGAAGAACGCCACTGATTCCCAGCGGTATCTGGAGGAGATCCAGGCGCAGTAAGGGATGCGCTGGCTGATTCCTGTGGATAAATGGGCAGCGGTAAGAAACAGAAGAGAAAATGATATGAAGATACAGAGGAGAAACCTCCAGGAAGAGGCTGTCTTCGGGTAGAAATACCCGGGGGCGGTCTTTTTTTGTAAACAGTTCAGCCATGTTTGAACAATTTCACGGCGGGACAGGAATAAAAAATAGAAAAGGGGGAATCCTATATGGAAGGAAAAAAGGAAACGGCACAGACGGATATAGACGCAGGCAGCTGCACGGTGGATCGGACGATCCTGTATGTCCGGCTGCCCCGGGAGCTGGATCACCACAACGCGGAGGCCGTGCGCAGACAGGCGGATCGGATGTTGGAACGGTTTATGATCCTGCGGCTGGTGTTTGATTTTCGGGATACGGAGTTTATGGACAGCTCCGGCATCGGCGTCATCATGGGGCGGTACAAGAACATCCATTTCCTGGGCGGAACGATGGCGGTGGAGCACGTGAATCCCCGGATGGAGCGGATGCTGCGCATGGCGGGCGTGTATCGCCTGATGGAAAGCAGGGAGGGAGAATGATGAAAATGGAGGGACAGGAAATGCAGGGGGAACAGATGCGGCTGGAATTCGAGAGCCGGTCAGAAAACGAAAAATTTGCCCGCATGGTGGTGGCGGCATTTATGTTGAAATGCAATCCCACGGTGGAGGAGCTGGAGGATGTGAAGACCGCTGTGTCGGAGGCGGTGACCAACTGTATCATTCACGGCTATGAGAATGAGATACATACGATCCGGCTGACAGCGGCGCTGGACGGCGCCTGGCTGACGGTGACGGTGGAGGATGACGGCGTGGGCATCCCGGATATTGAGAAAGCCATGGAACCCATGTATACGACAAAACCGCAGCTGGATCGTTCCGGCATGGGCTTTTCCTTTATGGAAGCCTTTATGGATGAGCTGCATGTGGTGTCCGGGCAGGGGCGGGGCACATCGGTACGAATGAGAAAGAAAATAGGCAGTGACCGGGCAGAGAGCGGGAAAGCATGCGATGGAAGCTGTAACCGTACTGATTGAACAGGCACATAAGGGAGATAAAGAAGCAAGAGATCAGCTAGTGGCCAACAACATCGGTCTGGTGTGGAGCATCGTCCGGCGCTTCCTGAACCGGGGCTGCGAGGCGGAGGATCTGTTCCAGATCGGCAGCATTGGCCTGATGAAAGCCATCGACAAATTCGATACCGGCTACGAGGTAAAATTTTCCACCTACGCGGTGCCCATGATCGCCGGGGAAATCCGCCGGTTTTTGCGGGATGACGGCATGCTGAAGGTAAGCCGGACGATCCGGGAACATGCGGGGAAGGTGCAGAGCGTGCGGCAGCGGCTGCAGGCGACACTGAACCGGGAGCCCACGGTGGGGGAACTGTCGGCGGAAACCGGGCTCTCGCCGGAGGATATTATGCTGGCGCTGGATTCTTCGGGAGAGGTGGAATCCATTTACAAGACGGTGTACCAGGGGGACGGGGCCTCCATTACCCTCATCGACCGGCTGGAGGAGAAGCGGGATGCCCATGAGGAGGTGCTGAACCGCCTGCTTCTGGAGGAATTGCTGGAGGATCTGGATGGCCAGGAACGGCAGCTCATCCGGCTGCGGTATTTTGAGGAGCGCACCCAGGCAGACATTGCGGCTCGGCTTGGCATTTCCCAGGTGCAGGTGTCACGGATGGAGAAGCGGATTTTGAAGCGGATGCGTTCGCAGGCACTGCGGGAGTAAAAATGGCTATGCAAATATGTCGAAATCAGGTAAAATGAGTAGAAAGAGTAAACAAATGAAGGACGAATGAACCCCGGAAGGGAACGGACAGGAGAAGGAACCCGTCGGGGAACAGAGGAATCTACGATGTGTAAGAGAGAAAACGAAGGAAACGAGCAGCAGAGAGAGCTGGAAGTGGTATTTGCACAGCTGGTGGCCATTGACCGGGCGAGGAACAGCGCCGAGGTGGATCTGGCGGTGAATACCCTCCTGCAGGCCATTGGAGAATATACCCAGGCGGAGCGGACATATATTTTCGAGATGATGGAAGAGGAACGGATCTTTACGAACATTTATGAATGGTGTTCAGAAGGGGTGACTCCACAGATCGATAATCTGCAGGCGTTGACAGCGGATGATATGCCCGTCTGGTACCGGATTTTTCTGCGGGGAGAAAGTATTATCATAGACGATCTGGAAACCGTGAAGGAGAGCATGCCGCTGGAATATGACATCTTGAAAGCGCAGGATATTTATTCAGAGATTTCTTTCCCCATCTGGTATCGGGGCAAGCTGATGGGATTCATTGGTGTGGACAATCCCCGGGTTGCAAAATCCCGGTATTTTCTTAATCTGCTGGCTGTGGTGGGCGGTTATGTGGGCAATGCCTGGGAGAACTTTCGCGTGGCGAGACAGCTGAAGCAGAACAGGGATGCTCTGCAGCAGAATCGCCGGGATCTGGAAAAGGCCCGGGAGGAAGTGACACTGAACAATGAGATCATTTCTGCCATCAGCAAGATTTACGTGCTGATTTTCCGGATTGATCTGGAAAAAGATTACTATGATGAGATTTCCAGTCAGGATGAGCTGCACCGTCTCACCGGAAAACACGGCAGGGCATCTGCGCGGATGCAGGAGATCTGTGACGCCTTCGTGGCGTCCGGTTACCGGGAAAATGTGCGGCAGTTTCTGGATCTGTCCACGCTGGCAGGACGGCTGGGGGAAGAGGATACGGTGGGAATGGAGTATCTGACCCAGGACGGGGACTGGCATCTGGCCCGGTTTATCGTGAAAAACAGGAATGCCGCCGGAGAAGTCACCCATGTGCTCTATGTCACCCGGGTGATCAGTGACACCAAGCGGCGGGAGCAGAGCTGGATCGCCATTGCGGAGGAAGCCAACCGGGCGAACATGGCCAAGACGGAATTCCTTTCCCGGATGGCCCATGATATCCGTACACCCATGAACGCCATTCAGGGATTTACCACCATTGCAAAAGCAAGTCTGAACAATGTTCAAAAAGTGGAAGAATGTCTCCAGAAGATCGAAATTTCCAGTCATTATCTGCGGGAGCTGGCGGATAATATTCTGGATCTGACCCACATCGAGAGCGGACAGATGAAGGCTGCCCACCAGGAAATGCAGCTCACCTCATTTTTTGCGGAGTTATGTCTGCTGGTGGACGGGATCTGCATCGGCAGAAGCCTGCGCTTTGAGAAATGTTTACATGATATCCGGTATGAACGGATCGTGGTAGACCCGGTGCTGCTGCGGCAGATCTATATGAATCTGCTGTCCAATGCGGTGAAATACACGTCGGACGGCGGCACTGTGACGCTGGAAATGTATGAGGAAATGCTGCCGGGGACGAACCGTATCCGTCTGGTGTCCCGGGTACAGGACAGCGGCATCGGTATGTCCCGGGAATATATGGATGTGATGTACGCCAAATTCAGCCGGGCAGTGGATACCCGGGTCAATCAGGTGCGGGGAAGCGGCCTGGGGCTTTCCGTGGTAAAGGAGCTGACAGATCTTCTGGGCGGACAGGTGCAGGTGGAGAGTGCGCCGGAGCAGGGGACGAAGTTCATGCTGTCCTTCACCTTCCCTTATGTGGACGCAGCGGAGGTACCTGCCCGTGCGGGGCAGGAGGAAGATGTGGCGGAGGCTTGCAAGGGAATGCATCTTCTGGTGGCGGAGGATAACGACCTGAATTATGAGGTGGCTTCGGAACTGCTGGCGATGCAGGGGATTTCCTGCGACCGGGCGGAAAACGGCGCTGCCTGTGTGGAGCGGTTTCAGCATGCGCCGGAGGGCACGTACAATGCCATTCTCATGGACATGCAGATGCCGGTGATGGACGGCGTTCAGGCCACAGAGACGATCCGGCATATGACCCGGCGGGATGCGGTGACCATTCCCATCATTGCCATGACGGCCAATGCTTTTCAGCAGGATGTCGCCAGCTGCATGAACGCCGGAATGAACGGACATCTGGCCAAGCCCTTTGATCTGGCCAAGCTGCTGCCCATGCTGGCGGATGTGTGCCGGCGTCAGGTGAGGACGGAGAAGTAACGGAAATGAAGAAAGGGCGTGAATCCTGAATCGCGGACAGACCGGGAGAAATGAAAGTGATGATCTGACAAGTGGGACAAATCCGGGAGAATGGAATAATGCTGACCAGACGAGACAGGGATTGACCGAACGGAATCAGGCAATCGAACATAAGAAATCGAGAAAAAGAGTAATATGCGCGTATAGTATAAGAAAATGTAGAGAAAATAGGAAAGGAGGGATGGACGAAAGAAAGAAGGAATGCAAATGGGAAAAACGAGATGGAAGAATCTGCTGCTGAGCATGCTTCTGGTGCTGCTGGTGGTGGGGATGCTTCTCTATATCAAGGAGAAGGCCGGGAATACCGGACAGACGGAGGCGACATTAGTGGAGCAGACAGAAGATCAACGGCATCCGTTGAAACAGGAGCTGCAGAATCTGCGACTGCCGGGACGTGGGACAGCTGTTGTCTGTGTGGAAGCCTATGTAAGCAATGACTGTGAGCAGCCGGGGATGATGGTATTTCCGGTCATTGTCTGCACAGGGGGCCTGGGATGAGCGCCGGCACCACCCTGTACCTTCTCCTGGAGCAGAATACGGAGGTTTCCACCAGGGATGTCCGGCTGTCAGACGTGGCGAAAATGGCCTGCACGGACGAACATGCGCTGAACCGCCTGAAAACCATCAAACTGTTTCGCATTCCTTCGGGGAAAAAGTTCCGCAAAACGATGACGGTTGTGGATATCATCGAAAAGGTGCAGGCACTTTATCCGAACATGGAAGTAAATAATCTGGGTGAGACAGACTTTATCGTGACCTATGTGGAACAGGGAAAGGAACATCCGGTGTGGGATTTTGTGAAAACCGTACTGATCAGTGCGGTTATCTTTTTCGGTTCCGCTTTTTCCATCATGGCGTTCAACAACGATATCAACGTGACGGAGCTGTTTGCCCAGGTTTATGAACAGTGTACAGGAGCGGTGTCCGACGGGTACACGATCCTGGAAATCTCGTATTCTCTCGGCCTTTCCGTGGGCATCATCCTGTTTTTCAACCATTTTGCAGGAAAAAAGATCACTATGGATCCGACGCCGCTGGAGGTGCAGATGAAGCAGTACGAGCAGGACGTCAACACGGCGATCATCCAGGAAAACAGCCGAAAGGGGAAAGGAGCGGGCCATGGGATGGACGATTCTGCTGGCGATTAGCGGATTCAGTGCCGGGACAGTGGTGGCGGGCGGCATCTTTGCCCTGATCGTGGGCCTGAAAATCGTGCCCCGGTTCGCTGGCTTTACCCACACCGCCCATCACATGATGCTGTATGAGAGCTGCATCGTGTGGGGCGGAATTGTGGGAAATATCGTGAATGTGTTTCAGATTCCGCTGTACTGCGGGGCGGCAGGGCTGCTGCTCTTTGGGCTGGTGGGCGGTATCTATGTGGGGGCCTGGGCCATGGCGCTGGCGGAGATCGTGGACACGATCCCCATATTTTCCAGACGGCTGGGGCTGAAAGGAGGACTGGGGATCCTGGTGGTGCTCATGGCACTGGGAAGAAGCATCGGGGGGATCCTTCATTTTTACATGCGCTGGTAAAAACAGGAAAAGACGGGCGATCACAAGGACCTGGGGAAAGGAGATCCTATGAAAAACAACAAGCAGCAGTTAAACGAGACAGAGAAGCAGCAGTATGCGGACTATGTGAAAGAGGTGACACCCACCCATAGCCTGTGGATGAACATGGTGCGGGCATTTCTCGTGGGCGGGGCCATCTGTGCCATTGGTCAGGGAATTTTGAACTACGTTCAATCCTTGGGGTTGGATGAAAAAAGCGCCGGGACATGGACATCCATTGTGCTGGTGCTCATGAGCATCATTTTAACGGGGTTCAATCTCTACCCGTCCATTGCCAAGTTCGGCGGCGCCGGAGCGCTGGTGCCCATCACCGGGTTTGCCAATTCCGTGGCAGCCCCGGCCATCGAGTTCCAGAAGGAAGGGCAGGTGTTCGGCATCGGCTGCAAGATTTTCACCATCGCCGGGCCGGTGATCCTGTACGGCGTGTTCACCAGCTGGGTAGCGGGGCTTTTGTACTGGCTGGGAAAAATGCTGGGGATGGGGTAAATGAAGTTAGAGAATGCTTTGTCGAAGGAAAGACGTTGGCAAAGTGGTGGTTCATCGAATATAATGATTTCACCGAATCGGTGAAATGGGTGAATACAGTGAAAATAAATTATACAGAGAAACAATATGTGCAGATTGCAAAGGAACAGTTTTGTCAGGTTGTGAAAGAGGTGCCTATGATTTCAGATATCGAAATTGTTCCTACAGGGCTGCAAAGGGGATTTGGGGATTTTTGTGCGATTCTTCATTTCACAGACAGTGAAGAAACGATGAAATTCTGCATCGAAGTAGAGGCGAGAGGCGAAAGGCGTTTTGTGAATGCCTTTATGCTCATGGCATCGCAATATGCGGATGATTCGTTTTATATACTGATGGCACCCTATATTTCTGAAAGTTCCGCCGAAGCTTTGCGTGAGAAAAAATATGGTTATATGGATTTGTCCGGTAACTGTTATATTTCGGCGAAGCACATTTTTATTTATGTGACAGGCAAACAGAATAAATATGTGGAAGTGCGGACGAAGAAGAATTATTTTTCAAAAAGTGCTTCAGCGGCATCTGAGATCATGCGCACCATTTTAAATGACTACAGGAAAATCTGGCATGTAAAGGAGCTGGCGCAGATGACGGGAAAAGCCATCGGCACGGTTTCTAATGTGAAAGCATTTTTGTATGATCATGCCTGGATCAGGGAGCAGGATGGCGGTTTTTTGCTGTGTAATCCCCGGGAAATGCTCTGTCACTGGGCAAAGGATTATGAGAAAAAAGATGCCAGATGCCTGGAATATTATTCCCTGGATAGCGTGGCGGATGTAGAACGGGCAATCGGCAAATGGAATGCATCACACGGCGCGGCAGCTATACTGGGTTCTTTTTCTGCGGCTGCCCGGTATGCGCCGACGGTGCGTTACCAGAAGGTATATGTGTACGTGGAGCAACAGGATCTGGAAGAGTTTGTCAAAGATCTGGAGCTGGAACCGGTATCTGTAGGGGGGAATGTGGTTTTGATAATTCCGCACGATGAGACCCCCTGCATGTTTGCCAGAAAGATACATGGTGATCTGGTGACTTCGCCGGTGCAGACGGTGCTGGATCTTCGGAACAGCAGCGGACGGGGAGAGGAAGCCGCAGATGCGGTGATGCAGAAGGAATTTTGTCTACAGGGGGATGATGAGAATACAGAGAGAGGAAAATCTGAAACAGGCGATTGATTACTCGCAGGGTCAGAAGGATGCTGCTTATTGTGTCCTGGGAGAGATCGTAAATCTGCTGGGAGAATTTTCAGATCATATGCGTATCATAGGCGGCTGGGTTCCGGCACTTTTATATCCGAAGGAGGATCATATCGGTTCCATAGATGTGGATGTTTTACTGAATCAGCTGGAGATCCGGCGGGCAGAAAGCTATGAGACGATCAAGCGTCTGCTGGAGAAAAACGGATATCGCAGGCACAGGGAGAAATATTTTACATTTATAAAGACGGTTACCATCCAGGGCATTGATTATGATGTGGACGTGGATTTTCTGTCTGGAAAATATGGCGGCGATGGGAGCAATGTGAGTAAGCATGTGAACGGGATCAAAACACTTCCGGCGACGGGTGGAAATTTTGCTTTTGAATTTCCGCCGGAGGATGTTCCCATTACGTACCGACGGGCGGACGAGGAAATGTACCGGGTGAAAACGATGTATAAAAAACGGCGGGAAGAGGAAGCGGGCAGGAAGGCGCCGGTCGGATAAAAATTGCATAAGTCGAGATACTAACAACAAAGGATTCTGTAAAAGCAGGATCCTTTTTCTATATACATTTTGAAAAGAAGAACAACGTGAGAACTATGTGAAAAATGGACTTGGAGGGATAACAATGGAACAGAGCAGAGGAAAACAGAGCATTGCGTTTGCGCATCCGCCCTGTATTGAGAGCAGCGCGTCCGTGGCCGGGAAAAAGGAGGGCGACGGGCCGCTGGGCCATCTCATAGACCTGGTGGATGAGGATCCCCTGTTTGGGGAGGATTCCTGGGAAAAGGCCGAGAGCACCATGCAGAAGGAGGCGGCCCGGATCGCGCTGAAAAAGGCGGGGCTGGAGCCTGCGGATATCCGCTATATATTTGCCGGAGACCTGCTGGGGCAGCTCATCGCCACCTTTTTCGGCATGAAGGAACTGCCCGCGCCGCTGTTTGGGCTGTACGGGGCGTGCTCCACCGCCGGGGAGGCGCTGCAGCTGGGGGCGATGACGGTGAATGCCGGGTATGCCTCCCATGTGCTGTGCGTGGCGTCCAGTCATTTCGGCAGCGCAGAAAAACAGTTCCGGTATCCGCTGGCCTACGCCAATCAGCGGCCCCTGTCGGCCACCTGGACGGTGACGGGCTGTGGTGCCTTCGTGGTGGGAAATACGGGCCGGGTGAGGATCACCGGCATCACCACCGGAAAAATTGTGGATTACGGCCTGCGGGATTCCATGAACATGGGGGCCTGCATGGCACCGGCAGCGGCGGACACCATCGCCCAGAATTTACAGGATTTCGGGCGGACGCCGGAGGACTATGACCAGATCATTACCGGCGATCTGGGAAAGGTGGGAAAGGAGATTCTGCTGACGCTCATGAAGGAACAGGGTGTGGATATCAGCAGGCAGCACGCGGACTGTGGCATCGAGATCTATGACGCCGAGACCCAGGACACCCATTCTGGCGGAAGTGGCTGCGGCTGCTCGGCGGTGACGCTGGGGGCCTATATCCTGGATCAGCTGGCGGAAGGCCGCTGGAAGCGGGTGCTGTTCGTGCCCACCGGGGCGCTGCTGTCCACGGTGAGCTTCAACGAAGGGCAGACCATCCCCGGGATTGCCCACGGGGTGGTATTAGAGACTGCATGACAAACCGCATGACAAACCGCATAATAAAACCCCTGTCAGGAAAGATGATATCATGGTTGCATACCATCTTTTGACAGGGGGCTTATCACATCTGCCTACCGGTTGATGTTATGTGCCGGTGCATTATGCAATCAATGTAATAATTTCTTTTTTTCGTATTTCGGTTCGCTGGTCAGGTTTACACCCAGTTTTTTGAAGATGTTGATGTCCACCTTGGACAGCAGCACGGAGGTGTGTACCTGGCAGCCACGCAGCTTGGGCAGCTGTTCCATGGCCAGCAGCGCGTTGGGGTTCTTGGAAGCGCTGGAGGACAGGGCGATGAGCACCTCATCCGTGTGCAGCCGCGGGTTGTGTCCGCCCAGATATTTGACCTTCAGGGTGCGGATGGGATCCAGTGCATCCGGGGAGATCAGGTGCATGTCGGCGTCCAGACCGGCCAGCACTTTCAGGGCGTTGAGGATCAGGGCTGCGGAAGCGCCCAGCAGATCCGAGGTCTTGCCGGTGACGATGGTGCCGTCGGAAAGTTCGATGGCGGCAGCCGGTGCGCCGGTGGCCTCTGCCCGGACATTGGCAGCGGATACGACCTTGCGGGCCTGGACGGTGACGGAAGCCTGCTTCATCAGCAGCTGGATCTTGTAGATCTCGTTCTCCGTGCCGGTGCCCTCTACATATTTTTCCTGGGCCTCATAGTACCGGCGGATGATCTCCTGGCGGGAAGCCTCGCAGCATGCCTCATCATCGATGATGCAGTTGCCGGCCATGTTGACGCCCATATCTGTGGGAGATTTGTACGGGCTCTCGCCGAAGATCTGCTCGAAAATGGCGTTGAGCACCGGGAAGATCTCCACATCACGGTTGTAGTTGACGGTGGTCTTGCCGTAGGCTTCCAGGTGATACGGGTCGATCATGTTTACGTCGCTTAAGTCAGCGGTGGCAGCCTCATAGGCAAGGTTCACCGGGTGGCGCAGCGGCAGGTTCCATATGGGGAAGGTCTCAAATTTGGCGTAGCCGGCCTTGATGCCCCGTTTGTGTTCGTGATAGAGTTGAGACAGGCAGGTCGCCATCTTGCCGCTGCCCGGCCCCGGTGCGGTAACGACAACCAGGGGGCGGGTTGTCTCGATATAATCATTCTTTCCATAGCCCTCGTCGCTGACGATCAGCGGAATGTTGCCCGGATAACCGGCGATCACGTAGTGGGTGTACACCCGGATACCAAGGAAGGTCAGGCGGCTGCGGAAGCTGTCGGCGGAAGGCTGTCCGGCATACTGGGTGATGACAATGCTGCCCACGTAAAGCCCTTTGGAATGGAATTCGTCGATGAGACGGAGCACGTCCTCGTCGTAGGTGATCCCTAAGTCTCCGCGGATCTTGTTTTTCTCGATGTCGGCCGCGCTGATGACGATGACGATTTCGGCCTGATCCTTTAACTGCAAAAGCATCTGCAGCTTACTGTCGGGATGGAAGCCGGGAAGCACGCGGGAGGCGTGGTAGTCGTCGAACAGCTTGCCGCCGAATTCCAGGTACAGCTTGTTGTCAAACTGGGCGATCCGCTCCCGGATGTGGGCGGACTGTGTCTGCAGGTATTTTTCATTATCAAATCCAATATGCATAAATAAGTACCCCTTTGTTGTAGTTTGTCCTTATTATATAGTATTTGTCCCGGGGAAGCAACGGGCAAAACATGACAGTTCACGCGCGCCATTCGCAAAACCGCATCTGCGATGCTCTCCGCTGCAATGCAGTTCATTTTTGCTCATGAACCGGCGCTCCCTTCGCGCTTTTCCACTTCCGGATTCTCATGCAAGCATGGAATCTGTTCGCATGAACGCACGAGGGAATTGTGTGTCGATTTCTGTGTGTTTGCGGATTGAATTCATCCAGAAATCGTGGTACGATATTAACAAATTGTTTAATTGCAACCATAAGAAATTTGTGAAAAAAGCATTTGAAAACGTTAGGAGGGCTTTGTGTGAATAAAAAGACGACAGTTCCGTTTCGGGGAACAGATGAACAGAAGAGAAAGCTCCTGGCAGTGATTTCTGAGCTTAAGGATGAGAAGGGTGCGCTGATGCCGATCATGCAGCACGCGCAGGAGATTTACGGATATCTTCCGATCGAAGTTCAGAAGATCATTGCTGAGCAGACCGGAATCCCGATGAGTAAGATTTACGGAGTGGCAACTTTTTACTCCCAGTTTAACCTGAATCCCAAGGGTAAATATCAGATTTCTGTCTGTCTGGGGACCGCATGCTATGTCAAGGGTGCGGGGAATATTATGGACCGGGTACAGCAGTATCTGGGGATTGAGGATGGCGGATGTACGCCGGACGGCAAATTTTCCCTGGATTCCTGCCGCTGTATCGGTGCCTGCGGCCTGGCACCTGTCATGATGATCAATGACAAGGTATTCGGCCGTCTGGGTGCAGATGATGTGGACAGGATTCTGGAAGACTATGAGAAAATGTAACCTGGGTGCGGGAAAGGAAGGAAAGCAGTCATGAAGAGTTTAGAAGAATTAAAAGCAATCCGTGACCGGATGAAAAATCAGGTAGAGTTAAGAGATCAGGGCAGTTCCAACATCCGCGTGGTGGTTGGTATGGCTACGTGCGGAATTGCCAGCGGTGCCCGTCCGGTGCTCAATGCCCTGGCTTCCGAGGTACAGAAACGCGGCCTGACCAATGTGACCGTCACGCAGACCGGCTGCATCGGCCTGTGTCAGTATGAACCGATCGTAGAAGTGTTTGAACCGGGCAAAGAGAAGGTAACTTATGTGAAAATGGATCCCGAGAAGGCCGTTGAGGTGGTAGACAAGCATTTGTGTAAGGGCTTCGTCGTATCCAAATATACCTTAAGCTCGACAAACTTATAATGGAGGTGGAAATATGTATCGTGCTCATGTATTGGTTTGCGGCGGTACGGCATGTACTGTCTCAAACAGCCAGTCCGTCTATGAGAAGATGGTGGAAGAAATCAAAAAAGCAGGCCTTCAGGATGAGATCCAGATTGTAAAGACCGGCTGCTTCGGTATGTGTAAGGTTGGCCCTAACATGGTCGTTTATCCGGATCAGGTTTTCTATACCATGGTACAGCCCGAGGATGTGGAGGAGATCGTGCAGGAGCATCTGCTGAAGGGCAGAGTCGTGAAGAGACTCCTGTTCGATGAGTCCCTGACTGACGGCAATGTAAAAGCATTAAAGGATACCAATTTTTATAAAATGCAGACGCGTATCGCGCTGCGCAACTGTGGTGTCATTGACCCGGAGAATATTGATGAGTACATAGGCCGTGACGGCTATCAGGCACTGGGTAAGGTGCTGACAGAGATGACTCCGGATGAAGTCATTCAGACCATTCTGGACAGCGGCCTCCGCGGCCGTGGAGGCGCAGGCTTCCCCACCGGCCTGAAATGGAAGTTCGCATCCGGCAACCGCGGAAAGGTGCAGAAATACGTCTGTTGTAACGCGGATGAGGGTGACCCGGGCGCCTTCATGGACCGTTCGGTTCTGGAGGGCGATCCCCACGTGGTGCTGGAGGCCATGGCCATCGCAGGCTATGCCATCGGTTCCAATCAGGGTTATATCTATGTCCGCGCAGAGTACCCCATTGCGGTACAGCGTCTGAACACCGCCATCAAGCAGGCAAGAGAGTATGGTCTGCTGGGCGAGCATATTTTCGGAACGGATTTCTCCTTTGATATCGAGCTTCGTCTCGGTGCCGGTGCTTTCGTCTGTGGTGAGGAAACCGCGCTGATGACCTCCATCGAAGGAAAACGTGGCGAGCCCCGTCCCCGTCCGCCGTTCCCGGCAGTGAAAGGTCTGTTTGAGAGCCCGACCATTTTAAATAACGTAGAGACCTATGCAAATATCCCGCGGATCATCCTCCAGGGTGCTGAGTGGTTTGCTTCCATGGGTACGGAAAAATCCAAAGGAACCAAGGTATTTGCACTGGGCGGCAAGATCACCAACACCGGACTGGTGGAGATCCCCATGGGAACGACGCTGCGTACCGTCATCGAGGAGATCGGCGGCGGCATCCCCAATGGCAAGAAGTTCAAGGCAGCCCAGACCGGCGGCCCGTCCGGCGGATGTATCCCGGCAGAACATATGGACATCCCGATCGATTACGACAACCTGATCTCCATCGGCTCCATGATGGGTTCCGGCGGTATGATTGTCATGGATGAAGATACCTGTATGGTAGATATCGCCAAATTCTTCCTGCAGTTTACCGTGGATGAGTCCTGTGGCAAATGTACGCCGTGCCGTGTGGGAACGAAGCGGATGTACGAGATCCTCGACAAGATCACCCGGGGCGAGGGTACGATGGAAGATATTGATAAGCTGGAAGAGCTTGCTTACTATATCAAGAACAATGCACTCTGCGGCCTGGGGCAGACAGCACCGAACCCGGTACTGTCCACACTCCGGTATTTCCGTGATGAGTATGAAGCACATGTCAAAGACCACAAATGTCCTGCCAAGGTATGTAAGGCACTGTTTGATTACAAGATCGATCCGACCAAGTGTAAGGGCTGTACGCTCTGCGCAAGAATCTGCCCGGCACACGCTGTCAACGGCAAACCCAAGGAGCCGCATCATATCGATACGTCTATCTGCCTGAAGTGCGGCGCCTGCATGGAGAACTGCCACTTTGGTGCAATTTACAGAGACTAGGAGGGACAAGCGATGGGAGAAGTAACAATTAAATTAAACGGAATAGAGCGCAGAGTCCCTGAGGGCATTACCATTCTGGAGGCCGCAAGACTTTTTCAGGTGGAGATCCCCACACTCTGTTATCTGAAAGATATCAACGAGATCGGCGCCTGCCGGATGTGCGTTGTAGAAGTAAAAGGAGCAAGAAGCCTGGTGGCTTCCTGTGTTTACCCGGTCAATGACGGCATGGAGGTATGGACCAATACCCCTGCCGTGATGGATTCCAGAAAGAAGACACTGCAGCTGTTGCTGTCCAATCACCGCAAGGACTGCCTGTCCTGTGTACGCAGCGGGAACTGTGAGCTCATGAAGCTCTGCCGGGAGCTGGGTGTGGATGATACCGAGAAATATGCCGGTGAGATGACACCTTCCGAGCCGGATGAGAGTGCGCCGCATATGATCCGCGACAACAGTAAGTGTGTGCTTTGCCGCCGTTGTACCGCTGTCTGTGAAAAGGTACAGCATATCGGTGTCATCGGTGTCAACAACCGCGGCTTTGCGACAGCCATCGGTTCCACCTTCGAGATGGGACTGGCTGAGACAAGCTGCGTATCCTGCGGACAGTGTATCGCCGTATGTCCTACCGGTGCCCTTCGTGAGAAGGACAGCACTGCAGAGGTATTTGCCGCTCTGGCAGACCCGGAGAAATTCGTGGTCGTACAGACCGCACCGTCTGTGCGTGCAGCACTGGGCGAGGAGTTCGGCTACCCGATCGGCACCCAGGTAGAGGGCAAGATGGTAACCGCCCTTCGCAGACTGGGCTTTGACAAAGTATTCGACACCGATTTTGCCGCAGACCTGACCATCATGGAGGAGGCCAACGAGTTCCTTGACCGTGTGAAAAACGGCGGAACCCTGCCGCTGATCACCTCCTGTTCCCCGGGCTGGGTAAAATACTGTGAGTATTATTATCCCGACATGATCCCGAACCTGTCCACCTGCAAGTCCCCGCAGCAGATGTTTGGTGCGGTATTAAAGACCTACTATGCAGAAAAGATGGGTATCGATCCGAAGAACATTGTGAGCGTCAGCATCATGCCGTGTACCGCCAAGAAGTTCGAGATCGGCCGTGACAACGAGAACGCTTCCGGTTACCCGGATGTGGATATTTCCCTGACCACAAGGGAGCTGGCAAGAATGATCAGGAAATCCTGCTTAAGCTTCCCTGACCTGGAGGACGGTACCTTCGATCATCCGTTGGGTGAGTCCACCGGCGCAGGCGTCATCTTCGGCGCTACCGGCGGCGTGATGGAGGCAGCTCTCCGTACCGCAGTGGAGACACTGACCGGCGAGACACTGGAGCATGTGGATTTCCAAGCGGTTCGCGGAACTGCAGGCATCAAGGAAGCCGAGTACGACGTGGCAGGCATGAAGATCCGCGTGGCAGTTGCCTCCGGCCTTGGCAATGCCCAGACCCTTCTGGACCGTGTGAAAAACGGTGAGGCAGATTATCAGTTCATCGAGATCATGGGATGCCCCGGCGGCTGCGTAGATGGCGGAGGACAGCCCATCCAGTCTCCGGATGTGCGCAGAAGAGTGGATGTGAAAGCAGCCCGTGCGAAAGCCCTGTATAATCTGGACGCTTCCATGACCTACCGGAAGTCCCATGACAACCCGGCCATCAAGAAGCTGTACGATGAGTACCTTGGCATGCCAGGCAGCGAGAAGGCACATCATATCCTGCATACCAGCTATGTCAAGAGAGAGGTCTATGACATCTAACAACAGTTCAGCCATACGATGCATATGGCTGGGTGCCGTGCTTGCACGGAAGGCCAGTTGTGTCATCGAATGAGGTGAGCGCCCGCAGATGAGCAGAAATGAGCTGCGCAGCGGCGGAGAGCGCAGTTATGCGCGGTTCTGCGAATGGGCGCGCCTGAACTGTTATTATACAACTGCATATGATAATGAGAAGAGGCACCCCGGGAGTTCCCTGTGGGTGTCTCTTCTTGTATGATAGGAAAGTTCGTCCTATTATGATTAAACGCAAGAGCCCTTTGATCATTTGGAGCGCGAGATAGGTTGGAAAAACGTATCGTATTCCTGATATTCAGGAAATCTTAAAATGACATTCCCCTCTATTTATGATAGGATAGAAGTTAGAAAACAGTGACAGGAGGAATGCCGGATGTTTGATCTGATTATACTGTTAATTGTCATAAAAATTATCATCAGTGTGGCGAACCGGAATAAAACAGGGAAGAAGAAAGATGCTTCTGCCCGCCCCAATGAGCCAAGAAAACACGGGTTTGGCGGTTTTTCCTTTGGAAATGCCAGAGAATGGGCATCGAAACGGATGCCGGAGGCGGAAGGGCTGACGAGACATACCGCTTCGCGCAAAGAACCGGCGCCGGAACCGGAGATTTTAAAACGGGTGAACCAGTAGATCAAAGGCACGGACGCCAGCGCAGCAGATCTGGAGACGTACCGGAGACTGCTGGAGCGGCAGCAGTGTACGGATATCCGGGAGATTGCAAGGCAGATGAACTGTACCATGTATCAGGTCATCCATGAGATCCGGGATTTTCAGGAGCTGGGATATTTTCAGGGAGCGGTCATCGACGACAGCAACTATGTGATCCACTATCCGGGAAAAGAACGGCCGACACCCCGGGCAACTGCCGGAAAAGGGGAACGCAATGCCGCAAGGGAAGCCATCCGTCAGGCGGCATCGGAGCCGCCCATCTGCGCGGTGACTGGAAAACCGGAGAGTGCATCCGGACACAGCCACGGGGAACCGGGGGAAGAGCGGCGGCTGGATCCCAGCCAGATCGGCAATGGCTATATGACCATGACGCCGGACTACCGGATCACGTACATGACCATGCCGGAGCAGGGGATGCCTATTTCCTACAATACGATCCCGGAATACCCGGAGAACGAGGCGTGAGGCAGTGTGATATTTACAATACATATACATAATAAGTGTTATTCCGGGGAATCCTGTTGTCAGCAGCAGGAAAGGATGGGATAGCGATGGATTATGTAACTGCATTCTGGGTTGGCGGCCTGATCTGTGCGGTGGTGCAGATTCTGATGGAGAAGACGAAAATGATGCCGGGGCGGATCATGGTACTGCTGGTGTGCACCGGCGTGGTGCTGGGCGCCATTGGCATCTATGAACCTTTTGCCAGATTTGCCGGAGCCGGGGCAACGGTGCCGCTGTTGGGCTTTGGCAATACGCTCTGGAAAGGCGTGATGGAAGGAGTACAGAAGGACGGGATGCTGGGCATCTTTACCGGTGGTCTGACGGCCAGCGCGGGCGGCATCTGTGCGGCGCTGGTGTTTGGGTATATCGCGTCGCTGATCTGGCAGCCCAAGATGAAGCGGTAAATTTCCAGGCAATGGTGCGCGTCATGCACAGGAAAAGCATTTGCCAGGGCGGAATGCCAGAGAAAATGATCGTGATATGTAAAGTGCAGGAATAAAATGTGATAATGGCGGGCAAACAAGGCTGCCCGCCGGAAAAACAGGAGGATGGAAGCGTATGGGACTGATAAGAGCTGCGAAAAATGCTGCAAAAGGAGTACTGGCGGATCAGTGGAAGGAATACTTTTACTGTGAGGCGCTGCCTGCGGAGGTGCTGGCGGTGAAGGGTCAGAAAAAAGTGCGGGGACGTTCCGCAAACAAGGGAAGCGACAACATTATCTCCAACGGTTCCGTGATTGCTGTGGCGGAAGGCCAGTGCATGATGATCGTGGAGCAGGGCAAGGTGGTAGATGTGTGCGCGGAGCCCGGCGAGTATACATATGACATTTCCAGCGAGCCGTCTCTTTTCGTGGGAGACGGCCTGGCGGACAATTTTGTAAAGGTATTTGAAAATATCGGCAAGCGGTTTACCTTCGGCGGCGAGGCCCCCAAAGATCAGCGCGTGTACTATTTCAATACGAAAGAGATTACCGGCAACAAATACGGAACGCCGTCTCCGGTGCCTTTCCGGGTGCTGGACATGAGAGCGGGCATTGACATGGACATTTCCATCCGCTGCTTCGGAGAATACAGCTACCGCATCGTGAACCCGCTGCTGTTTTATACGAATGTATGCGGCAATGTGGCGGAGGCGTATGAGCGCGGCCAGCTGGACGGCCAGCTGAAAACCGAGCTGCTGACGGCGCTGCAGCCTGCCTTTGCCCGGATCAGTGAGATGGGCATCCGCTATTCTTCCCTGCCGGGACATACGACAGAGATCGCCAATGCGCTGAACGAGGAGCTGTCGGCCAAATGGCGGGATGTCCGGGGACTGGAGATCGTTGCTTTCGGCGTATCTTCGGTAAAGGCAAACGAAGAAGATGAGCAGATCATCAAGGAAATGCAGCGGGAGGTGGCTTACACCGATCCGGCCCGGGCGGCAGGCGTGCTGGCCAGAGCCCAGGCGGAGGCCATGAAAGCAGCCGCTTCCAACACCAGCGCAGGTCCGGCTATGGCATTTATGGGAATGGGAATGGCCGGACAGACGGGCGGCATGAACGCCCAGGCACTGTATCAGATGGCCCAGGAGAACCGGCAGGCCCAGATGGCAGGCGGCCAGTTTGCCAATGCAGGGCAGCCCGGCTCCATGGCAGGCGCCGGACAGATGCCCGCGGGAGGCAGTGCCGGAATGCAGGGCAATGGCGGCCAGGCATCCGGCGCAGCTGCGGATACATGGAACTGTTCCTGCGGTCAGACCGGAAATGTTGGAAAATTCTGTCCTTCTTGCGGCCAGCCGCGCCCGGTACCTGTAGATGCAGGCTGGGTGTGCAGCTGTGGTGCTATCAATAAGGGAAAATTCTGCTCCGAGTGCGGCAAACCCAAGCCGGCAGGCGTGCCCCAGTACCGGTGTGACAAATGCGGCTGGGAGACGGAGGATCCGGCACATCCGCCGAAATTCTGCCCGGAGTGCGGAGATCCGTTCGACGATGGGGATATCATCGGATAAATTTTCCAGAGGGAAGGAGTAAAAAGCAGCTATGGCAGAACAGGTGACCAATTACCAGTGCCCGGCCTGCACAGGGCCGCTGCATTACGATGGAAGCATCGGAAAATTGAAATGTGATTACTGCGAATCGACTTACGAGGTCGCGGAGATAGAAGCACTATATAAAGAAAAAGAAGAAGCTGCGGCGAAGACTGCAGAGGAAGAAAAGAAGAAACAGCAGTCAGAGCTGAGAGTAGGTGTCGGTCTGTCCAGGGAGAATGCGGAGAGTGTAGCGGAAAATGAGCAGACTATGGCGGATGGAGAGAAGGCAGAGGGTCAGCCAGCACGGGCTGGTCAGCAAGCAGGAGATCAGGCTGCATCGGAGAATCAACAGGCGGAAGAAATGTCCGACAATGGCGACTGGGACACCTCCGGTATGGAGCAGGGCTGGGGCGCGGACGCCGAGGGCATGAAGTCCTACACCTGTCCCTCCTGTGGCGCAGAGCTGATCTGTGACGCCACCACGGCGGCAACCTCCTGTCCGTACTGCGGCAATCCCAGCATCGTGCCGGGGCAGTTTTCCGGTATGTTAAAGCCCGACTATGTGATCCCCTTCAAACTGAGCAAGGAGGATGCAATCAAGGCGCTGAAAGCCCATTACAACGGGAAACCTTTCCTGCCGAAGGCTTTCAAATCGAAAAACCATATTGAGGAGATCAAAGGCGTTTACGTGCCGTTCTGGCTGTTTGACGGCAAAGCGGAGGGAAACATTACATACGAGGCGACCCGTACCCGGGTGTACCGAAGCGGCGATTATGAAGTGACAGAAACCGATCATTTCCATGTGTATCGTGCCGGTTCTCTTTCCTTTGAGCGGATTCCGGTGGATGCGGCGTCCAAAATGCCCGATGATCATATGGATTCCATCGAACCCTTTGACTATTCGGAGCTGAAACCGTTTTCTACAGCTTATCTGCCCGGATTTCTGGCGGATAAATACGATGTGTCCGTGGAGGACAGCCAGGAGCGTGCGGATCGCCGCTGCCGGGAGACGCTGGAGAATTCCCTGCGGGATACGGTGCACGGCTATACGTCCTGTGTGCCCATCACGAAAAATATCCATCTGAAACGGGGAAAAGTGCACTATGCGCTGCTTCCGGTGTGGATGCTCAACACGAAATGGGACGGAAAAGATTTCCTGTTTGCCATGAACGGGCAGACGGGCCGGCTGGTAGGCGATCTTCCCATCAGCTGGGGAAAATGTTTTGGAACGGCAGCAGCGATCATTGCTGTGGTGACGGCGGTTCTCACAACGCTGTTCATGCTTGTATAGAGGGGGTGGGCATATGAAAAAGAAAATGGCAGGAGCCATGGCGGCTCTTCTGATGTTTGCTGCTTGTCAGATGCCTGCCTTTGCTGCAGAGGTGCCGGAGGGCGGAACAGACTATGGTTCGTTTTATGACGAAACAGGTGTGATGAATACCGAAGTCCTGCAGGAGTTGGGTGAGGTAACCCTTCCCTCTGTGGGGGGCGCTTACGGTGTGGATCTTCATGTGGATGTGCTGGACTATGCGGACGGCAGGGAAACCATGGAAGAAATGGCGGCGCGCATTTATGAGGAATACGGCTACGGGGATCCCGATACGCTGGATGGCCTTTCCCTGACACTGCTGCTGGGCACGGACGGAGACAGCTATACGCTGCCGGAGGGCAACTGGGTTGTGTACGGCGCCGGAGAGGATCAGGAACTGATGGAGGCCATCGCGGCATCTGTGTCGGAGCAGGTGGCGCCTTATCTGACGGAAGGGGCCTGGGACGGCGATCTGGCCAGCGATCAGGCAACCCTGGAGCAGGCAGTATCCGCCGTGAGCGAAGCCGTGCAGCAGGCCTGTGAAGATAACGGCATACAAAAAGCCGGAGCCTTGTTAAATTATATGACGGACGTGGCGGGTCTGCTCAGCGATGAACAGCTCCAGACGTTGGAGCAGAAGGCACAGGAAGTGTCAGAGCAGTACAACTGCGGTGTCTATGCTGTGACCGTCGATGACTATCAAAATTATGACGATTCCGGCGTCTTTGACACGGCAGTGGCCGTTTATCACGGCTGTAATCTGGGAGAAGGCAGCGACCGGGATGGTATCCTGTTGCTGCTGAGCATGGCAGACCGGGATTACGCCATGTTCGTTTATGGCCCCTTTGCCAATGAGGCTTTCAATTCCTATGGCCAGGAGCAGTTGGAACAGGTATTTCTGGACGACTTTGCCGATAATGACTGGTACAACGGATTCACGGATTATATCGAAAACTGCGCATCCTACATGCAGCAGGCCGTGGACGGCACGCCGGTCAGCGAGCCCGGCCCCAGTCTGCTGGGCAGCCTTGGCCTGGCCTTTGGCATCGGCTGCGTCATTGCCCTCATCGTGTGCGTCATCATGTGCTTTATGATGAAATCTGTGGCTCCCGGAACCAGCGCCCGGGCCTATGTGACACCCGAGGGACTGCATCTCACCGGCCAGCGGGATCAGTTCACCCACAGAACCCAGACCCGCAGAAAAATTGAAAAAGACCCGCCCAGCGGCGGAGGCGGCACCAGCCATAGCGGCGGGGGCGGCTCCGGCAGGAGCGGGAAGTTCTAAACCCGTTCAGCCATGCACGCTGGGACGGAGAACGCTGCGTCAAGCTTGCTTGTAAGCAGCGGAATCTGTCCTGGCGTATATGGCGCCCGGCCATGAGCGAGAACCTTAAGCTGCGTCAGCAGCGGGGAGGGTGCGCAGAGCACCCGGGGTTCGAGCTTTGGCATGGCTGAACGGGTTATTATTATGCATTTTCTTCTTTTCTTAAAAAATATTTCACAACAACAATTCCCACCACGGCGACAATTCCCATATACACATAAATGAGAAAACTTTCCGCAGTGCTTTTGCTTGCCCCCCAGCTGTCGTTGACATTGTCATCCCGATACTGGTCTGTCACATCATTTCCATTTTTATCCAACAAAACCACCGCGTCGGTGAAAATTCCATTTGTCTCATTGGTAGACAGTCCCAGCTCTTCTGCAAAGCTTTTTCCTTCAAAAATCCAAAGAAAATCCGGCTCTGTGATGGCAAATGTTTTTTCTGCTGTTTTCGCTTCTTCATTTTCCTTTGTCCATACGCGAAAAGCAAGGCGGACAGAGGCGATCTCCTGACAGTTATCGCCGACAAGAAAGAAATATTTGTTGTCCGCATTCCCACTTGTCCACAGATTTCCCGTCCATATACCTGCCGTGTACGGGAAGGGCGATTCCGAGGCATCCATGGGACGGTATTTTCCGTTGATGCCCCGCTTCATGGTGAGGATGCCGTGTACATGATCGGCATTGTCTGCGGCGTAAGCCACATACAAAAACTGACCCTGGATTGCAGAACCGATGACGCGCAGGGGGCTGTCCGGTGAGATGCCCTGGGTGGCACCGGTGTCATCAGGGGAAGGCACATAATCCTCTACGGCCCGCTGGAGGCCTTTGGCCGTGTTGGCATAGGGAAAAGTCATGGCGTACAGCCGCACGATGCAAAACAGGCAGAGCAGAAAAGCCAGCGCTGCGGCGACGAGACGGGAACGTTTTACCTCTTTTAGATCAGAAAAATGCATGGGAGCCCTCCTTTTATCCATGATTTACCGGTGTTGTTTTTTCATATGATATACAAAAGAATAGCATAAAAGAGAAGGAGAGACAATCGGAATCAGTCCCGGCTCGATGAGGACTTTTCAATCAAAAACGCCAGACAAAACGGAGGAAAATCCGTCTGCTCTGCCTGACGATAGAAACGATACCTGTTGATTGTTCTGTGCTTCGTACTCCCACAATCAACCCCAATATTCGCATATCGCGAAGCTTACGCTTCGCTTTTATGCTCATATCGGGGCGGGGCATAAAGTCATAAAACTGCACTTCCGTTTACATATAACTGGTATCCGTTGGCATTGATCTGGGACAGGTCGCCGTCAAAGGAAGTGATATAGCTGTCGCCGGTGAGTGTCCAGGTGGAAGAGCTGTCCAGTGTTACGCTGACGTCTCCGGCATCTCCGGTGCTGTTGATGCTGCCTGTGAACGCACTGCCGTCGGATAATGTCATGTCCAGTGTGGAAATATCATCTACCGTGATGTTGCCGTCCATTTCCTGACTGGATGCGGTGAGCACAACGTCTCCGCCGTTGGAACCGCTGGTGCCCCAGCCACGACTGCTGTTATTTCCGGCAATGGTCAGCAGCTGGTCGTTGGCGGTGACCAGTTTGGTGTCCTTCAGGGAAATGGTGCAGCTGGTGTTGGTCACGTAGAACAGATCCCCGGACAGAGAGGTGATGCTGCCGCCGTCAGAAGAGAAGCTGGCTTCTCCCATGGCTGCGTCGCCGGACATGCTTTGATAAATCATCACAGCATGCAGGTTGTCTTCGTCACTGCCACCGTTGGAGGTGGTCATGTTGCCGGTAACGTCGCAGTTCTCCAGAGCGATGGAGTTCTTGCCTTCAATGACCAGACCCTCGGAGTTGTTGGCTGTGAGGGTGGCATTTTTTACTGTGATATCCGCAGTGCTGTAAACAGCCGGGCTGCCCACGCCGCTGGTGGTATACGTGCAGCCATCCACGTTGACGGTGCCGCCGCCCCGGTCACTGCGGATAGCCGCGGAGGAATCCCCCTCCGTGTCCACGGTCAGGTTGCTGGCAATGGTCGTGCCGCCGCCGGTGGTCTGGATGCCGCCGGAGTTGCGCTCTGTGGTGTGGATGGCGGAATCAGAGATGGTCACTGTGGTGCCCTCTCCATAGCTGAACACCCCGTTGCCGTTGATGGCGGAGGTATTTACTGTGGCCCCTGTGATCGTCACGTTCGCGCTGTTCAGTGCCAGAAAACCGGCATTCTGCCCGTAGAAATCGCCGTCTTCCGTGTTGGAGGAATTGCCTCCTGTCTTTTCAATAGTCACATTGTCGAGGGAGGCCGTCACTCCGTCTGCCCGCAGGGCGTTCTCATCGTCGCCGGAGGAAGTATAAGTCTCGCCGGAGACCGAAGCATTGTCCTCCAGGGAAGCAGCGGCGGTGCCGTTGGTCACCTCACCGCTGCCGCCGAATCCACCGCCTGCCTGCAGGTTTTTCACGGTAATGGAAACGGCCTGGTTGTTGTCGTCCAGCTCCACCTCAATGACCTGATTCTCAGCCAGATCATCCAGAGTGCCTTCCTGAGAACCCTGCTGGAATTCTACGGTGATGGCCGTGTCGTCTGTCACCGTAAAGGTCACTGTTTCATCGCTGGCTTCAAAGGAAGAGTCGCCGGGCATCTGCCCGCCAGGGCCGCCGTTACCGTCAGAAGGTGCCTGCCCGCCAGGGCCGCCGTTGCCATCGGAAGGTGCCTGCCCATCGGGAGCGCCGCTGTTGTCGGAGGAGCCACCGTTTGCGTTGTCACCGTCGGGCTTTGCAGGAGCCTCACCGGAAGGGGCGCTGCCATCCGAGGAGCCGCCGTTTGCATTGTCACCATCGGGCTTTGCAGTAGCCTCGCCGGAAGGAGCCTGGCCGCCGGGAGCCTCATTGCTGTCAGAGGAACTGTTGCCGTCATCCGGTTTCTCGGGAGCCTCACCGGAAGGAGCCTGGCCGCCAGGAGCCCCATTGCTGTCAGAAGAACTGTTGCTGTCATCCGGTTTTGCGGGAGCTTCCCCGGAAGGAGCTTCGCCATTGGAAGCATCATTGCCATCGGGCGCCTGGGCAGTGGTTAAGGTACCGACTGTGGCAGTCACGGTGGAACCGTCAATCTTCGTGATCTGTGCGGTTACGGTATTGGCCTGCGCCTCCGCTTCCTGGGTGGAATTCTCTGTGGTGGAACTGGAAGAGCTGGTTCCGGAGCAGCCATACAGTACCATAGAAGCAGTTAATGTGAGACAAAGAATGGAAAAAAGTTTTTTGTTTTTCATAAGCGTAATTCCTTTCGTTATATGAGAGATGGTTGTTATTTCTTTTGTTGAGACCATCATAAAGGGAAGCTGTGAGGAAAATGTGAGCAAAGTTTGACAATTATGGGTGCACGTGTTATGGTACCTTTATCTTTTCTATTTATTTTCAGATGCGTTCCGCATCGACGCAGATTCTTTTCAGAACCTGCATTTTCAGAAAACAGACACAGACAACAGCAGAAAAAGAGTGGACGAGTACGGTTGAGAAGACATCGCTTTATGCGTATAATAAAGAAAGGGGAGAAATGTTTGGGAGACAGGGACACACTGACGAAAAATTATGTAAAAAGAGCGGATCGTTTTGCAGGTATTTTCAATTACTATCTGTTTGACGGGAAGCAAAGAATTGATCCGGCACAATTACGGGAACAGGACACCGCGCAGATTGTTCTTCCGTATGGAAAAGATCTGACGGAGATGCCGATGCAGCGTTTCCGGGATATTTTAAAGCAGGCGGTGCTGATGACGGACGGCCACTGCCAGTATGTGCTGCTGGGTATTGAAAATCAGTCGGATGTGCATTACGCCATGGCGGTGCGCAGTTATCTGTATGATGCCATCGAATATGCGGCACAGGTGCAGACCATTGCCGGAAAACACCGGAAGCAAAAGGATGTAAAAGGCGCGGAATTCCTGTCCGGATTTCGAAAGGAAGACCGGCTGGTGCCGGTAGTGACACTGACGTTGTACTGGGGCAGGCAGGAATGGGATGCGCCGAGAAGCCTGCATGAGATGCTGTTGGAGACAGACCCACAGGTTTTACAGTATGTCAACGATTACCGGATGAATCTGCTCATTCCTGCAGAAATTACGAATTTTGAGAAATTCCACAGCGAAATGCGCAGTGTGCTGCGGGTGATGAGCCTGGTGAATAAGAAAAAGGAAATGTTTCAGCTGCTGGAAAATAAAGAATACAGCCGGATGCCGGTGGACACTGCCAATCTGATCAACGTGATGGCGGGCCTGAAGCTGGATCTGGAACGATGGAAGGAGAGAAGCGGAATGGAAGAACTGGAAATGTGCAGAGCCTGGAAAGAACTGCTGGAGGATGCAAGAGAAGAGGGAAAAGAAGAAGGCCGGAAGGAAGAACTGGCGGTTGCAGCCCGTATGCTCCGCAAACACAAGCTTTCCCTGGAGGAGGGTCGGGGGTCATAAGAAAGTAATATCGTATTTTCTCAGGAACGGCGTGGCTTCGGTCACGCCGTTTCCTGTTTCAGCAGTTCTTCCACAGGAATAAAGCCCACAAGGTCATAGGAAATGCGGATGCCCTGATACCGCTTGCCGCTGGACTTATCCGGGGCTTCAATGTAGATCGCCTTGACAAGCTCCCGCAGCGCATACGGGGTAAGCTCATCCAAGTCCTCATATTTGCGTACCCGCTGGATAAACTGCTCCAAATTTTCAATCTGTCGTTCCTGTACTTCGATTTCCTGCTGCAAAGTCTGAATTTCCTCTTTAAGCTGTGCCTGTTCGTCCTCGTAGGTCTTGCTCATCATAGAAAACTTTTCATCTGTGATGCGCCCTGCCACATTATCCTCGTAAATGCGGATAAACAGACGGTCAAGCTCTCCCAGCCGCTTTTCAGCCTGTGCTAATCGCTTCTTGTGTCCGCGGATCGCGGCTTCGCTGGACAGCCGGAGCTTCTGCTCCATGACGGCACGGAAATGATCCTCATACCGGCTGACATAGGAAATTACAGTTCTCATGTGCATCCAGACCAATTCCTCCAGAACAACCGCGCGGATAAAGTGTGCCGAACAGCTTCCCGTATTGCTGCGGTAGTTGGCGCATACAAAATGATCCTGCCGCTTTTCAAAGTAGTTGGTGGTGCAGTAGCGCATTTTTGCGCCACAATCAGCGCAATAGACCATGCCGGAAAACAGGCTGCTCTTGCCCGTCTTTGTCCTGCGGTGACGCTGTTGGCGAATCTCCTGCACCTTGTCAAAGACCTCCTGCTCAATGATCGACGGGTGGGTGTTGTAGAAAACCGCCTGTTTTTCAATAGGCGTTTCCCGCTGCTTCTTGTCCCAGATGGAGTTGGTGTAGGTCTTGAAATTGACGGTGCATCCCGTGTATTCCCGCCGTTCCAGAATGTGAACGACCGTGTTGGTGTTCCAATGGTACGGATCAGCGGTTTCCGGGCTGGGTGTCTTGATGCCCTCACGCTTCTTGTAGGCGGTGGGGTTAAGTACCTTTTCCTCCTGCAAGAGCTTTGCAATCTGCATCGGGCCTCGCCCTTCCATGCACAGCTTGAAAATGCGCTTGACTACCAATGCCGCCGCTTCATCCACGACCCACTTTGTCTTGTCCTCCGGGTCTTTACGGTAGCCGAATGGAACATTGACGGTCAGAGGAACGCCGCGTTCGCCCTTTGCCTTATTGACAGCACGGATCTTGCGGCTGGTGTCTTTGGCGAAAAACTCGTTGAACCAGTTCTTGATGCCCGCAATGTCGCTGTCGGTGCTGTTGGGGTCAATGGTATCGAAGTGGTCGTTGATGGCAATATAGCGCACATTGTACTTCGGAAATGTGAAGTTGATATACAGCCCTGTCAGCGAGGAATTACGCCCCAGTCGAGACAGGTCTTTCGTACAGCAAACCGCCACTCTGCCCGCTTCGATTTCCGCAAGCATAGCTTGAAAGCCGGGACGGTCAAAGTTCGTACCGCTATATCCATCGTCCACGAAAAAGGTCGGATTCGGGAAACGGTGCTCCTTTGCGTATTGGAGCAGGATCATTTTCTGATTCTGGATGCTGTTGGATTCGTCCTCTTTGCCGCCCTTCTTATCCTCTTTCAAATCTTCCACGGATAAGCGGCAGTAAAGCGCGGTGATTTTATCAGTTGCCCGTAACATTTCTGTTTCCTCCTTCAAAGGGGCAACTGCCAGTACAGGATTGGTTGCTTCTATTGTACCAAGAGACTGCGTATTTGTCACTCAGAATCCTCCATCTTTTCTGCAAACTTTTCGCCCATGATGCGCTCCATCTTTCTGTCCAGCGTTTCCACGCCGTCATAGCTGCCTGTGACGGTGTAGACTGTGCCGCCGATTTCCTTTTGCAAGGTGAACTCCGGCAGCCAGAACGCGGACAGATTTTTCACGCAGAGATGGCCGTCCTCGTTGAAGTAGCAGTTGTGCCGGGGATGATCGGGCGGCAAGGGCTGCGGTTTGAGATACGGGTCTGGATTGGAGAAGTAATATTCCGCTGGCTCGTCGTGGTCGGTCTTTTCCCATTCCTCAATTTCTGCCCACAGATCAGGGTCGATTTTGTGTTCAAATTCTTTGTTCTCGTTCATGGTGGTGTCCTTTCTCCGATGGGTTATCGGTCTATATCGTGATGTTTGGTTTTCGTCTTTTGCGGTGCGTCTGCTTTCAGGGCAGTATCCACATAGCGGCGTACCTTTTGCAGCTCGGCAACTTCCTCCCGCTGGGCTTTCAGCTTCGCATACTCTGCTTCGTTCTCTGTGGTCAGCGCGGCAAGCTCGGTCTGCCATGCTTTCGGTGTCAGCTTCATGTCCGGCAGATTTGCCCGCAGATAGCGGTTAGCTGCATCCCATACTGCAAGATCGGCGCGGTGTGCTTCTGCAAACTTCTCCTGCTTGCCTTTCCAGCGGATTTGCTTGCATTCATCGTGGATGGGCTGTGTCTTTTGGAAGTTCTGCGCCTGTTCTATGAGCTTTTGAAGCTGACGGATGCGCGTCTCTCTCGGCTTCATGCCGCTGCGGATTTCGCTTGCCTTGTCATGGACAACGGACAAGGCTGCATCCAGTTCTTCCAGCGTATAGATACCTTTTTCTGAAAGAAGATTGACAGCTTTGGAAATTGCTTTGAGTTCGTCTGTGGAGTGCTGTTGCTGCCAGCTTTGGGAATACTTCCTGCCATTGGCTTTCTGAATGTCCAGATAGCGGAACAACAGCGTGGAGAGGTTGGGGGATTTTGGCTGCGGCGGCTCGGTACGCAAGCTCTCCTTTGCCTTGAACACATCAAGCAGCCATTCTTTCAGCTTGCCGATCTGTGCCTTGATGTCGCGGAGCAGACGATTTGCCGCTTTGATACTGCGGTTCAGTTCGCCGCGCTCGGTAGCGATTCCTTTTTTCTCCATCTGTGACGCTGCCACGCCGATATGAACGGTGGGGATTTGATCGATCCCCTGCCGCTCATAGCTGCGGTGGTCGATGCGCTCCGGGCGGTTGTTCTTCTCTAAATACTCATTGGCAAGGTCAGCCCACGCCCTGCGCCAGACCTCGGCGTTTTCCCGGTTGTTCCAGTCCACAAGGTCAACCTTGCAGGTCTTGTACCTGCCGCTGGGCAGACGGATTTTCTCGCCGTTTTCATCCAGCACATATTCCTTTTTGGACTTCGGAAGCCACGCGCCCTTTTCGTCCAGCGGGCGCATGGTCAGCAGAATATGGGCGTGGGGATTTCCGCCTCCCGTGTCGTGCAGATTGAAGTCGGCGATCATGCCCTTGGAAACAAATTGAGAGGAACAGTACGCACGGACAAGCCGTACCTGTTCCTCTCTGGATAAATCTATAGGCAGGGCAACCTCCAACTCTCGCGCCAGTTGGGAGTTGCACGCCTTTTCAATTTGCTCCACGCTGTTCCACAGCGTTCCCCGGTCTTGAAAGTCCGAAGGCGCGTTAGGCGGCAGCAGAATTTCTGAATGGACGATGCCGCGCTTTCGAGTGTAGTCATGGATCATGCCATCCCACTCGTTTGTGATTTTCTCGCCGCTTCGGTAGGCAGCAGCGGCAACGGCTGATTTGCCATTCCCCCGGCTGATGATCTTAATGCTGCAATGATAGATTGCGATAACGGTTTACCTCCGATCAGTATTATTTGAAAATATAATGCTTGACAATATCGTGTTACGATATTAAAATGAAGATAGATAATATCGCAACACGATATTTGCACAGTTGCTTGCAGAAAGGAGGGCACCGCTATGAAAGATCGCGACACATTGACTGAGGCCATGTTCTATGTCTTGATGTCCTTTCTGCATCGGGAAATGTGCGGAATCGAGATCACGGGATTTGTAGAGCAGAAAACACACGGCCGCGTGCGGCTCGGCCCCGGAACGCTCTACACGCTGCTGGGAAAGTTTCAGGATGAAGGTTTGATCGAAGAGACCCAGACCGATGGCCGCAAGCGAAGCTACCGTATCACAGATAAAGGAAAAACTGCTTTTCAGGATGAATTAGTGCGGCTGAAAGCCTGTGTTCTTGACGGAGAGGAGGAGAGCTTATGCGCAAAGTGAGAAAAATACTTCCGGTGTCCACCGCTGACATCTTAGGGCTTGAAAAATGGTTGGAAGATCAGGCAAACAACGGCCTGTTCCCCGTCTCAATTGGGAGTTGGGCAACTTTTACGACTACCGGCGTACCTGGCACTCGTTTCCGTTTAGAACCATACGGGAAATGCGGGGATTCTCCCTCAGAAGAGCAAATATCTCTGTATCGCAATGCGGGCTGGGAATATGCCTTTGCCATTGGCGCAAGCTATTATTTCCTTTTCTACACGACGGATCCCTCCGCCGTTGAGTTGTACTCCGATCACGAAAGCCGCGGGCTATCCTTGGAGCGCTTGGAAAAGGCTACTCAACGTGCTCAGCGGAGAACGATGATTTTTTACTTTGTACTTATCGCTGTAATTGCCTGGTTTCTCTTTTTCTACAAAAGTAAATTTGATGTTCAGCCTAATAATTTAGCCTACCTTCCCATTGTTCTTCTACAAATATTTAATCCGGTTTTTCTCGTATTTATCATCGCGCAGATATTCATATTCCAAAAAAACGGCCGCGATTTAAGGCTTCTCAAAAACTCCTGCAAAGCACTTAAAGAGGGATTGGCACCACCGCCGTCTGCTGGGCCAAGCAAAAAAATCGTATGGGAAAATGCGATGTCCCTTGTGGCAATTATACCGATAGCAATATTGATTTTGGGGCAATATTCTGCGCCATACAGCAATATACCATTAGATGATTTCAAGCGGCCTTATATTGAAATACAGGCAATGGAAAGTACGCCGGTGTATCAATGGAACGATTTATTTGAAGATCCCCCATTCCGCAACTCTCAGGGAACATATTACGCAGATGTAGAATATTCCCTTCTTGCACCGAGTTGGTATTCAGTCACACAGGAAGCGTACAGCCCGCAGAATGGTACGCGGGGCAATGTATTCTCCAAAGATCCGGAGAACGGCGCAAACCGCTATTCACCAGAGTTGGAAATGACTTTCTTTAACTTGCTGATCCCACCTATGGCTCAATCGGTTGCAGAAGCACAGATGGAACAATATCGGCTTGTGAACGTCCGCTGGAGTTACGAATACGTTGATTATTCAGACTTGGATTTTGTAATTATTGCGAATGAACCTAATGAAATATGGCAAATGGCAGCATTGGGAAAAGGGGGTAAAGTTGCTGTATTCCGGTATGGCGGGCAAGAAAAGCTACGCGATCACTTAGACCTCTTATCCACGTTAGTTATGTAAATTTCGCCATAATATTTACCTTATGGGATAGAGTAGCTTGTAATGACAAGCTACTCTATCCCATAAGGGGGCAAAAGGGTAGACAGCGCAAGCTGTCGCAGGGAAAATGCAGTTTTCCCTGTGCGGCGCAAGCCGCCAATGTGAGCGCGTGGAGATTTCCATGCGCTCACAAGCTCTCGGCAGAGCGCACGACACCCGCAAGGGTGTATAAGTGCGCCCTTGTTACCAAGGGTATTATCCAGCTTCCACCCCCTCGGCGCGTTTTTTCAAATACTCCTGTGCTTCCGTACTCTTTGCGATGTGATACAGAAAGTCTTTTCCCTCGTCCTCCGTCATGGTTTTCAGCTCCGGCACGATGCTTTCCATAAAGCCGCCAAACAGGAAAATGCGGTGATTGCGTTCCCTGCGTTTTTCGGCAGACAGCTTGCGGTTGAGCATCTTGTTTCTGTTTTCATACTGCTGCAACTGCTTCTGTGTGCGTTCCAGTTCGGCATTACATTCCTCGATGGTCTGCGGCAGCTTTTTCTTTGGCATAGATAGTCGCTCCTTTCTTGATTTTGGGTAATAAAAAGTCCGCTGGCTTTGCACATACGGCATAGTCAGCGGACTGGATGTAGATTATTTCTTCTGTCAAATTGGAAGTTATCACTATTCATCTTTTTTGGAGCGATACTTGAGCATCCACTTAACAAAGGCTGCAATCCATACTAAAGCAGCAAGAACATTCAATATAAAGAAGCCAAAGGAATAATCATATTCTTTATACATAACACCAATTATTACCCTGAGCGACCAAATGACTGCACATAGTCCATAAAGTACTAAAGTGATTCGTTTCGGCTTTTTCATATTTCCCGCCTCCTATGAGCATTGATTTGTTAGCTTCTTCTTTATAAAAAGAATAGCATAGAAAGCTCCTCATTTCAACGACTTCTTTAGGGTACAACGTCTCGTTTATGAATGCCGTTTTGCTTTGCTGCGTAACTTGCCGCCCTGCGCCGTTCCTCGCTATACGGGGCGGTCAGCCGAAAACTCAACCGTCCTTTTTCAATTTCAAAGGTCAGCCCTCCTTCCTCATCATCGTCGGTCTGGCGGCAGCATTGCGGGTGCTTTGCCGCAAATGCCATCAGCCGTTTTTTGAGATCGGTGTTGTGGGTCTGCACCTCAATGATGCGGCTATGCTCGTCAAAATAAATCACGGTTGTCTTTTGCTTCTTGGTAAGCCCCGTTCTCATAAAACCTCCTGATTCTCATAGATTTTTCCCAGCTCTTGAATTGGAAAAGTGATACGATTTTTCGATGGAAATACCCTAAACGATGCGGAGTACATTTTGTCTTGTCCTATCGGCTGATTTGCTGCTTTTCCAGTTCTTGACCGTGTTTTCACGGTTTCCGATTCGTGCGGCTTTTCAGCCACTCTACCAGCTCAGTTTTCATCACCAGTTTGCGTCCGCCTATCCGCAAGGTCGGGAAGTCTGGGCTGCTCAAAAGGTTGTATGCGCCCGCTTTGGAAATCTGCAACGCTTCCGCAAGCTGCTTTGCGTCCATCACATCTGGCATGGCTTCAAACGGTTCCCTGCTCATAAAATCTCCTTTCTCGCATGAAAAAGCAGCAGCTACCATTTCGGTAACTGCTGCCGCTTCTGCGTCTGTTTACTTGTCCAAATACTTCTGATACTCCGCTGTCACATAGTCCTCATAGGCTTCGGCAATTTTGGTAATCCGCTTATGGACTGCGCTGGCTGTCTTGTAGCCAACCTTGTCTGCAATCTCCTGCTCGGTCAAGCCGTCCATGCGCAGCTTCAATATCTCCTGGTCTTTCCCGCTGATGCTCTGCTCGGCAAAGGTGGCAATCTGCATTTCAGAGATAACCTTCTGCTCAAATTCGCCGCGAGGATCAGCGACCTCAAAAATATCGCCATCCTCATTCTCCATCATCTCGTCCAGAGAAATCGGCTTGCCGGAGCGGTTGTGATGCCACTTCCGCATGAAATCCGTCTTGACGGTGCTGCTGGTGGTTTCATAGTCCTCCATGGTGCGGTTTTCCCAGATCGCGTCGATCATCGGCTGCCAGTTCTGTTCCGCAATCACCATGTCGGTGACATTACCGATCAGATTGCTGAACTGCTGATAGGTCAGCCACGGCACTTCCACACCCTGCGGGATGTTGTAAAGGTTTTGGAAGCCAAGCCCGTTCTGCTCAAACTTCATTCGGATGTAGGGGATAATGCTGTACGACAGCCGCCACAAAGGGAAATATCCTGCGTACTGATTCCAGTTGCCGGGAATGTCGCGGTAGTTGCCCTTTCGGTCTTTGACTTGGAAGAACTGCCATGCGCACCATGCGTAGCAGTCCCACACAAGCAGCTTGAACATATCGTCACATACGGTGTGGTCATATTTGTCCGTCCGCAAGACCTCATACGGGCAGCGAGGCAGCTCATAGGCTGGTTTCCATTTCTCCGTAAGCTCTCGCGGCAAGCTGTAAAACAGCGTCAGCCATGATTTGTCGCTGTCCTGTGGTATCTCGATGATCTCACCGGGCAGCACCACAAGAAAACCTTTTGGGCCTGTCTGCTTGTCCATCAGCGTCACCTCCAATCACTTCTGTATTCAGCCCTCTACTATATATGGCATGAGAACGGCTGAATTGTTCCAATGCTTCTAAACTTTTTTGAGATTTTTTGAAAAAATCTCGGAATGGATGGGATAGGATTGATTTAAGGCAATTATACCTGAAAGCTGTGAATAAATCTATTGCTTTTCGTGACGGCAAAAAAATAACGGGTATCCGGCTTTCACCAGATACCCGTTATTCCGTTCCCAACCCTGCCTGACAGATGCCATAATCGTAATTTTTAGAATTACTGTCTTATGAGCACCCATGCGAGATCCCGGAGTTTTTTCCGAAATTAAACGAGGAGGATATCCGGGAGGTGGAACGGCAGGCGCTGGCGGAGGTGTAAGGATTTTGTCATTTTGCAAGGAAAATCTTCCCGATTTCCCGCATTGTATGTAAAAAAGCACAAAGAATGATATGGAAAATCTGCCTGTAAAATAGTATAATAATAAAATGCAATAACAAACCATATAGGAGGAAAATCGGATGGTAGAGAAAGAGACAAACACAGCAGTCTGTCCGGATGCGGACTTTACCGAACTGGCACCCGTGCTGGAAAAGTACGCAACTGTGCCGGGCAGTCTGATTACAATTCTGCAGCAGGCGCAGCAGATCTACGGTTACCTTTCGGAGGAGGCGATCCTGTACATTTCAAGACGGACAGGCATCCTGCCGGCCAAGATTTACGGAGTTGCAACTTTTTATGCGCAGTTCCGTCTGAAACCCATCGGCAAATACCTGATCATGCTCTGTAAGGGAACCGCCTGTCATGTCAACGGCGCAGACCGGATCGAGGAAGCTGTCTGTGAACATCTGGGCATCACAGATGGAGAGACCACAGAGGACGGCATTTTCACACTGAATAACGTAGCCTGTCTTGGCTGCTGCTCCCTGGCACCTGTCATGATGGTGAAGAGCACAGAGGGCGAAGAGACTTACGGCAATCTGACCAAGGATTCTGTTGTCAAGATCCTGGATGAGATCCGTGAAAAAGCAGCAAAGGAGGTGCAGGGATGAAGATCGTAGTCGGAGAAGGAAGCTGCGGTATTGCGTCCGGAGCAAAGAAGACAGAGAATGCATTCCGTGCCCTGCTGGAGGAGAAGGGCCTGGATCAGGTAACTCTCACAAAGACAGGATGTATCGGCACCTGCTATCTGGAGCCGATCGTGGATGTATATGGAGATGACGGGGCACTGGAAGCCCGTTATGTGAAGGTACAGCCGGAGGTTGTTCCGGAGATTGTAGAAAAGCACATCATCGGCGGCGGCCGGGCAGAGGAGCATCTGATCCCGGAGGAGGATGCACAGATCCTGGCAAAGCAGAAGAGAGTCGTGCTTCGCAACTGCGGACTGATCAACCCCGAGTTTATCGAGGAATACCTGGAAAAAGATGGATACAAGGCAGCCGAGAAGGTGCTGACCACCATGTCCCAGGAAGATGTCATTGAGGAAATGAAGATTTCCGGCTTAAGAGGCCGCGGCGGTGCGGGATTCCCCACCTGGTTCAAATGGAACGCGGCAAGACAGAGCCAGGGAAAAGAGAAATATATCGTCTGTAATGCGGATGAGGGCGATCCGGGCGCATTCATGGATCGAAGCGTTCTGGAGGGAGACCCCCACTCTGTACTGGAGGGCATGATCATCGGCGGCTATTCCATGGGCGCTACCGAGGGTGTCATCTACGTGCGTGCAGAGTACCCGCTGGCTATCGACCGTCTGGAGATCGCTCTTTCTCAGGCAAGAGAGAGAGGCTATCTTGGCAAGAACCTGTTTGGCACGAATTTCTCCTTTGATATCCGGATCAAAGCCGGTGCAGGCGCTTTCGTCTGTGGTGAGGAGACCGCACTGATCGCTTCCCTGGAGGGCGAGCGCGGCATGCCGCGTCTGAAACCCCCGTTCCCGGCACAGAAGGGATACTGGAAGAAGCCCACAGACATCAACAACGTAGAGTCCTTTGCCAATGTGCCGTGGATCATCAACAACGGCGGCGCAGCCTTTGCAGCCATGGGCACAGAGAAGAGTAAGGGAACGAAGGTATTCGCCCTGGCAGGTAAGATCAAGAAGGGCGGCCTTGTTGAGGTACCCATGGGTCTGCCGATCAAGGACGTAATTTACGGAACCGGCGGCGGTATCAAGAATGACAAGAAGTTCAAGGCAGTGCAGATGGGCGGCCCGTCCGGTGGATGTATCCCAGCTGATCTGGCTGACACCCCGGTAGATTACGAGTCCATCAACAAGACCGGCGCCATCGTAGGTTCCGGCGGTATGATCGTTATGGATGAGGACACCTGTATGGTGGATATGGCCCGGTACTTCCTGGATTTCACAAGAAAAGAGTCCTGCGGAAAATGTAATTACTGCCGCATCGGAACGAAGCGTATGTTGGAGATCCTGGAGCGCATCACCAACGGCGAGGGCAGAGACGGCGATATCGAGCTGCTGGAAGAGCTGGCAAACAAGGTGCGGGACGGCGCAATGTGCGGTCTGGGACAGACTGCCCCGAATCCGGTACTGACCACGCTGAAATATTTCCGCAACGAGTATGAGGATCATATTTACAACCACCGCTGTACGGCAAAATCCTGTAAAGCGCTGATTTCCTACCACATTTCCGACAAGTGTATCGGATGTACGCTTTGTTCCAAGAAGTGTCCGGTGAACGCGATCAGCGGAGAATTGAAGAGTCAGCATACCATCGACCCGAATGTCTGCATCAAGTGCGGCAAGTGCGCAGAGGTATGCCGGTTCCATGCAGTAGAAGTACAGTAGGAGGTGCGAGATGGTAAAACAGTACAGAATTAATATAGACGGAAAAGAAATCACGGCACTTCCGGGACAGACCATTCTGGAGGCTGCCAGAGAGAATGATATTTACATTCCGTCCCTCTGTTATGACGAGCGGATGGAAGTATACGGTGCCTGCGGCATCTGTGTCGTGGAGGTGGAGGGCAATCCGAAGCTTCTGAAGGCATGTGCCACAGAGGTTGCACCGGGTATGGTGGTACATACGAAGACAGACCGGGTACGGGAGTCCAGAAAGACAAACCTGGAGCTGCTTCTGTCCAACCATGTGGGTGACTGCCGCCCGCCGTGCGCCAAGGAGTGTCCGGCACAGACAGACTGCCAGGGCTATGTGGGACTGATCGCTACCGGTCATTACCGCGAGGCCATTGAGCTGATCCGCGAGAAGATCCCGCTTCCGGGCTCCATCGGTCGGGTATGTCCGCATCCGTGTGAGGCTGCCTGCCGCAGAGGTTTAAAGGATGAGCCGGTATCCATCGCATGGCTGAAACGGTTTGCCGCAGAGCAGGACGCAGCATCTGACGATCCGTTTATCCCGGAGATCGCAGAGAGCACAGGCAAGAAGGTTGCCATCATCGGCGCAGGCCCTTACGGACTGTCCATGGCATACTTCCTTCGTCAGGAAGGCCACGAGGTAACCATTTACGAGTCCATGCCCAAGGCCGGTGGTATGCTCCGTTACGGTATTCCGGAATATCGTCTGCCCAAGCAGGTGCTGGACGAGGAGATCGACCGGATCTGCCAGATGGGTGTGACCCTTCTGACCAATGTAAAAGTAGGAACGGATATTTCCTTTGAGAGCATCCGTGAAAAATATGATGCTGTCTGTCTCGGAATCGGTGCCTGGAAGTCCACCGGCGTAGGCTGTGAGGGCGAGGATGCCATCGGCGTTGTCGGCGGTATTGATTTCCTGAGAAAAGCAGCAAGAAACGAGCAGCAGAAGGTCGGCGCGAGAGTTGCCATCGTGGGCGGCGGTAATACCGCTATGGATGCCTGTCGTACCGCAGTCCGCCTCGGTGCAGAGAAGGTATACAACGTATACCGCCGTACCGTGGACGAGATGCCTGCTGACCGGGTAGAGATCGAAGAGGCCCAGGAAGAGGGCGTGATCTTCAAAAACCTGACCAACCCGTTGAAGATCTGCAAGAACGCAGACGGCGCAGTGGACAAGATGATCCTGCAGGTAATGGAGCTGGGCGAGCCCGATGCTTCCGGCAGACGTGCCCCTGTTCCGGTGGAAGGCAAGACCGAAGAGCTGGATGTGGATATGGTCATCCTGGCCATCGGACAGGCTGTCAATCCGACCGGCATCGAGGGCCTGGAGCTGACCAGAAAGAAAGGTATCGTTTACGATAAGAATACATTCATGACATCCATCCCTGGCGTATTTGCCGGCGGTGACTGCGGAAACGACAAGATTTCCATCGCCATTGAGGCCATTGCAGATGCCAGAAAGGGAAGCGATATCGTTGATGCATATTTGAACGGCGAGACCATCGCTTACGAGCCGGAGTATACCGTTGCCACCAGAAAGGTAACCGCTGAGACGTTTGAGGACCGGGAATATCAGTGCCGTCCGAAGATGGAGGAGCTGTCCCCGGAGGAGAGAAAAGATAACTTCCGTGAGATCGTGAAGGGCTACACCGAGGAGCAGGCCATTGCCGAGGCTTCCCGCTGCCTGGAATGCGGCTGCCATGATTACTATGAGTGTAAACTGGTGCGCATGGCAAACGAGTACCATGTGAAACCGGAGCGTCTGGCTGGGGAGATGAACGAGAACGAGTGCAAGAACGATCATCCGTTCATCATCCGTGACACGAATAAATGTATCCTGTGCGGCCTGTGCGTGCGTGCCTGCGAAGAGGTTATGGGCGTTGGTGCACTGGGATTTGTAAAACGTGGTTTTGACACCGTTGTGCTTCCGGCTATGGGGAAATCCCTGAATGAGGCCGGCTGTATCTCCTGCGGACAGTGTGTCAGCGTCTGCCCGGTAGGTGCACTGGAAGAGCGCAGCGTCATGAATAAACCGGTTCCGCTGCCGACGGAGAAGAAGACCATGATCTGCGGTTACTGTTCCGTAGGCTGTAGCCTGACAACCGAGAGCTGCGGCAGTGCTGTCCTGAAAGCAAACCCGGATAAAGAGGGTGCTGTGAACAAGGGCGTGCTGTGTATGGGCGGTAAGTTTGGATTTGCCAGCGCCCTGAAGAAGGATGGCGCACTTGTCAATCCGATGATCCGCAACCGGAACGGCGATCTGGAAGAGACTGATTACCACAGTGCTTTTGTGGTAGCTGCCAAGAAGGCAGAGTCCATCGGCAACCGCTATGGAAGAGATGCTGTGGCTGTGGCCATTTCTGACCGCTACACCAACGAGGAAGCTTATGTGGTGAAGAAGCTGGCAGAAGGTCTGGGCGCGAAAGTACTGAGCTTTGATAACCGTGCCTGCGGTCTGGAGCCGGTACTGGGACTGACTTCTTCTCCCAACACCATCGACGAGCTGCTGTCCACCGATGTGATCCTGGCAGTGGGCTATGAGATGAAAGCAAATGCTGTGATCCGTGTGAAACTGATGCAGGCTGCAAAGAACGGTGCGAAGGTTGTTCTTATCAACCCGACCGGCATGGAACAGGATCATATGCAGTTCGCTTACAAGAAGATTTATACAGAAGATTCTCTTGACTTCTTACAGCAGGTGGCAAAGGCTGCGGCTGAGAGCGGCAAGGGTGCTTCTGTGGAAGGCTTTGATGCATTCAACGCCTCTCTGGCTGACGTGAAGGTTGGCGAGGAAGCAGCAGAGATCGCAAAGCTGTATACCGATGCGAAGAAGTCCATGATTGTCCTTCAGCAGAACGTGGTATCCGAGGACTGTGCAACTTTGCTGGCTGATCTGGCAGTGGTATCCGGCCATGTGGGAAGCCCGAGAGACGGCATCCTGCTTGTGAAGCCGAAGAACAACACCCAGGGTATCAACGATCTGGGCATCACAGCAGGCGCAGAGAGCCTGGCAGGCGTGAAAGCCCTGCTGGTATTCGGCGAGAATCCGGATCCGGCCCTGTTATTCGATCTGGAGTTCCTGGCTGTATGTGACACCCATATGACACCGGCAGCCCAGAAGGCAGACGTGGTATTCCCCGGCACAGCGCCGATCCACGCAGAGGGCAGCTATACCAATACTGAGCGTCGCTTCCAGGCAACCGAGCAGGCAGCCACACCGGAAGTGCTCATGAACAATATGCAGGTGGCTGTAGAGCTTGGCAGACTGTTAGAGATGCCGATGCCTTACGACACCATGGATGAGGTCATTCATGAGATGGAGAGCAGCGTACCCGCTTACCGTTACGCGTCCGAGGGAGAGATCCTGGGCGGCGTGCTGGCACCCGAGAAGAAAGTGCTTGTACCGGTAACCGGCGGCAAGTTTGCTGATCCGATGAAAAACACCGACTATCTGAAAGAGCTGATCATGAAGTAATGAGCGCAAGATAGTTGAAACGAAAAACCCCGCAGTATCCTGCGCAGAGATCTTTGTGATTGCCTGTGCGGGTATCTGCGGGTGAGGCAGAAGAGAACATAAAAAGAGAGTATCGGGAAATCATCCAGGCAGATGATCAAACGATACTCTCTTTTTCAAACAATGAAATTGCAATTCATTGATCAGATCTTATTGCTTCTTCTCCAGATCTTCATCTTCTCCGCCTCTTTGATGAGTTCATCCCGGAACTGCGGATGTGCAATGGAGATGATGGCTTCAGTTCTCTGCCAGGTATTCAGACCCTTCAGGTTCACCATTCCGTACTCGGTAACGAGATACTGCGTGTTGGCTCTGGTATCTGTAACGATGGAACCCTGTGTCAGAGTGGGGACGATACGGGAATGGAGCTGCCCGTCCTTGCTGGTGAAGGAAGAAGAGCAGCAGATAAAGCTCTTTCCGCCATGGGAAAGGTATGCGCCCATTACGAAGTCCAGCTGTCCGCCGGCACCGCTGATATGGCGGATTCCGGCGCTCTCAGAGTTCACCTGACCGAAGAGGTCGATATCTACGGCATTGTTGATGGAAATGAAATTATCCAGGCCGGCGATAACGCGTGCATCGTTGGTGTAATCCACGGGAGCGGACATACACTCCGGGTTGTTGTCCAGATAATCATAAAGCTTCTTTGTTCCGGCTGCGAAGGCATATGTCTGGCGTCCGCGGTCGAAATTCTTCTTGCTGCCGTTGATCTTGCCGGCATTGGCAATATCAACGAAAGCGTCTACATACATTTCTGTATGGACGCCCAGATCCTTCAGATCGGATTCTGCGATGAGGGAACCGACTGCATTTGGCATACCGCCGATACCCAGCTGCAGGCAGGCACCGTTGGGGATCTCCTTTACGATCAGCTCTGCAACGGCCTTATCCACATCAGAAGCGGCAGCACCATTCAGAATGCCGATCTCCGGATTGTTTCCTTCTACAATCGCATCAACCTGGGAAACATGGATGCCTTCATCGAAGCCGCCGAGACACCGGGGCATATTGGCATTCACTTCCACGATGATGTGCTTGGCTGTGCGGCACATATCAGCCAGATGGGATGCACTGGGGCCAAAATTAAAGTATCCATGCTCGTCCATGGGAGTTACCTGGATCATGACAACATCCACTTCTACATTTTCCCGATAGAAGCGGGGAAGCTCGGAATAACGCATGGGGCTGTAGTAAGCAAAACCCTGATCAACGGCTTTGCGCTCGATGCCTGACATATGCCAGGAATTCCAGCAGAAATGATCCTGGGGATTGTCAATCTTGAAAATAGCGGGTGCCCAAAGTGCTACGCCGCCGCGCACCTTGATGTCAGTGAGCTGAGGCATGCGCTCTGCCAGCGCCTGATCCAGGGCAACCGGATGTCCGGTACACCATCCATAGTCAATCCAGTCGCCGTCTTTCACTACAGATACGGCCTGGGCAGCAGTTGTAAGCTTTGAAGCATACTCTTCACGGTAGTTCATTTGTTTCCCTCCTGGTAAAAAAATATTAGCATATCATATTACTGTCAGTCTTGCTTGATGAGGCTGTTGTTACATATATAACAATATCTACTCTATCATAACAGGGAATAGATTTGTTTGTCAAATGGCATATTCTGCTGTTCTGGTATAAAAAAATGACCCGGAAGTCTTTTGGCCTCCGGGTCATTTTCAGACTTGCCGCAAACGGTAAATCAAATTATTTGTTCATATACTCGTCCATGCTTGCAGCTGCGATTCTGCCGGCCTTCATTGCCTTTACAACCGTGAGCGGTCCGGTGACATCATCACCGCCTGCAAATACGCCTGCGCGGCTTGTGGAGGCATCATCGGAAGTGGTGATGCAGCCATACTTGTCAGTTGCAAGGTTCTCGGTGGTGCTGGTTACGATGGAATCCATCTTGGTGCCAATGGCCATGATCACAGCGTCAACCGGGATCTCAAAGTTGGAGCCTTCTACAGCAACGGGACGTCTTCTGCCGGAAGCATCGGGCTCACCCAGCTGCATCTGTACACACTCCAAAGCGGCTACCTTACCATCTGCGCCTGCTTTGACAGCAACCGGGTTGGTCAGGAACCTGAAATCGATATTTTCAGCCATTGCCTCATGGATCTCAGCGTCACATGCCGGCATTTCCTCGCGGGAACGACGGTAGATCACAGTAACCTCTTTCGCGTTCATACGGGCTGCACAGCGACATGCATCCATAGCAACGTTACCGCCGCCGATGATGGCTACGCGGTCAGCCTGCGGAAGAAGTCCGCTGTTCTCCGGCAGGTAAGCCTTGCCGATGTTCACAGCTGTCAGGTAATCGTTGGCTGTGTATACACCCTTCAGATCCTCTCCGGGGATGTTCATGGTGGTGGGAACCTCAGCGCCGGTACCGATGAATACGGACTCGAAGCCCTCTTTCTTCATCAGATCCTCAACGGTGATGTCTTTACCAACCACAGAGCCTGTTACGAACTTTACGCCCTTGGCTTCCAGTTCGCTGACGATCTTAGCTACGATATCCTTCGGAAGACGGAATTCAGGGATTCCGTATACCAGGACACCGCCTGCTACGTTCAGGCTCTCATATACTGTCACATCTACGCCCTTGTCAGCAAGGTCAGATGCGCAGGACAGGCCTGCCGGGCCGGCGCCGATCACGGCTGCCTTATGCCCGTTGGGTTCTGCCTTTGTAATCTCGTCTTTGCAATGTGCGGCATGCCAGTCACATACGAAACGCTCGATGCTTCCGATTGCCACAGGCTGTCCTTTGATGCCATGTACACAGCTGCCTTCGCACTGATTCTCGTGAGGGCAGACACGGCTGCAGACAGGTGCCAATGTGCTGACAGAGCGGATGATCTCGTATGCTGCTTCAAAATCACCCTCAGCAACCTTGGCGATGAATTCAGGAATGCGCATCTGTGTGGGGCAGCCCTTCATCATGCACGGTTTTTTCCGGCATTTCAGGCAGCGCATAGCCTCACGGATGGCCATATCCTTTGTGTAACCCTGGGAAACCTCTTCGAAGTTGCCTACACGAACCTCGGGAGACTGCTCAGGCATAGGATTTTTTTCTCTGACTAAGTTAATCATGCTTTACTTTCCTCCCTTTTCCAGTGTTTCCAGTTCGCTGAAGCTGTCACGACGGGTAATCAGCTCGTCATAACGGTCATGAGCCAGTTCCTCAGCCTTGGTGAAGAGCTGTTCTGCTCTGTCAGGGAACTTCAGTTTCAGGGAGTTGTAACGTACCTCACCCATGATGAAGTCACGGTAGCTCTCAGTAGCAACACCGCTGTCGATGGACAGAGGATTCTTGCCTTCTGCAGCCAGGGTCGGGTTGTAACGAAGCAGGTTCCAGTAACCGGAACGAACGGCGTTCTTCATCTCCAGCATAGCCTTGTTCATGCCGGCTTTTACACCGTGGTTGATACAAGGAGCGTAAGCGATGATCAGGGACGGTCCGTCATATGCCTCTGCCTCACGCAGTGCCTGCAGTGTCTGGTTCGGGTTTGCACCCATAGCGATCTGTGCAACATATACATAGCCGTAAGCCATAGCGATCTGTGCCAGGTCTTTCTTCTTTACAGCTTTACCGGAAGCAGCGAACTTCGCAACAGCACCCATAGGTGTGGACTTGGAAGACTGTCCGCCGGTGTTGGAGTAAACCTCGGTATCGAATACCATGACATTGATATTGCGGCCGGAAGCGAGAACGTGGTCAACACCGCCGTAACCGATATCGTATGCCCATCCGTCACCGCCGAAGATCCACATGGACGGCTTGTTCAGCATATCCTGGTTCTCTACAACGTATTTTGCATCGGCATTGGTATCCTGGATCTTCTCACACTCTGCAAGAAGGATATCTCCGGTTACCTTGGACTGTTTTGCATCATTGAAGGATGCGAGCCATGCACGTGCAGGAACTCCAAGTACATCATTCAGACGCTCAACAGCAGATTTCAGTTCGTTTCTTCTTGCCTCTACGGATACAGACATACCGAAACCGAACTCGGCATTGTCCTCGAACAGGGAGTTAGCCCATGCCGGTCCTTTGCCTTCTTTATTGACTGTGTAAGGTGAGCTCGGTGCACTGCAGCCCCAGATAGAGGAGCATCCTGTTGCGTTTGCAATGAACATACGCTCGCCAAACAGCTGTGTGATCAGTTTTGCATAAGGAGACTCGCCGCAGCCGGGGCATGCACCGGAGAACTCCATAAGAGGCTGACGGAACTGAGAGCCCTTTACAGTGTCTTCCTTGAACGGAATCTCTTTATCTGTTACGTTGCCAAACAGGCCGTTGTATTTTGCCTGCTGCTCATCCATGTACTCTGTCTCTGCAGGGATCATCTCCAGAGCTTTCTCTCTTGCCGGGCAAACCTGTGCACAGGATCCGCATCCGGTACAGTCAAGAGCAGAGATCGCGATGGTGAACTTCTTATCCTTGGTACCCTTCATGTTCAGTACGCCATCAACGCCTTCAGCCTCAGCATCGTTCAGAACGAACGGACGGATTACGCCGTGCGGGCATACATAAGAACACCAGTTACACTGCATACATTTTGTGAAATCCCACTTCGGAAGATCAGCAGCGATGCCGCGCTTCTCGAATGCAGCAGTACCGGACGGGATCATACCGTTGACGGTAGAAAGGAAAGTGGATACCGGAACAGCATCACCGGTTAAGGTGTTGGTCGGTACCAGGATGTCGTTCAGGTAATCGGTGTGTGCCTTGTCACGGCCCACAAGCTTCGGTGTCGGAGCCTCATCAGCAGCGGTCTTCCAGCTTTCCGGAACAACAACTTTATGAATATGATTAACACCGGCATCAACAGCTGCCAGGTTCATGTTTACGATATCTTCACCCTTCTTGCCGTAGGTATGACGGATCGCGTCCTTCATGTAGCCTACTGCATCGTCGATCGGGATGATATCAGCCAGTTTGAAGAATGCAGCCTGCAGAACGGAGTTCGTTCTTCTTGCGCCCAGACCGATCTTCTTGGCGATGGATACAGCGTCACAGGTGTAGAACTGTACATTGTTGTTGGCAATGTAACGTTTTACCTTTGCAGGAAGATGCTCTTCCAGCTCCTCGTCGCTCCATACACAGTTCAGGAGGAAGAATCCGCCCGGTTTTACATCCTGTACCATCTCGTAACGATACAGATATGCGCTGTTGTGGCAGGCAACGAAGTCAGCCTGTTTTACATAGTAAGTAGATTTGATCGGGGAATCTCCGAAACGTAAGTGGGAGATCGTAACACCACCGGACTTCTTGGAGTCATACTGGAAGTATGCCTGTACCTTCTTGTCTGTGTGGTCACCGATGATCTTAACGCTGTTCTTGTTGGCACCAACGGTACCGTCTGCACCCAGACCCCAGAACTTACAAGCCTTTGTGCCCTTGGGAGCAACATCCGGATTGCTTGTGGTAGGCAGGGACAGATGTGTCACATCATCGTTGATGGAGATGGTAAACTCTTTCTTCGGGTTCTCACTCCACAGGTTCTCATATACAGCAAGGATATCGCCAGGCTGTGTATCCTTGGAACCAAGTCCGTAACGACCGCCTACGATCGTGCAGTTCTCAAACTCTGTGCCGTGCAGTGCAGCAACGATATCCAGGTAAAGAGGCTCGCCGATACTTCCGGGCTCTTTGGTACGGTCCAGAACAGCGATCTTCTTTACGGTCTTCGGCATTACGTTCAGCAGATACTTCTGGGAGAACGGACGGTACAGATGTACCTCGATCATACCGACCTTGCGTCCCTGCGCTGTCAGGTAGTCGATCAGCTCCTCAGCAGCGTCGCAGACAGAACCCATTGCTACGATGATCTCTGTTGCGTCCTCTGCGCCGTAGTAGTTGAACGGCTTGTAGTCTGTGCCGATCTTTGCATTGACTTTATCCATGTACTTGGCAACCAGATCCGGAGTCTCCAGATATGCCGGGTTGCTTGCTTCTCTGTGCTGGAAGAAAGTCTCAGGCTGCTCGGCAGATCCCATCAGGTGCGGATGATTGGGGTTCAGGGAACGAGCCTTGAATGCCTTGACAGCATCCCAGTCAACCATTTCCTTCAGGTCATCATAATCCCATACCTCGATCTTCTGGTACTCATGAGAAGTACGGAAGCCATCGAAGAAGTGCATCATCGGAAGGTGGCCTGCGATGGTGGACAGATGTGCAACAGCTGCCAGGTCCATTGCCTGCTGTACGCTGTTGGAAGCCAGCATTGCGAAACCGGTCTGACGACATGCCATAACGTCGGAATGGTCGCCGAAGATGGATAATGCATGGGAAGCCAGTGCTCTTGCAGCTACGTGGAACACGGTAGGTGTCTGCTCACCGGCCAGCTTGTACATGTTGGGGATCATCAGAAGTAATCCCTGGGAAGCAGTGAAGGTGGAGGTGTAGGAACCTGCGGTAATGGAACCGTGTACGGCACCTGCAGCACCAGCCTCGGACTGCATTTCTACGATATTAACTTTCTCGCCAAAAATATTGGTTCTATCCTGGGAAACCCATTCGTCCATGTTCTCAGCCATCGGAGAGGAAGGTGTGATCGGGTAGATCGCAGCAACCTCAGAAAAGGCATAGGCTACATGAGCGGCAGCGGTGTTTCCATCCATTGTCTTTAATTTTCTCACCTGAATCACTCTCCTTTTCCAAGACCTAAAGCTTCACGCTGCAGGAAAATGTGCTCCGGAACAACCTGTTCCTTGATCACCTTTCTTGCACACATGTACTGACATACCTGGCAGTCCTCGCAGATCTCGGGATCGATCACTGCGTGCTTGCCCTCTGCATAGATCGCGCCGTTCGGGCAGTTTGCCTTACAGTCGCCGCATCCGATACATGCGGAATCACATACTTTAGCCTTGTCTGCATAGTCAGCAGTAGAAGAGCAGGGAACGAGCTTCATGCCCTTGTAAGGAACCATGGTGATCAGGCCCATAGGACATGCATATGTACAATCCTTACATCCCACACACTTGTCAGGGTCAACCTTGGCTACGCCGTCAACCATTGTCAGAGCACCGTAACGGCAGGCTGCTGTACAAGCACCCTGGCCAACACAGCCTGTGGTACACAGACCCAGCTCCTTGCGGTCAACTGCTGCTGCCTCAGCACAGGTCTGGATGCCCATCTGTTTGAATACCTCGGAAGCTCTGCCGCCGCTGCATCTTACGAAAGCAACCTTGTCCTTGAGGACAGTCAGGTCGTGGAGTGTATCAACGATAATCTTCTTCTTACATTTTACGGTACATGCAACGCAGCCTTCGCACTTCTCATAGTCGATAACCGCATGGTTATTCACGATGGAAACAGCACCCTTCGGGCAGGCACGTTCGCACTCGCCGCAGGCGATACAGCCGTAGCCGCATGTCTTGCGTACGATCTCATCATCCTCCTCTGTGGAAGAGCAAGGGATGAAGTTGGTAGCATCCGCAGGGATCATGCGGATAATATGCTGCGGACAGGCAGCAGCATTCGCGCAGGCACCACAGCCGTTGCACTTCTCGGCGTCAATGATCACTTTACCGTCTTCGAAGCTCATTGCGCCATATTTACAGACATCGATACAGGAACCAACGCCTACACATCCGCTCTTGCACTCTCCGCGCTGGAAGCCCTGGTCAACAGCCTCCTGGCAGGAAGAACAGCCGGCGAATCTTGCTTTGCCGGCAGCATGTCCAGCGCAGCTGATGAAGGCAATCTTCTTGGTTACTTCCACCGGAGCTACGCCCAGAAGCTCGCTGATGGAATTGACAGCGTCCTGATCGCATGCGGGACAGAGGGCAGCATCTCCGGTCTCAGCGATAGCCTGTGCACATTCCGCACAGCTTGCTTTTCCGCAGCCACCCAAACCACAGCAATCGAGACCGGGCAGAAACGCCAGAATCTTTCCGACGAGTCCCTCGGCCTTGTCGTGATTGGTACTCATATGAAATCCTCCTTCTATTAAAATGAATTATTGAGTTATTTAATTCATTGATAAAAATATAGCATTTTTTGAAGCATTTCACAAGGTGCTTCGTGTACATAATCAAGTACAATGACAAGATATGTACGCATTTCGTCAAAATTTTTTATAAAAAACCGGAGTTAGTTATAACTACCTGAAAATGGCGGAAATCAGGGATAAAACAGCATTTGCGGAAGATACTATACAGTGAAAAAATGAAAGGTATAAGGAAGGGAAATGCTATGAAATGTATAGAATATACGATCCGGGATGCGCTGGGTATCCATGCCAGACCGGCGGGAATGCTTGTGAAAGAAGCATCAAAGTTTACCGCGGAAATCCGGGTACACTGCAAGGGGAAAGAAGGGGACGCAAAGAAAATCTTAAGCCTGATGAGCCTGGCCGCAAAAGAAGGTGATCGGATGGAGATCACGGTGGAAGGACCGGATGAGGAAACGGCAGCTGCCGTGCTGGAGAAGTTTATGAGGGAAAATCTGTGATCCGAAACGGGTAAAGAGAACGGCTGCCTTCGAAAATACTGGCAGCCGTTCTCTTACATCTCAGATCCACCCCTGCTGTCTCCACCTGGAGAATGCTCCCTTTACCAGAGTGACGGAGACCACAAAGGATACCAGATCTGCCACAGGAACAGCCAGCAGCGCACCGTCCAGGCCGAACCGGGAAGACAGAAGCAGTGCCAGCGGGATCAGGACGATGCCCTGGCGCACCAGCGGAATGATGAGTGCCTTGGTGGGCTGGCCGATACCCTGGAAAAAAGCGGATGTGGCCATGTGGATGCCGTATATGTAAAAGGCCATCATATATAATCGGAAGAAGTGCTGACAGGCATCCAGATATAGTGGTTCACCGGAGACAAACAACTGTCCGATGAAACGGGGGAACAGCTGGTAGATGGCAAACCATCCGATGGATACCAGAAGGGCAATGCGGGAAGCCAGCCGGTACGTTTCCCGGACACGTCCATAATTCCCGGCGCCAAAATTGAAACCGTTGATAGGCTGGGTGGCAGAGGATACCCCGACAAACATGGCGTGGGCGATCTGGTATACCTTCATGGAAGCACCGTATACAGACAGCGCAATATCACTGCCATACACACTGGCGGCTCCGCAGGTTTTCATCAGATTGTTCATGGTTACCTGCACAAGGGCGGTCATGATCTGTGTCAGGAAGCTGGGAAAGCCCAGCCTGAGAATTGTACCGGTCAGTGCAGCGGTCGGTTTCAGATTGCTTCTTTTTATATGGAAGCTTTGGAAACGCGGCAGGTAAGAAAGAAAGAAGCAGCCGGATACTACCTGGCCTATGACGGTGGCAATGGCAGCGCCTTTGACACCGGCCTGAAAGCCAAAGATAAACAGCGGATCCAGCACCAGATTGATAACAGCCCCCAGGATCATACAGCGCATGGAATAAGCAGGATTGCCATCTGCCCGGATAATGGCCGTAAATGAGGTGCAGAAAAGAAGAAACGGCAAGCCGAAAACAATGATCCGTGTATAATCAAGAGCGGCCCGGAAGGCTGTGTCAGTGGCACCGAAGGCCCGGACAATCTGGGGGGCAAAGATGCTGCCAAACAGGGCAATGAGAATGCCGGTGCTCACCAGAAGTGTTACAGCGTGGCTGATGGTACGGTCAGCGGTATCCTGCTCGCCCCGTCCCAGGCTTAAGTTCAGGTTGGCAGAGCAGCCATCTCCAAGCATGAGCCCCAGAGCGGTAGTGACGATGGTCAGGGGAAAGGCCACATTGGTGGCAGCCATGCCGGTGATTCCCACACCCTGCCCGACGAAAATCTGGTCGGCAATGTTATAAAGATAGTTCACCATCAGTGTCAGTGCGGTGGGAATGGAATACTTGCGGATCAGACGGCTGATCGGTTCCGTGGCAAGCGGACTGGCCACAGGCGCAGTACCTCTGGGATCAGAATGTGTCATGAAAAATACCTCCTTCATAAATAAAAAATAAAAGTATCTTACAGGCATGTTCTTCTCCCATCCAGACTTGACTGTTGGCTCCGGAATCATACCGGATTAGCTTTCGCTCGCGGGCTTTACCGCCAGTAGAGTAGTTTCCCATTTCCGAAGAAATCCTATACCCAGAACGTACCATTATCGGACAAAAAAGTCAACTATAAATGCGCGTTTCAGGGAAAAGTTTTTGTGTCATTCGCACAAAGGACAAGGAAGTACTATAAAAATATATTGTCAATTACACTGTAGTGTGATAAAGTGATTTGGTATAAATTTTATATGGTTACCTTGGCTTTGGAGAGCCCCGCTGGAACGAAGCGGGCGCCGAAGGTGTACGGCGGAGGTGTGTATCCGCTAATCTCTCAGGCAAAAGGACAAAGGAGGAAAATGAAATGTTGGAAATGGTAACAAAGGTGAACGGATTCATGTGGGGGCTGGGTCTTCTGCTGCTTCTGTGCGGAACGGGAATTTATTTCACGATCCGCCTGCGCTTCATTCAGGTGCGCCGCTTCGGTGAAGGCGTGCGGCTCGTGTTCGGGCATATGAAGGGACACAGCGGTGAGAAGAAAGAAGGAGAAATGACTCCGTTTCAGTCTATGGCGACAGCCATAGCGGCACAGGTAGGTACCGGCAATCTGACCGGTGCGGCAACCGCTCTGATCTCAGGCGGCCCGGGTGCAATTTTCTGGATGTGGGTATCCGCATTCTTTGGCATGGCGACCATCTATGCAGAGGCAAGTCTGGCACAGGAATACAAGACAACGGCCCACGGCGAAGTGACCGGTGGCCCGGTGTATTACATAAGACAGGCGTTCAAAGGGACATTCGGCAAAGTCCTTGCTACATTATTCGCAGTATTTATTATCCTGGCACTGGGATTCATGGGGAATATGGTACAGAGTAACTCCATCGGTTCTGCATTTTCCGGTGTGTTTGAATCCAGGAATATCCCGATCCCGCCGGTGGCAGTGGGTATCGTTCTGGCAATCATCGCCCTGTTTATTTTCGTGGGCGGGACGGATCGTCTGGCACAGGTGGTAGAAAAAATGGTGCCCTTTATGGCTGTGATCTATATCATCGGAAGCCTGATCCTGATTCTTTTGAATGCAGCACAGATCCCGGAAGCATTCCGCCAGATTTTTGTTGGCGCATTCAACCCGTCTGCCATCGTGGGCGGTGCAGCCGGTATTACGGTGAGAGAAGCCATTCGGTACGGTGTGGCACGGGGATTGTTCTCCAATGAGGCCGGTATGGGCTCCACTCCGCATGCCCATGCAAGAGCAGCGGCAAAGAACCCGCATGAACAGGGGCTTTCCGCTATGATCAGCGTATTCATTGATACGTTTGTTATTCTGAACCTGACGGTGTTCTCCGTGCTGACCACAGGTGCCATGTCCACCGGCAAGGATGGCATTGCCCTGACACAGGCGGCATTTATGACGAAGTTCAATGGTTTTGGCGATATCTTTATTGCCATCTGTCTGCTGTTCTTCGCGTTCTCTACGATTTTAAGCTGGCATTTCTTCGGCCTGATCAATGTCAAATATCTGTTCGGCGCCAAGGCATCCAGAATCTATTCCATCCTGGTGGTGGCATTTATCGTGGTAGGTTCTGCCCTGAAGGTGAACCTGGTATGGGAACTGTCAGATTTCTTCAACGGACTGATGGTTATCCCGAACCTGCTGGCCCTGCTGGCTCTCAGTGGAGTGGTGGCAAAGCTCTGCAGGACATATGATAAAAAATAAAGGGACTTTATTGTTTTTTGCTCCATAATTTTATATAATACACACATAGGAGCGGCTGGCATGTGCACGTGGAAATGAAACACAGCGGCACGGCCGGATCGATGGGCGGAGAATTTCCGGAGAAGCATCGGCTTTTTGGAGACTCTCCGTCCTTTGTTTTTGGTAAAACAATGAAAAAAAGACAGAAAAGAGGGGTAATATGTCGGGAAGTATGCTGTTGCTGCCGGTGTTTGTACCGATAGCGGCCGGAATTGCCATGCTGAACATCACGAAAATGAAAGAACGGAGGGTGCGTGACTGGTATGTGGGCATAGTTCTTTTGTTCGGCCTGTTATGCACGGCGTTTTTTTCTGTCCGGGGAATGAATCTGGAATACCGGGCGCAGGTGGGAGGCTTTCTGTTCCTTCTCAGGCAGGACGGGCTGGCACGGATATTTGCCGCGCTGACATCGGTGGGCTGGATTGCCAATGGTTTCTTTTCCTTTGAGTATATGTCCAAGGAAGAGAATCAGGTGCAGTTCTTTGCCTTCTATCTGATGGCAGGCGGTCTGATCAGCGGTTTTTCCTATGCGGGAAGCTATGGGACAATGAAACTCTTTTACATTCTGATCTCCGTGGCGGTCATTCCGCTGATCGTGCACCGGCAGGATGAAAAATCCGTACAGGCAGCGCTGTATTATGCGGCTTTCTTCCTCATAGGCCTCATCGGGCTGGAGATCGGCGGCGGTTACGTGACCCGGTTCCTGACAACCAAAGAGTTTGTGGCGGGCGGAAGCCTGGATATGGCGGCGGTAGCCGGGCATGAGGGCCTGTTCCTGTTCATGGCGTTCCTGCTCATCATCAGCTACAGCATCAAATCCTGCCTGTTCCCGTTTCATGGCTGGACGAAGGTGGTGACAGAGGCAGCGCCGATTGCCACATCCGGTGCGATATCCGGCGTGGTGACAAAGACAGGCATCATTGCGGTGATCCGTATGGTGGCCAGTATGATCGGCGCGGATATTCTGCGGGATACATGGGTACAGTATGTATGGATGGTGCTGGCGGTCTTGAGTATTTTCATCGGCGCAGTCCTGGCATATAAAACCGACGCATTGGCAGAACGGATGGCATACAGTACGGTAGGCCAGGTGGGCTGTGTATTATACGGGGTTTCTCTCATGGAAAAGCGCGCTGTCACAGGCTCGCTGATACTGCTGACGGCTCATACGCTGGCATCTCTTGTCCTGTTTTTCACAGTTGGGGCGATCGTCTATCAGACGGGGTACAAACGGGCCAGTGAGCTGCGGGGGATCGGAAGACAGGTTCCCTACATGATGTTCTGCTTTTCCCTCGTATCGTTCGTGATCATGGGGATCCCGCCGACACTGGGCTTTGTGGGAGACTGGAATGTGTCTTTAGGGGCGCTGGAGACAAGTATCCCCTGTCTGCCGGAGATCGGCATTGTGATCTTTATTTTTGGTGAGCTGTTTGCTGCGGGGTATCAGTTCAATATCATCCTCCGGGGGTTTTTCCCGGGCGAGCGCTACGATTATGTACATGAAAATGTATGCAGGCCGTCGCTGTTTACAAGGCTTCCGGCATATCTGCTGACAGCGGCTGTCTATGTGATCGGTTTCTATCCGGTACCGCTTCTGCAACTGATCGAGCAGGCACTGCGGGGTATGGCACTGTAAAAGAGGGGGATGAAAATGACAGGAGATTATCGTCTGTGCGTACTGATTCTCTGGCCGATGATCGGTGCGCTGATCGGATATCAGATTGGCCATAAGAATAAAATCGCCCGTGACTATTTCGCGGACGTGGTTGTGATCACGGAGTTTATCCTGCTGATGGGCATGTTCCGCATTGTTTTTGCGGGTGTGACGCCGGAATTCCGGTTTCCCGGCATGTGCGGCCTGAACTTCCATCTGCGGCTGGATGGCTTCCGGGAAGTGTACTGTATGATCGCAGCTTTTATCTGGGTGATGACGACCCTCATTTCCCGGGAATATTTTGAACATTACCACAACAGAAACCGATACTATGCGTTTGTGCTTCCTACCCTGGGTGCCACGCTGGGCCTGTTCATGTCGGCAGATCTGTTTACTACATTTTTGTTCTATCAGATCATTACGATCACGACCTTTGTGGGCATCGCCCATGATGAAAAGGACACGGCTGTGCAGGCGGCTACCACGTATCTGGCATCTGAGATGACCGGTGGCTGCTTTGTGCTCATGGGCCTTATCCAGCTCTATCACCTGTTCGGCACGCTGGAGATCGATACCTTACGGGAATGTGTCCTGGCCATGGAGGACAGGGGGCCTGCGTATGTCGCCGGCGTCATGCTGTTTCTGGGATTTGGCGCCAAGGCGGGTATTTTTCCGTTTCATTATTGGATGCCCAGGGCCCATTCGGGTGCGCCGGCACCGATCAGCACGTTGCTGTCCAGTATCATTACCAAGACCGGTGTTTACGGGGTCATCCTTGTCTGCTCCAATATTTTCATGGACAACCAGATGTGGGGGAAATTCGTGCTGGTCCTGGGAACCTTTACCATGCTTCTGGGTGCAACAAGGGCGCTGTTTGATGTGCATATGAAGCGGATCCTGGCCTTTTCCTCTCTGTCGCAGATGGGGTTTATCCTGATTGGGATCGGTGCCTCCTGCAGCCTGGGGGCAGAGAACCTGCTGGCAGTGAGAGGCGCAATCTTGCATATGGTGAACCATTCCTTCCTGAAGCTGGTGCTGTATCTGTGTGCGGCTGTGATCTATATGAAGACGCATACGCTGGAGCTCAACGATATCCGGGGTTACGGCCACGGCAAACCGCTCCTGCATTTTGCCTATCTGATGGGAGCACTGGGCCTCGCCGGGGTTCCGCTGTGGAATGGATATATCAGCAAGACCCTGCTTCATGAGTCCATTGTGGAGTGTATGCATCTGGGCGGGGATCCCCTGGCCTATGAAATGGTGGAGGTGCTGTTCCTGCTGGCGGGCGGGATGACATTTGCCTACATGACGAAGCTGTATGTCTGCCTGTTTGTCGAGAACCACCCGACAGATCAGGAGAAGCATGACAGCAAGAATGGGCACTATATGGGAAAACTGGCCACACTGGCATTGGCACTTGCCGCACTGGTTCCGCCGGCGCTGGGCATGTGGCCGCATCGGACTCTGGATAAGATCGCCGATTACGGGCAAACGATCATGACACATCTTACCATGGAGCATGAGGTACAGTATTTCGACCCGCATGTGATGAAGGGGGCATTTGTTTCCATCGGATTCGGGGTGCTTATATATTTCCTGCTGGTGAGAAAGGTATTTATGAAGAAAAACGGGGATGGGGTCATGGAGTATGTATCTCTCTGGCCGCAGTGGCTGGATCTGGAATACCTGGTGTACCGGCCGTTCCTCTATATCATCATTCCTCACATCTGCGGAAGGATCTGCTATGCACTGGATCAGCCGCTGATCCTGCGGGCACTGCGTAAATTAAAGGTGGAGTCCCGCTGGATGAAGAGCAGGGAGAAAAAGAAACAGGAAAAGAAGGACGAGAACTGGAAAAAGGCAACGAAAAAGCGTATGAAAGATAACAATAAATATCGGTAAGAAGCAAAGCCGGAGGATGTAAGAAGATTTACATAATCCGGCTTGCTTTTTGCCGGTATGTTTTGGCATTTTTCCCGATTGCATTCGGAACCGGATTGCTGTATCATAAGATTTAGTTTTAAGTGTGTGTCTGGGAATAAGTCTGCCCTGCTGCGGAATATACTACTATAGAAAACAGGAGACGCGAAATCAGTGGTAAAAGATCATATTTATCAGTTGCTGGAGGCGGCAGCGGGAACAGATCATATATGCAGAGAAGAGCCGATGAAGAGTCATACGACGTTTCGCATCGGCGGCAATGCGGAGGTATTTGCGGCACCGGACAGTGCGGCCGGTGTGGAAAGGGTGTTACAGATCTGCCGGGAAGCAAAGGTTCCCTGCACGGTCATCGGCAACGGCAGCAATCTTCTGGTGGGAGATTGCGGTGTCCGTGGCGTGGTGCTGCAGATTTACAGAAATTATGCCGATATCAGAATAGAGGGAACCGACCTGTATGTGCAGGCAGGCGCGCTTCTGGGACAGACTGCGGCGGCCGCAGCCAGAGAAGGACTGACCGGTCTGGAGTTCGCATCCGGTATTCCGGGAACCGTGGGCGGTGCGGCAGCGATGAACGCAGGGGCTTACGGCGGTGAGATGAGGGATGTGCTGATCTGGGTGAAAGCCATTGACCGGAACGGCAGTGTGCATCGGTATGCTGCGGATGAGCTGGAGATGGGTTACCGTACCAGCCGGATCCAGAAGGAAGAACTGGTGGTGCTTGAAGTGAAGCTTTCTTTGCAGAAGGGTGATCCGGCGAAGATCCGGGAACGGATGGAGGAGCTGAAGGAACAGCGGATTGCCAAGCAGCCGCTGGAATATCCCAGCGCGGGCAGTACCTTTAAACGGCCGGAGGGGTATTTTGCAGGAAAACTCATTATGGATGCGGGGCTGCGCGGTTTCTCTGTAGGGGATGCCCAGGTTTCCGAGAAGCATTGCGGATTTGTTATCAACAGGGGCAGCGCTACAGCTGCGGATGTGATGGCGCTGGTAAGCCGGGTACAGGATACCGTGGAAGAAAAGTTCGGCGTCCGGCTGGAACTGGAAGTAAGGAGAATCGGAGACTTTGACTGACAGTTCAGCCCATGACGCGAAGCAGGCGGGAGGAAGGAAATGCGTTTTGTGATTGTGACCGGCATGTCCGGAGCGGGCAAGACAACAGCCCTGAAGATGTTGGAGGATATGGGGTATTTCTGCGTAGACAATCTTCCGATATCACTGATTGAAAAGTTCGCAGAGCTGACCTTTACCTCCGGCGGGGAAGTGAATAAGGTAGCGCTTGGCATCGATATCAGAAGCGGACAGGCTCTGGGGGAGATCGAGCAGGTCCTGGAACATCTGACCATGCATGGAGAACCATATGAGATCCTTTTCCTGGATGCGGCGGACGATGTGCTGGTAAAGCGCTACAAAGAGACGAGACGGATACACCCGCTGGCGAAGGACGGACGGGTGGACAAGGGCATTGCGCTGGAACGGGAACGCCTGGTATACCTGAAACAGCATGCAGAATATATCATCGATACAAGTCGTCTGCTGACCCGGGAGCTGAAGGGCGAGCTGGAGAAGATCTTCGTTCGCAATCAGGAATTCAGAAACCTGGTCATCACGGTACTGTCCTTCGGTTTTAAATATGGCATTCCGGCGGATTCGGATCTGGTATTTGACGTCCGGTTTTTACCGAATCCCTACTATATAGATGAATTAAAGGCAAAGAGCGGCAACGATAAAGAGGTGCAGGATTATGTCATGGGCTTTTCCGTGGCGGCGAAGTTTCTTGATAAGCTGGAGGATATGCTGGCGTTCCTCATCCCGAATTATATTCAGGAGGGAAAGAACCAGCTCATCATCAGCATCGGCTGTACCGGCGGTAAGCATCGGTCAGTGACGCTGGCGAACCGTCTCTATGAGCGGCTTGCGGCCCAGGATGCCTATGGCGTGAAGATCGAGCACCGGGACATCGAGAAGGATGCGGTGCGCAAGGCATGATAAAGCATGACGGGAGGAAGACATGTCTTTTTCCAGTGAAGTAAAGGATGAACTTTCCAGACAGCTGCCCCAGGCAAGGCATTGCCGGATTGCGGAGATCACGGCGATCATCAGCATGTGCGGGCGGATCCTGATTGATCAGGACAATCATTACCGGGTGCTGGTGCACACGGAAAATATCGCAGTAGCGAGAAAATATTTTGAACTGGTCCGGCGGACGTTCAACGACATTTTGCCGGAAATATCTATCCGGCAGAATATTCTTTTGAAAAATAGCAGAATTTATAGTATAGTAATCAAAGATCCTGTACAATCCATGACAGTTTTACAGGCGGCAAAGCTGGTAGATGAGACAGGAGAGATCCGGGAGAATCTTTCTCTTGTCAATAACCGGGTGATCCAGAGCAGCTGTTGCAAGCGGGCGTTTATCCGGGGAGCATATCTGGCAGCGGGATCCATGAGCGATCCCAACAAGTCCTATCATTTCGAGATTGTGTGCACCACACAGCCGAAGGCAGTGCAGCTGCAGGAGATGATCGGATGCTTTGGGCTGGAAGCCCGTGTAGTAGAAAGAAAACGGCATTATGTCGTTTATCTGAAAGAAGGCTCCGGAATTGTGGACATTCTGAATGTGATGGAGGCCCATGTGGCCCTTATGCAGCTGGAGAATGTCAGAATTGTGAAGGAAATGCGCAATTCCATCAACCGGAGGGTAAATTGTGAAACTGCAAATATTACCAAGACTGTATCGGCAGCGGTGCGTCAGATGGATGACATTCGTCTGATCGATGAGGTGCTTGGCCTTCATACATTGCCGGATACTCTGCGTGATATCGCGGAGATACGGCTGCAGAATCCGGACGCCCCACTGCATGCGCTGGGGAGCATGCTCATGCCTCCCGTCGGGAAGTCAGGGGTGAACCACAGACTCCGGAAATTGTCACAGATGGCAGAAGAGATAAGGGAAAACAAGGAGGAACAGGGGAATTATGAAAAAGCAGGTAGTAACGATTGAGATTGCATCAGGGCTGGAAGCAAGGCCGGTGGCAATGCTGGTGCAGGTTGCCAGTCAGTATGACAGTGAGATCTACATCATGAGAGACAACAAGAAGGTCAATGCCAAAAGTATCATGGGTATGATGACACTGGGACTGGATATGGGAGACAGCATCGAGGTCAGCACCAACGGCACCGATGAGGAGAAGGCCATGAAAGCCATTGTGGAGTACCTTTCTACAAAATAATCGCAGGATGCTCAACAGCTGCACCTTTTGCCCGGATCATGCATAGGATAAGGTAAGTTGACGGGGCAAGGGGGAAATTGCGGTGGAACATGGTGCCGCAGGCGGAAGCGAGGGCAGAAAACTACCCTTTTATATGACGTTTCCTTTTTCAGAGAATCTGTCCGCAGAAAGCGAGAATGAACTGGATATGCAGAGGATGACAGAACTGTATCCACCCACAGCCAGAAGACTCTGGCCGCAGGTGGAGGATACATGTGACTGCTGGGAATATGACGGCAGTGCGATGTATGCGCAGTACCCTGACAGAATTTGGATCCACCGGGCGGCCGAGCGGATCGGCAGGCAAGTGGCAGAAGAAGTACAGAAGGATGAAAGAGATGGAACGGACACCGGGTTGCAGGCGCTGACAGAACTGGCAGAATTGCTGCTTTTGCAGGAAATCTACCGGAGAAGGTGCAGACGCCGGCGCATCCGCGGTCATTTTGTTTATTGAAATTTAAGTTGTAGTTTGCCTGAGAAGGTTTTAGAATATAGTCATAACTGCCCGGTTATGGCTATATTTTTTGCGCGAGCAACGAGGCAAAGTCTGCGCTTGCGCAAGACCTTGGCGAGTGCCGCGACAGTGAACGGACAGCCTGCGTTAGCAGGCAATAAAGTGCGTCAGCACGAGTCCGTGAACTTGGAGACTCAGGACAGTGAACGGACCGCCTGCGTTAGCAGGCAATAAAGTGCGATAGCACGAGTCCGTGAACTTGGAAACTCAGGACAGTGAACGGACAGCCTGCGTCAGCAGGCAATAAAGTGCGCCAGCACGAGTCCGTGAACTTGGAGCTTCAGGACAGTGAACGGACAGCCTGCGTTAGCAGGCAATAAAGTGCGTCAGCACGAGTCCGTGAACTTGGAGACTCAGGACAGTGAACGGACCGCCTGCGTTAGCAGGCAATAAAGTGCGTCAGCACGAGTCCGTGAACTTGGAGACTCAGGACAGTGAACGGACCGCCTGCGACAGCAGGCAATAAAGTGCGCCAGCATGAGTCCGTGAACTGGGAGATGTGTTTGCCGGAGAAAGCAAAAGAAAAGGAGATCCATATATGGAGAAATTATATAAATTACTGGATGAGGTGCTGACCTTTGACCTGATCCAGGCAACGGTCAGCGGGCCGAGAAAAAAAGGCGGGATCCTGAAGGTGAAGATCCGGCCGGTGATCATCCGGGACGAGCTGGTGTTCCAGGCCAGTGCCCAGGAGGAGAAGAAGATTTTTCACAATAATTATAAGAAGAAAGAAATGATCCGGGAGCTGAGCCGTTTGCTGGACGGAGAATTTTCTCAGCTGCAGATCCAGATGCCGGGAGAACTGATCACGGTGCTGGCAGGAAAGAAAGGAAATGTGACGATCCGGCGAAAAAAGCAGGAGGCAAAGGTGGCTCCCCGGGATCTGTCCCATGACCGGAAGAAGACATACCTTCTGCCTGTCGATCAGCCGCTGCCGTTTCTGGTGGATCTGGGGCTCATGACCCCGGAAGGAAAGCTGGTGAAGGGCAGGCAGGACAAGTTCCGGCAGATCAACCGGTTTCTGGAATTTGTGGCGGATGTGGTACCGCATCTGCCCACAGACAGACAGATCACAGTGGTGGATTTTGGCTGCGGCAAGTCATATCTGACCTTTGCCATGTATTATTTCCTGCATGAGCAGAAGGGCTTTGACGTGCGCATGATCGGTTTGGATCTGAAGGAGGATGTCATCGCCTCCTGCAAAAAGCTGGCGGAGAAATATGCGTATGAGGGGCTGACCTTCCTGGTGGGCGATATCGCCTCTTATGAGGGAATGAACCGTGTGGATATGGTGGTGAGCCTGCATGCCTGTGACACGGCTACAGACTATGCCCTGTACAAGGCCATCAGCTGGCAGGCATCTGTGATCCTGTCGGTGCCCTGCTGTCAGCATGAATGTAACCAGGAACTGCAGGCAGAGGGCGTGCTGGCACCGGCATTGAAATACGGCATCATCAAAGAGCGGATGGCGGCGCTTTTCACGGATGCCATGCGGGCCAACCTGTTGGAGCAGCAGGGCTATCAGGTGCAGCTGCTGGAATTTATCGACATGGAGCATACACCGAAGAACATTCTGATCCGGGCGGTGCGCGGACAGGCGGCCGCTGATCCGGCGGCCTATGAAGCTATGCGGGATTTCCTGCATACACCGCTGACCCTTGACCGGCTGCTGGGAGAGGAGAAGAAAGCCTGATGAGAAAGATTCTGACACACATCGGCATTCTTGTGGCTGTGTTTTTCCTGGGTATTTTCCTGTTCAGCCATTTTATGAATATTGAAAATACAGACCGTACCAGCGTGATGTCGGAACCCACACTTCCGGTGGTCTATGTGCGGGACGGTGACCTGCTCATCAATGAGATGTATGGCTATACCGGACAGATGCAGGCCAATTACATGCGGGATACGCTGACGCTGCTGCCGTCCGATTACCGGTTGGCGGTGGATATAGACACCTACGGCAGAACGATCAACAAAATCAGTTATGAGGTGCGAAGCGCCGATGCAACCCGGCTGGTGGAGAATACAGAGGTAACTTACCTGACAGAGAAGGACGGCTATCTGGAAGCAGAGCTTCCGTTGAAGAAGCTGCTGGATCAAAATGAGGAATATCTTTTACAGATCGTGCTCCATGCGGATAACGATCAGGATATATCCTATTACACGAGGATTGTGGACCGGCAGAGCAGGGATATTTCCCGGGAGCAGGCGTTTTGTCTGGATTTCTCGGACAAGACCTTCGATCCGGATCAGGCAGCGGAGCTATCCTCCTATCTGGAGCCCAATGCCTCCGGGGACAACAGCAGCTTTGCCCATGTGGACATCCATTCCAGCTATCGGATGCTGGTGTACAGTGGCCTGAATGCACAGCGCTTGACCAGCCCGCAGCTGTCAGTCATGGAGGTGCGCAGCAATTCGTCTTCCTTCCGGCTTACGTATCTGGTGACGACCCAGGAGGGAGAGAACAGTCCGGCTTACTATAATGTGACGGAATATTTCCGGGTGCGTTCCGGTGATGGCCGAATGTATCTGCTGGATTATGAACGGACGATGAACCAGATTTTCATGCAGTCCGGTACAGAATATGGCAAGAGCTCCATTACGTTGGGGATTTTGAACGAAGCAGCAGAGTTTCAGACGTCCGAGGACAGCAAGGTGGCAGCCTTCGTACAGGAGGGAACTCTGTGGAGCTTCAACAATACCAGCGGGCAGGTAACGCGGATTTACGGTGACACGGATAATATCACGGATGTCCGCAGTCGCCGCAGCGATTATGAGATCAAGATCGCAGATGTGGATGAGAGCGGCAGTATGGATTTCATCGTGTACGGCTATATGAACAGGGGCGATCATGAGGGTGCTGTGGGCATTCTGGCCTGCCGTTATGATGCTGCCATGAACACGGTGGAAGAAAAAGTCTTTATCCCGTATGATAAAAGCTTTGCGCTCATGCAGCAGCAGATGGGGCGGCTGGCATACATCAACCGCAGCCAGCAGATGTACTGCATGCTGGATGGCACGGTGTACAGCATCAATCTGAACGACCGTACCTGGGAGACCGTGGTGGAAAATCTGCCGGAAAACTGCTATGTACTTTCGGAGGATGGACAGGTATTTGCCTGGCTGGAGGAGAAGGATTATGACCATTCCACCAATCTGCACCTACTGAATATGGAGACGGGTGCTTCCTCTGTGGTGTCTGCCGGAGATGGCGAATACGTGCGGCCGGTGGGCTTTATGGAACATGATCTGGTATATGGCATCGCAGATGCGGACAGCCTGACCACCGATGCCACAGGTAACCTGATCTTCCCGATGAAAGCAGTGAAGATCGTGGACGAGCAGGGCGCAGACGTTCGGGAATACAGCCAGAGCGGCATTTACATTCTCGGGGCACGGCTGGAGGGAGCCATGATCACTCTGGAACGGGCAACCCTTTCCGGCGGTACGTATGTGGCCATTTCGGATGACCAGATCATCAGCAATGAAAAAGCTTCCGAGAGGCAGACCGTGCAGGAAACGTTTGTGACAGAAGCCGGGAAAAAACAATATCGGATCGTCTTTTCTTCGGAATTAAAGGAAGTACAGCCTCAGATCCGGGAGCCGAAGCAGGTACTGTTTGAAGTATCCCGGGTGCTTTCCATCAGGCGCGACGGGCAGACCGATCATAATTTTTATGTATATGGAAGGGGCCGTCTGGACATGATTACCCAGAGGGCCGGGGATGCCATTGCCCGGGCGGATGCATTACAGGGGGTCGTGGTCAACGGCGGCCAGAGCTATATCTGGGAAAAAGGCGGTCGTGTATCGAAGATCCAGATCACCGGTATTACCGCCCGGGCGGCGGCTGCCGGGGAATCCAGCGTCACCGTGTGCGTAGAGCAGATGCTCAATTATGCAGGCATTTATGAAAATGTACAGGAGGAGATGACGGCGGGCAAGACAGCCCTGGATATGCTGCGGGCGTACCTGCCGGGACAGGTGGTAGATTTAAGCGGCTGTTCCCTGGACGCAGCACTTTATTTTGTCAGCCGGGGAGTGCCGGTATTTGCCATGAAGAGCGCAGATACGGCGGTTCTCATTGTGGGGTATGATGAGTTTGGCAATCTGATCTTATACGATGCCGTCAGCGGCAGCATCGGGAAGACAGGACCGGCGGACAGTGAAGCCATGTTTGCGGCGGCAGGCAACGTATTTATCAGCTATGTGCCGTAGGGGCGGCGTTTGGAACTGCGTTGTAAAACGGAGATGTTTTTAACTATTGAGAGAATAAAAGAAAAGAGAGGGAAAAAGATGGACGAGAGAATCAAAACACTGGCACATAACCTGGTAAACTATTCCTGTGGTGTAAAGGAAGGCGATAAAGTGTATGTGCACTATATCGGCAATGATACGGAGCCGCTGGCCCGTGCGATCATCAAGGAGGTATATCTGGCAAAGGGCATTCCTTTTGTACACAATACCGAGCCCCGGGTACAGCGGGAAGTGATCATGCACTGTACCGAGGAGCAGCTGCGCCTCATGGCGAAGCTGGACTGTGAAGAAATGTCCCGGATGGACTGCTATATTGCTGTCCGCGGAACAGACAACGTATCCGAGCTTTCTGACGTACCTGCAGAGAAAATGAATCTGTATGAGAAATTGTATTCCACTCCGGTGCACCATGACATCCGCGTACCCAAAACCCGCTGGGTAGTCCTGCGTTACCCCAACACTGCCATGGCACAGCTGTGCAACACCAGCACGGAAGCGTTTGAGGACTTCTATTTTAATGTGTGCACCCTGGACTACAGCAAGATGGCAGAGGCCATGCAGCCGCTGGTCACGCTCATGGAGCGCACTGACAGGGTTCGTCTGGTGGGCCCGGGTACGGATCTGTCCTTCTCCATCAAGGGCATTCCGGCCATCCCCTGCGCAGGCAATTTAAATATCCCGGACGGCGAAGTGTATACCGCGCCGGTGAAGGATTCCGTCAACGGCACGATTTCCTATAATACTCCTTCCCTGTATCAGGGCTTTACTTTTGAAAATGTGTGCCTGACATTTGAAAACGGCAAGATCGTGAAGGCAACCGCCAACGATACGGACCGGATCAACCAGGTGCTGGATGCGGATGCAGGTGCCCGCTATGTGGGAGAGTTTGCCATCGGTGTGAACCCGTATGTGCTTCACCCTATGAAGGACATTCTGTTTGATGAGAAGATCCAGGGCTCCATCCATTTCACCCCGGGTAACTGCTATGATGAAGCGCCCAATGGCAACCATTCCTCTGTCCACTGGGATCTGGTGTGGATCCAGCGCCCGGAGTACGGCGGCGGAGAGATTTATTTTGATGATGTACTCATCCGCAAGGACGGCCGGTTTGTTTTGCCCCAGCTGGAGTGCCTGAACCCGGAAAACCTGATGTAAGGACTGCCTGCGGCAGGATCAAAACCTTAAGAATAAATGAAATTTGCGGAAAACAGGGAAAAGGACTTTTTTTTTACCAGTATTTTGTATATAATATTTTTGCGTATATGTCCGCACCGGGCGGATATCAGAACGCCCAGTAAGAGAGGAAGAGGAATGCAAAGATGATGATTTCGACAGATATTGGAATAGATTTGGGAACTGCCAGCATTTTGGTTTATGTCAGAGGCAAGGGGGTTGTGTTGAAGGAGCCTTCGGTCGTGGCATTTGACCGGGATTCGAATAAGATCAAGGCCATTGGTGAGGAGGCCCGCCTCATGCTGGGAAGAACACCGGGCAATATTGTGGCTGTGCGTCCCCTGCGGCAGGGTGTGATCTCTGATTATACCGTAACCGAGAAGATGCTGAAGCATTTTATCCAGAAGGCCATCGGCAAGAAGACGTTCCGGAAGCCCCGGATCAGCGTGTGCGTCCCCAGCGGCGTTACCGAGGTAGAGAAGAAGGCCGTGGAGGATGCCACCTATCAGGCAGGTGCCAGAGAGGTGATGATCATCGAGGAGCCCATCGCGGCTGCCATCGGTGCAGGCATCGATATTTCCAGACCATGCGGCAACATGGTGGTGGATATCGGCGGCGGAACGACAGATATTGCTGTCATTTCCCTGGGCGGCACGGTAGTCAGCACGTCCATCAAGATCGCCGGAGATGATTTCGACGAAGCCATCGTCCGTTTTATGAGGAAGAAGCACAATCTGCTTATCGGAGAGCGGACGGCTGAGGATATCAAGATCAAGATCGGTTCCTGTTTTCCGCGCCCGGAGGTGGACACGCTGGACGTGAGAGGCCGTAACCTGGTAACGGGTCTGCCCAAGACCGTCACCGTCACTTCCGAAGAGACAGAGGAAGCACTGAAAGAGACAACGCTGCAGATCGTGGAGGCTGTGCACGGTGTGCTGGAGAAGACACCGCCGGAACTGGCTGCGGACATTGCAGACCGGGGCATTGTGCTCACAGGCGGCGGTTCCCTGCTCCGTGGTCTGGAGGAACTCATTGAAGACAAGACCGGCATCAACACGATGACGGCAGAGGATCCGATGACGGCAGTTGCGATCGGAACCGGTAAATATGTGGAATTCTTAAGCGGGGACCGGACAGAGTAACCGTTCGGTGCCGGATGCAGGACAATAAAAGTCAGGTGAGAGGGCGCAGCGGCGTCCTCTTGCCTTTTATAAGCGGCAGATGTGCCTCTTGCACCGGTGATGACATACGAAGGAGGTGGACGGGCTGGATACCGTCAAGGGCTATGTGGAACATATTGTTTTCCGCAATGAGGATAATGGTTATACCGTGCTGAACCTGGTGACGGAGGGACAGGAGCTGACATGCGTAGGTACCTTTTCCTGTATCGGAGAGGGGGAACTGCTGGAAGCATCCGGGACACGGAAGGAACACCCCCTGTACGGGGAGCAGCTGCTCGTCGAATCCTATGAGCTGAAGACACCGGAGGATGAGATCGCCATGGAGCGATATCTGGGCAGCGGTGCCATCAGGGGGATCGGTTCGGCGCTGGCAGCCCGGATCGTCCGCCACTTCAGAGGGGAGACCTTCCGCATCATAGAGGAGGAGCCGGAGCGGCTGGCGGAGATCAAGGGGATCAGTGAGAAAAAGGCCCGGGAGATCGCAGCACAGCTGCAGGAAAAGAAGGATATGCGCAAGGCCATGATGTTCCTGCAGCAGTACGGTGTTTCCAACAATATGGCGGTGAAGCTGTATGGAAAATACGGGGATGAGATCTATCGGGTACTGCAGGAAAATCCATACCGGCTGGCAGATGAGGTGAACGGCATCGGCTTTCGGGCGGCAGATGAGATCGCCCGCAGGGCAGGCATTGCCGCAGATTCGGATTTCCGCATTCGCAGCGCCGTCACCTATATGCTGCTGCTGGCATCCGGGCAGGGACACACGTGTCTGCCCGCTGACATTTTAAAGCGCAATGTCCAGGAAATCCTCGGCATGGAGGTGGAGGCTTTTGACCGGTATCTTATGGACCTGATCATGGATCGGAAGATCATCCGCAAGGAGCAGGACGGGGTGGTGAAGATTTATGCCGCCAATTACTATTATCTGGAAATGGACACGGCCCGGATGCTGTTTGATCTGCGGGTGCGTTACGATGTGTCAGAGGCGGCGCTGGATCACCGGATCGCATCCATTGAAGAAAACACCGGTATGAAGCTGGATGAGATGCAGCAGGAGGCGGTGCGGGAGGCTGCCCGTCAGGGGCTGCTGGTCATCACCGGCGGCCCGGGTACGGGTAAGACGACAACCATCAATGCCATTATCCGATATCTGGAATCGGAAGGGCTGGATATCCGGCTGGCGGCTCCCACAGGCCGGGCTGCCAAGCGCATGACGGAGGCCACCGGCTGTGAGGCCCAGACGATCCACCGGCTGCTGGAGCTGTCGGGCGGGCCGGACAGCGAGGGCGGCGCTCAGGCGGCATCCTTTGAACGGAACGAGCAAAATCCGTTGGAGACGGATGCCGTTATCATCGATGAGATGTCCATGGTGGACATCCATATCATGCATGCCCTGTTAAAGGCGCTGATCCCGGGCACAAGGCTGATCATGGTGGGAGATGTGAACCAGCTGCCCTCCGTGGGGCCGGGCTGTGTGCTGAAAGACATCATCCGGTCAGAGGCATTTCCGGTGCTGCGGCTGACAAAGATTTTCCGGCAGGCATCCAAAAGTGATATCATCGTCAACGCCCACCGCATTCACCGGGGGGAGCAGGTGCCGCTGGACAATAAGAGCATGGATTTCTTTTTCCTGAAACGCTATGATGCCAATATCATCATCCGGGTGTTACTGGCACTCATTCAGGAAAAGCTGCCGAAATTCGTGGATGCCAGGCCCTTTGATATTCAGGTGCTGACACCCATGCGAAAAGGTGTGCTGGGGGTAGAACGGCTCAACAGTGTGCTGCAGCAGTACCTGAACCCGCCGTCTCCGGACAAAAAGGAGGCGGAGCATGCAGGCGGTCTGTTCCGGGAGGGTGACAAGGTCATGCAGATCCGGAACAATTACCAGATCGAGTGGGAGGTACGCAGCCGATACGGCATTTTAAGCGACAGCGGCACCGGCGTATTTAACGGGGATATGGGAATCGTCAAAGAGATCCTGCCGTTTTCTGAGCAGATGACGGTGGAGTTTGACGAGGGACGGTGCGTGACCTACAGCTTCAAGCAGCTGGATGAGCTGGAGCTGGCTTATGCCATCACCATACATAAAGCCCAGGGAAGTGAGTATCCGGCAGTATTGCTGCCGCTGCTGACAGGCCCCCGGCAGCTGTTCAACCGGAACCTGCTCTATACGGCAGTGACCAGGGCAAGAAAATGTGTCACTGTGGTGGGCAGCCCGGAGACCTTTGCCCAGATGATCGAGAACGAAAACGAGCAGAAACGCTACAGCGGCCTGCTGGATCGGATTGAAGAGTTCCGGGAGGGGCAATACTAAGCATAAGAGAGAAAATCTGTCAGAAGAGAGTCATGGGAAAGGATTGCCATGACGAAAAACGATTTGCTGGATATTTTTTACCCGCCCCGGTGTCCGGGGTGTGACCGGATCCTGCCGCCGGGGCAGGGCGGGACGGTGTGTGCCATCTGTCGGAGCCTGGACAGGCCAAGGCCGGTGCGTGCCCCCTATTGTCTGAAATGCGGGAAACCGCTGGAGGATTTTCGACAGGAATATTGTCAGGACTGCCGGAGGCATCCGCCCGTATTCACCCAGGGGCGGGCAGCTTTCTGGTACCGGGAGATGGAGGATGCCATGCACTGGTTCAAAAACCGGGGACGGCAGGAATATGCCCGGGCTTATGGGAAAGCATTGTGGGAAGTATATCAGGAGGTGCAGGCCCGGTGGCGGGTACAGGCGCTGGTGCCCATTCCCGTTCACCGCAGCAGAATGCGGCAGCGGGGGTATAACCAGGCGGCGCTTCTGTGCCGGGAGCTGTCCCGAAGAAGCGGCATCCCGATGCGGGAAGATCTGCTGATCCGCAGCCGGAAGACCGGATACCAGCGGGCGCTGAATGATGAAGAACGGCGGGAAAACGTGAGAGATGCATTTGCTGCAGTAAAGCAGGATGACGAACATGTGGCTGATGTGCGAGTATGGGATACATTCACGGACAGGCGACCATACAGGCAATGGTATGATCAGACACAGAAATGTGAGTATGAAGCAATGCCCGCGCGTATTCTATTGGTGGACGATATTTATACAACGGGGAGCACCATGAACGAGGCGGCGCGCATCCTGCTGGCAGCGGGGGCGAAGCAGATCTACTGTCTGTCGGTATGTATCGGGAAGGGGTACTAGCCAGATGCTTTTTCCTGTGTTATAATTCTGATATGTGTGAAAATGCATAGACCGGAATTGAGGTGGCATATGTTAAACGAAGAGAGAATCCGTCTCATGACAAAGGCAGCGGAGTTCGAAGCGCGGGAAGGCCGGGAGGCTTTTAAAGTAAATGAGTATTTCCGGGGCGACTATGTGACATTTCATATGGTGAAAGCCTGGATCGGCGGCACCATCGCCTTCCTTCTGGGGGCTGTGCTCTGGCTGGCCTGCCGGATGGAGCAGTTGCTGGCCGAGATGTATACGCTGGATTTTGCAGGCCTCGGTATGAGCGTGGTGAAATGGTACGTTTTGTTCATCATCGTGTATGAACTGATTGTATTTCTTGCCTATTACCGGAGATATACCCGGGTGCGGGAAGAGATGAAAGAATACTATGCACAGCTTCGCCAGATCAGCGGGCTGTACGAGCAGGAAGATCAGCGGCTGGAGGGCCGTGATGCGACAGGAGGCCGCGGATACGATGACGATTTTGTATGAGATAAGAGAACAGATCAAATATTACTACGGCAAGTATGACATGTATATCCGCACACTGCTGAAATTTGTCATGGGACTGTTTGTGTTTTTCATGATCAATGCGAAGCTGGGCTTCATGAGCAGGCTGGATAATTTTGCGATACCGGTGCTGCTGAGTCTGCTGTGCAGCTTTTTGCCGGTGAACTGCATGGTGCTCTTTGCCGTGCTCATTGTGCTGGTGCAGCTGTTTGCACTGTCGCTGGAGCTGGCGGCCGTGGCAGCGGTTATCCTGCTGATGATGCTTTGCCTGTATTTTATCCTGGCACCGAAGGACGGCTATCTGCTGGTGCTGACGCCACTTTTGTTTGCTCTGAAAATGCCTTATGTGATGCCCATTGTGGTAGGACTGGTGGGAACTCCTCTGGGGATCGTACCGGTGTCCTGCGGTGTGGTGGCTTACTATATCATGCATTTTGCGTCTGCGAATGCGGCGACCTTCCAGAACAGCAGCACCGATGCCATGGCGGACCGGATCAAATTTATGATGGAGTACATGATCGGCAATAAAGAGATGATGCTGACCATTGTTGCTTTTGCCATTGTGCTGGCGCTGGTGTACATTCTCCGCCGGACTTCCATGGATTACGCCTGGTATATTGCCATCGGCGCAGGCGCCCTTGCCAATATCCTGATCTTCCTCATCGGGGATTTCGCCATGGATATTTCCAATTCGATCCTGGGGCTGCTGGTGGGCACGGTGCTGTCCGTGGCGGCAGCGCTGGTGGTGCAGTTTTTCGTATTCAGCGTGGATTATACAGGTACCCGGAAGGTGCAGTTTGAGGACGACGAGTATTATTATTACGTGAAAGCGGTGCCGAAGATCACCATATCGGCCAAGGATAAGCAGGTGAAGGAGATCCATTCCCCTTCAGGAAAGCACCGGGATGGACAGCGTGCCCGACGGCAGCAGGAGCATTCCCAGGCGCGGAGGCGTCCGAGACAGGCGCAGGACAGTGCGGAGTACAGATAAAAAGAGAGAACATACAGGAAAAAGATATGAATGGAAAACAGGAACGGAGGTGAGTGTAAATGTCAGAGATGATTCTCGGGTGGTTTCGGGACGGATTTGCAGGGCTTAGGCCTACTCCCATGGATTTTGTGGAGATCCTGATCCTGACGGTGGGCATCTATCAGCTGCTGAAGTGGGTCAAACGGACGAGAGCGTGGATCCTGCTGAAGGGCTTTGCCGTGCTTCTGCTTTTTACACTTGCAGCCAAACTGCTTCATATGGATACGATCTACTGGCTGGCAGAGAAGATCCTGGGACTGGGAATCACGGCATTGCTTGTGGTATTCCAGCCGGAGCTGCGCAAAGGCCTGGAAGAGCTGGGCAAGAAAAAGTTTCTGCAGGGCATTCCTTTGCTGGATCCCGTGCGGGAGGAGGCTGGTCTGTTCAGCGACCGGACACTCAATGAGATCGTCAAGGCTTCCTTTGAGATGGGGAAGGTGCGGACCGGCGCCCTCATTGTTCTGCAGCAGAACTATCCGCTGACAGAGTATGAGAGAACCGGCATTGCACTGGATTCCATCGTCTCCAGCCAGCTGCTGATCAATATTTTTGAACACAATACACCGCTTCATGACGGGGCCGTGATCATCCGGGGAGACAGGGTGACTTCCGCTACCTGCTATCTGCCGCTGTCAGATAACATGGAGCTGAGCAAGGAACTGGGAACGAGACACCGGGCCGGTGTAGGCATCAGTGAGGTGACGGATTCTCTGACGATCATTGTATCCGAGGAGACCGGCAAGGTATCCGTGGCTTACGGCGGTGAGCTGGAGCGCGGTATGGATGCGGCACGGCTGAAGGAGCGCTTAAAGCTGTTCCAGAATAAGACGATGGAACCCAAACCGCGGTTCCGTTTCTGGAAGGGGAAGGTGAAAGATGAGAAAGAGGATCATGCATAACTGGAAGTTAAAGCTGCTTTCTCTCGTCAGCGCCATTCTTTTGTGGCTGGTGGTTGTGGGCATCAATGACCCGGTCCGGACGTTTACCTTTTCGGGCATCCATGTAGATGTGGTAAACAGCTCCGCCATCACCAGTGAGGGAAAGGTTTATGAAGTGCTGGATGACAGCGATGTGATCACGATCCAGGTAAAAGCACGCCGGTCGGCTGCGCTTTCGGATACGGATTTCAAAGCGGTTGCCAACATGCAGGATATCCAGCTGATGAAGTATGTACCCATCAATATCAGCTGCACAAAGAATGTAAACATCCAGAGCATTACGACAAAGACGCCGAACCTGAAGATCAGTATCGAGGATTCGGATACGAAGACGCTGCCCATTGTGGTGCGGACCAACGGAACACCGGGGGCAGGCTATATCATTGACAAAAACAATACCATTGCGTCGCCGGAGAGCGTGCGCATCACCGGCGCAGCCAGCGCGATCCGCAAGATCAGCAGGGTATATGCAGAGGTGGATGTGTCCGGCATCACCAAGGATACCGAGAGGATTACTTCCCTGTCACTGTACAACGGTGACGGCGATTCCATCAAGAACAGCTCTCTGACCTACAACATTGACACGAACAGCATTGATATTTCCATCAAGCTGCTGAAGACAAAGGAGGTGCCGGTGAAGGCTTCGGTATCCGGCCGGGCTGCGGACGGCTATGCCTATACAAAGGTCAGCTGCGAACCGTCCACCATCACTCTGGCGGGCAAGGAGAATGTGCTGAAAAATGTGACAGCCATTGAGATTCCGGCTTCCGATGTGGACATCAGCCAGGCCACAGCCGATGTGGAAAAAGTGGTGGACATCAGCGCTTACCTGCCGGCGAATACCCAGCTGGAGGAAGAAGAATCGGCCACCGTAGCTGTGACGGTATCGGTGGAGAAGCTGGAGGAGCGGACGGTGACGCTGGAAAAGAGCAGGATTTCTCTGGAGAACGTGCCGGATGGCTACCAGGCTTCTTTCCTGACAACCACCGATCTGTCCTTTACCGTGAGAGGCCGCAGGGCCAGCATGGAATCTCTGGATACGTCCCAGTGGACGGGCCAGATCGATCTGTCTGAATATCGGAAGGCAGACACGTATGAGGTACCGGTGACGATCAATCTGCCGGACGGCTATGAACTGCCGGATCCGCCTATTGCGGTTGTGAAAATTGAGAAAGATACGGCGAACTAACCAAAAGAATAATTAATTTCCGGGAATCTCTTGTGCAGTTTATAATAATCTGGTATAATCTGACATAGAAGACTGAAGAAATTAATGGGAGGGATCAGCATGGTAAGTCAGAAAGTGGTAATTAAGAACCCTACCGGGCTGCATCTGCGTCCGGCTGGAAATCTGTGCAGGGAAGCAATGCGGTTTAAGTCCTTGATTACATTTTCATTCCGCGAGACGACTGCCAATGCGAAGAGTGTTTTAAGTGTCCTGGGTGCCTGCGTGAAGTGTGGGGATGAGATTGAACTCCACTGCGACGGCGCAGACGAAGAAGAAGCACTGCATTCGCTGGTGGCTGCGATCGAAAATGGATTAGGCGAATAAGATACCTTAACAGGCTGGTGCGGATGCATCAGCCTTTTTGTATAATTAGGAAGTTTCACAGGAAATTTACATGGAGGAAATCATTTGAAAGAGAAGATCACACGCTGGCTGCAGGCATACGGCAGGCTTCTGACCGGTCTTGCCATCCTTTTGTGCGTTGCGGGGCTGGCAGTCAGTTATATGAAACCGAAACAGAAGCTGGAGACGGTGGCCATCAATATGGGAACCGAGGGCGAAAGCACCGTACCGTTGAAAAACGACGAGAGCATCCGTTATGTCTGCGACACGAAAGGATATCCCATGGCGGGCATCCAGGTGGGTGTGACGAAGAACGGGTATACTTTTACGGATATGCAGCTGATCTGCAGCGTCTATGACGAGGCGGGTACTACACTACTGTCCCGGAGCGGGGTGACGCTGGCGGAACTGGATGAAGGGCAGTACGTCTACATTCCCTTTGACAATTATAAGCAGTGTATCGGGACATTAACCATCGAGTTCACGGTGGCAGGCGGGCAGGGCGAGTATCCGGGGTTGTTCATCAACAGTCAGACCATGGACGATGCTGCCACCTATGTCAACGGGGAGCTTCTTTCCGGCAATCTGAAATCCTACTATATTTATAAGCTGGACTATTATCCGCTGCTGTTCGATCTGTGCACGGCGCTGCTGCTCTTTGTGGGCGTGTTTTTCCTGACCGGACGGAAAAAAGACAATGTGGTGGGAACCTTCCTGCTGTGGGTGCCGAAAAGCAAGAAAGAGGCGGCATCCCCTGTGCAGGCCAGCAGAGTGATGTGCACACGGACAGATTCTGAAGTTGTGAGCGGGAATTTAGCCGAGAATGAGAAAACAGAGACAGAATCAGACCGCGAAATGGATGGTAGTATCGAAAGAGCAGGGACAGCGCTGCTTTCGGATGAAATAGAAAAACAGCATCGACGCGATATGCTGCGCCGACGCTGGCCCTTCCTTGCAGGCCTGGCGGCGGCAGTCGTGGTGGTGCTTCTGGAGATCTTTTATTTCAACCAGAACGGTCTGAAATATGGCACTTACCAGGAGACATACCGGCTGGACGGCACGGACGACCGGGTGGACATGCAGATGGAAGAGTTTACCTCTGAGCTGGACGAGCAGACGGCGGAAGATCTGCGCTATCAGGACGAGATGAACCGGCTGTATTATGAGCTGCTGGGGGCGGAATACGAGAGCACCCTGGATGAGACGCTGACGGTCATCGATGGCAAGACATACAAGACAGTGAGCCAGGCGGTGGTGCACATTGATCTGGGGGAGGCAAAGTTTGTCCGGCAGATGCAGTTTTCCTATCCGGTGGACGAGAGCAAATATGCCAGCTATGGCGTGGAAGCCCGGTTCTATAAAGACGGCAAGTTGCTCAATGATTACCTGTTGTACGATACGGTAAATTCCCGGATCGATACGGGCTACATGAACGTATCCCTGCTGGCGGACTCCGTGGAGCTGATCACCTACGGCGATTTTGCTTTTGAGGGTACGGGGGTGACCGCGTCCTTCCGCAATGATTTCCAGTTCAACTGGTATCGGGTGATCTTCCTCATCGGCACTGCATGGATGCTGCTGTTCCTGCTCTGCCAGAAGAAATTGTTTATCAAACGGCTGGAGGTGGCCTTTGCCATTGTCTGCCTCTGGTTTGGCGGCTGCATGGTGATCCTGGTGGGCAGCAACCAGTCCGGCTGGGACGAGCATATCCATTTTCTGAAAGCTTACGAGGCATCCTTTGGCTCCACCATCGAGACGCCGGAGGCGGCCATGGGCATGCGCGGAAAATACAATCCGGAGTTTGCCAGCCTGACAGAGCGCCGGGCGGTAACGAAATATCTGCGGGACAACGACGATCTGGACAAGGCGGACATTTCCTATCAGTCCAAGTTTATCGGGTACAGCACCCGGGCCTACCTGCCCCAGGCCATCGGCCTGAAAGTGGCCAGGGCTCTTCATCTGCCCTTTGACTGGCAGTATATGGCGGGCAAATTCGGCAATCTGGTATTTTATATTCTGGTGCTCATGCTGGCCATCCGTATCAGCCGGTCGGGAAAGAAGTTTATCGCTTTGCTTGGTATGATGCCCACGCCGCTGTTTCTGGCATCGGAATACACCTACGACGCCTTTATCACAGCCTTCTTATTTCTGGGCTTTGTGCTGTGGGTGAATGAGATCCAGAGTGAGGAAAAGCTGACCTGGTACCGGGCGCTGGTGATGATGGGCTGTTTTGTGGCCGGCAGCTGGTCCAAGCAGATCTATATTTTTATGATGCTTCTGCTGGTATTTCTGCCCAGGCGGAAATTCAACAGCCGGGTGAGCGAGTGGGTGTTCAAGGGCATGACGGTGGCCTGTGTGCTGCTCATCCTGACGTCCATTTTCAGTGCACCGGGGGCTGCCAAGACGCTGGCCATCGGCACCGGCATTGATTATGATTTCTCCACGGCGGGCGACCGGCGGGTGCAGGGTGTGTCCATGATGGGACAGATCCAGTACATTTTGGCCAATCCGTTGACTTATACGGTACTGCTGCTGAAAAGCATTGCCCGGACGGCGGTTGCCTACACCCTTTGCCGGTTCCCCTGGCTGGATCTGGCTTACTGCGGCATTTTCCCGGCAGCGGCGTCCTTTGTGACGGCAGCTCTGCTTCTTCTGGCGGGTTTTGTCCGGGAAAAAGGTGAGGACTGCCCGGTGGTGGGCAAGTGGTACAAGCTGTTGCTGGCCGTGATGATCTTCGGTGTGGTGTGCGTCATCTGGACGTCCCTGTACGGTACTTTCAGCGTGGTGGGCGCTGCCGCCATCGACGGTGTGCAGGCCCGGTATTACATCCCGCTCATGCTGCCGTTCCTGTATCTGTTTGGCAACCGGAAGCTGGTGTGGAAAGGCAGCCGGGTGTGGTATTACCGGGTGCTGTTCCTGGGGGCCGCGCTGCTCAACGGATATGGCATCTACCAGTATATTTTGAAAGCTACGCTGTTCTAAATCTAGATAAAGTAACAGTTCGCCCGCGCCATTCGCAAAACCGCATCTTTGAGGCTCTCCGCTGCATTGCAGCTCATTTTTGCTCATAATAAGGCGCTCTCTTTATACAATCTTGCAGACAAATTTATATGCAAGCATAAAATTTGCCCACAGAATTGTATAAGCGAACTGGGAAAGAGATAAATCATGAATAAAAAACAGTTATTTATCAGTATGACCGCCCAGATCGTGTCTTTTGCGGTGAGCATGGGCGTCAGCTTCATCTTAAGCCCTTACCTGGCAAAGGCGATTGACATCAGTGCCTCGGGTTTTGTGACCCAGGGCAACCAGTTTGTGTCCTACGCCCAGATCCTCGTCTCGGCGCTGAACACCATGGCCAGCCGGTTCATCACCGTGAGCATCCATCAGGGCAAGGAAGAGGAAGCCAACCGGTATTTCTCCTCGGTGTTCTTCGGCAACGTGTTCATGGCGGCGGTGTTTGCGGTTCCGGCCACGTTTCTCATCCTGTTTGTGGATCAGATCATGAACGTGCCCGCGGCCATGGTGACGGATCTGCAGATCATGCTGTTTTTCGTCATGCTGAATTTTGTCCTGAATATTATCCTGTCTGTGTTCAGCGTGTCGGTCTATGCCAAGGACCGGCTGGATCTGCTGGCCATCAAAACCATTGAGTCCGAGATCGTGCGCATGGTGCTGCTGGTGGGCTGCTACACCTTTTTCCGGCCCTACATGTGGTACGTGGGCATCGGCTCCGTGGTGTACACGCTGGTGCTGGGACTGGGCAACTATCGCTACACAAAGCGGCTCATGCCCGAGGTGCACATCAGCCGGAAATACTTTGACATGGGAAAAATCAAAGAGCTGGTGTCTTTGGGTGCCTGGAACTCCGTCACCCGGCTGGGGCAGACGCTGCTGGAGGGGCTGGATCTGCTTATCGCCAACATTCTCATCGATCCCGGCGCCATGGGCATTCTGGATTTTGCCAAAAAAGTACCCCTGTGCATCGTGAACCTGATGTCCAGTGTGGTGGGCATTTTCAATCCGCAGATCACGATTTTGTATGCGGAGGAAAAATATGATGAGATGGTGCAGATGATCAAGAGCGCCAACCGGATCATGATTTTCATGCTCAGCATTCCCATTGCCTTTGTGACGGCCTTCGGCGATATTTTCTTCTCCCTGTGGCTGCCGGCCTACGACGCGCACCAGCTGCATCTGCTCTGCGTGCTGTCCATGGGCACGCTGTATGTCAGCATGAGTATCCAGGTGCTTTACCACATTTTCATCATCACGAAAAAGGTAAAGGTGAACTCCCTGGTGGTGCTGCTGTCGGGATTTCTGTCCACGGGCACGGTGTTTTTGCTGCTGAAAACGACGAACCTGGGGCTGTACGCCATCGTGCTGTCCAGTGCCTTTTACGGATGGCTGCGAAACCTCTTGTTCACGCCGCTGTACGCCAGCAAATGTCTGCAGGTAAAGTGGACGACCTTCTACGGGGACATCCTCACCGGCGTGAAATCTCTGGTGTGCGTGGGGCTGGTGGGCCTTTTGTTCCGCACCGTGTTCCCCATCCATTCCTGGATCACGCTGATCGGCTTTGGCTGCGAGGCCGGGGTGGTGGCGCTGATCGTCAACTATCTCATTGTGTTAAAGAAAGAAGAGCGTGCCATGGTGGCAGGCTTTGTGAAAAAGAAGCTGCACCGGCAGCAGGAGGGATAAGCCATGGATATGGAGCTTGCGGCGAGAGCGGCATTCACGCTGCCAAAAGAATTGTTCTGGAAAATCAAATATGGCGGACGGCTTTCTCTGGCGCTGGTGCAGTCCTTTGGCCGGGGCTGTGTGTTGCGGCTGGGAAAAGAGGCCCGCGTGTCCCTGGGCCGGGAGACGGTGTCCCGGGGTGGGCTGACCATCCGGGCGGAGCAGGGGAAAATTGTCATCGGAGACAAGTGTTTTTTCAATACGAACTGCAGTCTGACGGCCATGGAAGACATCACCATCGGGGATCGCTGCCAGTTCGCCAACAACCTGGTCATTGTGGATCATGACCACGATTACCGGGCGGGCTGGGGCCATTACCGGACAGCGCCGGTGCATATCGGCAATGACGTGTGGGTGGGGGCCAACTGCGTGATCCTCAAAGGGACCACCATCGGCGACCACTGCGTCATCGCGGCGGGCAGTGTGGTGTCCGGGGAGGTGCCGCCGGGCACGGTATTTTATCAGAAACGGGAAAGGGTAGTGAAATGATCAGTATTGTCGTACCAGTTTACAAAAGTGAGCGCACCCTCCATCGGTGCGTGGACAGCCTGCTGCGCCAGACATATGGAGATATTGAGGTGCTGCTGGTGGTGGATGGTTCCCCCGACCATTCTGCGGAAATCTGTGAGGAATATGCGGTAAAGGATGCCCGGGTGCGGGTGCTTTACCGCCACAACGAGGGCGTGTCCCAGGCCCGGAACCGGGGCGTGCAGGCAGCTGGCGGAGAATATATCTGTTTCGTGGACAGTGACGATTTCATCGAGGCCAATACCTGCGGCCGGATGCTGGAGATCATGGATGCGGAATGCTCGGATCTGGTCATTGCCGGTTTTCATCATATTTACCTGGGCAGAGATGTGAAAAAATGTCCCCGGGAGGAGAAGACGTATACACGTCAGACGTTTCCGTCGGCCTTTCTTGATCTGTATGAAGACGGTTTCCTGAATATGCCCTGGAACAAGCTGTTTAAAAAATCCCTGATCCGGGAAGGCTTTCCCCACGACCTGAATCTGGGGGAGGATCTGCTGTTCAATCTGGCCTATCTGCAACAGGCGCCCCGCATCACGGTGACCCGGGAGATGTTCTGCCACTATATTCAGGAGGACAAGAAAAACACGCTGTCCACCAGACGGCGGGCGGACAAGCTGGAGATTGCCTCCCGGATCTGTGACCGGACGAAAGCATTTTACCGGGAGCTGGCGGGGCCGGAGGCGGACTGTACCCGGATTGACGGAAAGTTTGTGAAGGAATTCCTGGACGAGGTGGAAGGGCTGGCCTTTGACGATGACCTGACAAAAGCGGAGAAAAAGCAGCTCATCACCTCCTACAGCCGGAACGCTTACATGCAGGCGGCCAATGGGCCTGATCTGTGGCTTCCGGCGCTGGATTACCGCATCATCAACCATTTTTTTCGGCAGGGAAATACGGAAGCGGTGTACGTGCTCATCTATCTGCGCAAAATGGTGGTGCAGCTGGTGCGGAAAATAAGGGGATAAGTATGATAAATGTGTTGATAAGTGTGATCATTCCGATCTACAATGTGGAAAAGTATCTGCGGCGGTGTGTAGACGGCATCCTGTCTCAGACGTACCGGAACCTGGAGGTTATTCTGGTGGACGACGAGTCGCCGGACGGCTGCGGCGCTATCTGTGACGAATATGCGGCAAAGGATGACCGGGTGGTGGTGATCCATCAGAAAAATAAGGGGCTGTCCGGCGCCAGAAATGCGGGCATCGATATGGCAAAGGGCGAGTATCTGGCCTTTGTGGACTCGGACGACTATGTGACGGACGACTTTATCCTGCGGCTTTACGAGGCGGTGGCCACCACCGGCAGCGATATGGCCCAGTGCAAGTGGAAGTATGTCACTGGGGAAGCCGTGCCCGATCCGTTAAATGACACCGGCCGGATCGACGTGTTTACCGGTGCCCAGATGATGAGCAATCTGTACATTCACGATGGTGCCTATTTTGTAGTGGCCTGGAACAAGCTGTATCACCGGTCGCTGTTTGACGGCATCCGCTACCCGGAGGGGCGCATCCATGAGGATGAGGCCACCACTTACCGGATTTTTGACCGGGTGAAAAGGGCGGCGGTCATTGATGCGTGCATGTACGGCTATTTTACCGGCAACGACAGCATCACCCGGGGCAATTTTTCCAAAAAACGGCTGGACTGGGCCTGGGCGGTGCATGAGCGGATCCTGTTTCTGGAATCCCATTCCCAGTATGAGCAGATGTTGCCCGCGGCGCTGAAAGCCTTTGCGGACGGCTGCATCGATCTGTATTTTAAATGTGTCCGTTTTCTGCCGGATTCGAAAAAAGAGCAGCAGGAAATGAGAGATTACGTGAAAGAAAGCCTGAAACGCTGTGCCCGGTTTGGCGGATTTCCGTCCCGCACGGCGTACGGCTACCGGCTGTTTTTGCTGGCGCCGGGTATTTATCGGAGGTTGCTGAACTATTGAGCAGAGTGAGTGTGGTTGTACCGGTGTACAACGTGGAAAAATATTTGAAAAGATGTGTGGACAGCATCCGCAGCCAGACGCTGGAGGATATGGAGATCATCCTGGTGGACGACGGTACGCTGGACAATTCCGGGGCACTCTGTGATGCCTGGGCAAAAGAGGATGCCCGGATCCGGGTGATCCATAAGGAAAACGGCGGTCTTACCTCCGCCTGGAAGGCTGGGGCGGAAGCCGCCACGGCGGATTATGTGGGATTTGTGGACGGTGACGACTGGGTGGATGCAGACATGTTTGAAAAACTGCTGGCATCGGCGGAAAGCCACGATGCGGACATGGCCATCTGCGGCCTGGTGTACGATTACGAGGATAGCTCCCGGGAAAAAACGGTGGAGACATCCCGGCTGTCCCGGGAATCTTATGACCGGCAGGCCATCCGGCAGGAGCTGTTTCCGGTGCTCATCAACAACGGCACCTTCTTTGGACGGACGATTCAGGCGGCCCGGGTGACCAAGCTGTACCGCACGTCTCTGGTGCGTAAAAACAGCAAATACTGCGACAACCGGGTGACAGTGGGGGAGGATCTGCAGCTGACCTTTTCCGTACTCTGCGACGCTCAGCGGATCAGTTTTCTGCCGGATTATTATCCGTATCATTACTGGATCAACGAGGGTTCCATGACCGGCGGCTACGACCCGGATTATATGAAAAAAATTGCGCTGACCAAATATCGCATCCGGTGGATCGCCAAGGTCAAAGATGTGTATGATTTTTCCACCCAGATCGAAAATGATTTTCTCATCCTGTCCATCATGGCCATCCGCAGCGTCATTGTGAAAAATAAAAAGGCTCCCGCATCCTTTGTCATTGCCAGGATCCGGGAGATCTGTCAGCATCCGGAGTTTGTGAAAACCCGGAAGGCGTATCATATGGAAAGCATGCCGCTGTCCGTGCGGGTATACCTGCTGCTCATTCGGCTGCATCTGTATCCCGTGTGCTACGTGTGCGGGAGATTATTCTTAAAGTAAAGTTTCATTGCCGTTCTTTTTTCGACAGCAATTTTGACAGACTGTGAACAAAGGCACGATTCGTCAGGCATCCTCTCCGACGATCACTTTCGGGATGCCCCGCATGCTGGCGGCCACGTCTGTGAAGGAGCTCCAGTAGCTGCCCAGGATCTTGTCGGTGGCGGCCAGAGAGAACAGGTCGATCATGGCGTCGTGCATGCCCTGGACGCTGTTCCGATCGATGACCCGATTTTCGTTTGTAAGAAGCTTTTCCCCAAAATGTTCCCGGAGAATGGCTTCTTCTTTTTTCTCATCGGTGGCCAGGAAGAACCGCACCTCCGGGTCGGCGGCGATCTCCGCCTTCATGGCCCGGATAAAAGCGTCCGTGCCGCTTTTGCCGATGGCGGTCACGTTATCTGTCCGGCGGATGTGCACACCGATCATGTGAGAAGAAAAATCTGCGGTGATGGCGTTGATCTTCTCCTGGATCTGGGGCGTGGGCCGGAACAGATGGTAGTCCTCGGTGGGGTAGAACTGCTCCCACGTAAAAATATACACCGAATCCGAAAGCTTCTCGTAGAAATCTTCGTTCAGCATATCGCCGGTCTTATTTTTCAGGATGTCTTCATTATTAAAGCGCTGTCTGGCAGTGAGCTGCAAAAACAGCTTCTTCGGGTTGTTCAGGGAGTGGATGTTGATGAGCTCAAATTCGTCTGTGGGGAGGAACAATTCCTCAAAGGGACAGTTCAGTTCCGGCGCGTTCAGCCAGAGCACTTTTAAGGGAACGCCCTTTTTCCGGGCCAGGGTGGCGGCGGAATTAATGGAACGGATTCTATTGCATAAACCCCCGGAAGGTTGTATGATAATCATAGTTTCTCTCCTTTGTAGTAGGAATGAATTTTCTTGATTTGATGCCATCGGATTGCTTCGCAGCATGCTGCTCCCGCAATCCATCCGACATTCGAAATTCGCTGATTTACTGCGTAAATCGCTACTTTCTCATGTCTCGGCGGGTCTCAAATTTAGTATAACATCTAAAGTGACGACAGAAAAGGGTTTTGGTGATAACATTTTGAAGGTTTTGCAGATAAATACCGTCTGTGGCAGCGGCAGTGTCGGAAGAATTGCCACAGATCTGATGCTGACATTGAAAGAAGAAGGGCACGACTGTGAGATCCTCTACGGCAGAAGAAAAGCGCCGGAGGGTCTGGAGGGAGCCGTGCGCGTGGGCAGCAACCTGTCCATGGCACAGCACGTGCTGGCTACTTTTTTCAAGGGAGAGCATGGATTTGCTTCCGAAAAAGTGACCGAGCGGATGATCGCCTGCATCAATGAATATCAGCCGGATGTGATCCAACTGCATAACATCCACGGGTTTTATCTCAATGTGGAGATGCTGTTCAATTATCTGAAGGTGGCCGGGATCCCGGTGGTATGGACACTGCACGATTGCTGGAGTTTTACGGGCCATTGTGCTTATTTTGATTATGCGGGCTGTGACCGGTGGAAGGAAGGCTGCGGGAACTGTCCCCAGCACCGGACGGCCTACCCGTACGCCATTTTTAAGGATAACAGCCGGGAAAATTACAAGCGCAAGGAAAAGGCGTTTACGAAGGTACCTAATTTCACCATTGTGACGCCATCTCAGTGGCTGGCAGATCTGGTGGGGCAGTCCTTTTTGAAAAAATACCCGGTGAAAGTCATTCCCAACGGCATCGACCGGGAGGTATTTTCTCCTATGGAAGGGCGCTTTCGCAGAAAATATGGCCTGCAGGAGAAAAAGGTGCTGCTGGGTGTTGCCAATATCTGGGAAAAACGAAAAGGGCTGGATGTATTTCTTCAGCTGGCAAGTCGTCTGCCGGAGGAATACCAGATCGTCCTTGTGGGGGTCAGTGACCGGCAGAGCAAGAAGCTGCCGGAAAAGATTTTGGGCATTCCGCGGACAGGGAAGCCTTCGGAACTGGCCCAGTGGTACACACTGGCGGATATTTATGTAAACCCGACCTATGAGGATAATTTCCCAACCACCAATCTGGAGGCGTTATCCTGCGGCACACCGGTGATCACCTTTGCCACCGGCGGCAGCCCGGAAGCCATCGATGCCAGCTGCGGCAAGGTGGTGCCCAAGGGAGATGTGGATGCGCTGCTGGTAGCCATTCTGGATATGGAGGAGTCGCCGGTTTTAAAAGAAAGCTGCATTCTCAAATCCAGACAGTATGATAAAGAAGAACGTTTCCGGGAATATATCAAGCTGTATGAGGACATCCTGGAAGCAGACAAACAGGGGTGACGGATGAACGATAACTGGAAAGTGTCGATAATCACAACGACATTCAACGATGCTGCTCACCTGCGGCAGATCATGGAGCAGGTGCTGCGGCAGACCTATGAAAATATTGAGTACATTGTGGTGGATGGGGCGTCCAAAGACGGCACCATCGACCTTTTAAAAGAAATGGAACCGGCCTTTGGCGGACGGCTGCGCTGGATCTCGGAGCCGGATGCGGGCATTTACGATGCCATCAACAAGGGCGTGCGCCTGGCCAGCGGAGATCTCATCGGCTGCTGCTTCGACCATTTTACCGGGGATGACGTGATCGCCCGAATGGTGGATGTGATCCGGCGGGAGGGCACCGACGGTGTGCACGCGGATCTGGTGTACAAGGACGGGGATAAGGTCATCCGCACCTGGCGGCAGGGCCAGGGCAACATCCGTTTCGGCTGGATGCCGGGGCACCCGACGCTTTATCTGAAACGGGAAGTTTACGAAAAATTCGGCCTGTATAAGACCGATTACGTCTGCTCGGCAGACTATGAATACATGGTACGCATTCTGAAGGACGGGGCAGTGCGCCTGTCCTACATCCCGGAAACGCTCATTGAGATGGATTACGGCGGAACGAGTACCAGCAGCCTCAAGGCATATTGGGTATCTCTGGTGGAGGGGCACCGGGGACTGAAGGAAAATCAGGTGCGTTTTGCCTGGTTTACGGATGCCTGCCGGATCTTGCGTCTGTTCACGCAGTTCATCAGGAGATAGGAGTTTTGTATGTTATTTTCCACAACCATCTTTTTGTTCGTATTTCTGCCGCTGGTTCTGGCGGTCTATTATAATCCAATCATCAGGAGCAGGCAGTTCCGCAACGTGTTTCTGCTCCTGGCCAGTATTTTTTTCTACGCCTGGGGCGAGCCTTTCTATGTGCTGCTCATGCTGCTCTCCATTGTGGTCAACTGGGGGCTGGGCCTGCTGGTGGATCGTTTCCGGAACCGGCCCGGGGAAAAAGCCGTGCTCCTCGTGACGGTGGTGTACAACCTGGGCGTTCTGTTTCTGTTCAAGTATCTGAATTTTACCGTAAACAATCTGAACCTGCTGTTCCGGTCAGACATCCGCGTTCCGCAGATCGCGCTGCCGGTGGGCATTTCCTTTTATACGTTCCAGGCCATGTCCTATGTGCTGGACGTGCACCGGGGCAAAGGCGAAGCGCAGAAAAATCCGCTCAATGTGGGATTGTACATTGCACTGTTTCCACAGCTCATCGCCGGGCCCATTGTCCGCTATGAGACCGTTGCCTGGCAGATCGGCCACCGGCAGGAGACACTGCACGGCTTTTACGAGGGCATCCTGCGGTTTATTTATGGATTGGGGAAAAAGATCCTGCTGGCAAATACGCTGGCCCTGGGAGCGGACGCCTGCTTCGGTGCCATTGCGGAGCGCAATCTGTCCTTCGGTGCCGCCTGGCTGGGGGCGATTTTTTATTCCCTGCAGATCCTGTTTGATTTCTCCGGCTACTCCGACATGGCCATCGGCCTGGGCAAAATGTTCGGCTTCGAGTTTCTGGAAAACTTCAACTATCCGTACATTTCCAGAACCGTCACGGAATTCTGGCGCCGCTGGCATATTTCTTTGAGCAGCTGGTTCCGGGATTATGTATACATTCCCCTGGGCGGCAGCCGGGTCAGCTCCCGGGCGCGGCACATTTTCAATTTGTTTGTGGTGTGGCTGCTCACCGGCATCTGGCACGGCGCCAACTGGACGTTCATCCTCTGGGGGCTCATGTACTTCGTGGTGCTCACCATCGAAAAAATGAGCGGCCGGGACAAAAAGCCCCTTCCCCTTTCCCGGGTGTACACCCTGATCATCGTCATCGTTGGCTGGACCATCTTCCGGTCAGACAACCTGACCCTGGCGCTGAAATACATCGGCAACATGTTCGGTGTCGGCTGCGCAGGATTTGCTGACGCCAGCTGTGCACTCTATCTGAAAGAATACGGCGTCTACCTGGCAGCGGCTATCCTGGCCTGCATCCCCTGGGGGCAGGTTCTGGCCAAAAAGGTGGATCGGAGCAAGCCCTGGGTACAGACGGGCATCCATCTGGCGGCATTTGTCGTCTTCGCTTTGGCTGTCACCTACATGGTAAAAGGGACTTATAATCCGTTTATATATTTTACCTTCTAAGGCGAAGCGCCTACCGAAAGGAAATCATATGAAAGAACGCTATAATAAACATGAAATTGCTGTGATCGTCCTGTTTGTGGGCATCCTGTTCGCCATGTTATTCGGCATGGCGGCGCCGTCTGTCTGCCGTCGTCTCGGCATTTCCCTGCCGGGCACCGGGAAGAACGATGCCGCAAATGAAGCCTCCATGTCGGAGACAGCCACCACACAGGGGCCGGACAAGACGACAGAACCGGTGAATTTTGCGGAAACCTATCCCTTCGATGAAACCGCAGATGCAGAAAACAATGGCGGCATTTATGAGAAAATCCAGTCAGTGGAATCCAACCTGAAAGGAAAGATCAGCATCATCGAGGACGCGGCCAACGAGCAGGTGCCGGGACGCACCCGTTTTATCGAGGCGTACATCCAGATCCAGAAGCTGCTGGGCAGCCAGGTCATTGACGGTGACGACGTGGTGGTGAAGATGAACAACGGCCTACTGACGTTTTTAAGCGATCGCCTGACCGACGAAGAAGCCAATACATGTATTTCCAATCTGGAAGGTCTGGCAGATGATGCGGAGAAGCTGGGCGCGCAGTTTCTCTACGTGCAGACACCCAACAAGATCAACAAATACGATAACCAGCTGCCAGCAGGCGTGGAGGACTACGCCAATGAAAATGCAGACCGGCTGACGGAAGCGTTGACTACAGATGGCTATTCCGTGCTGGATCTGCGGGATGAGATTGTCAAGAATATGGATTTTGACAGCGCCTTTTATGCCTCCGATCATCACTGGAAGCCAAGAACCGGCCTGTGGGCGGCCCGGAAAATTCTGGAAACCATGAATGCACGTCTGGGCACCGATTTTGATGCCGACAAGTGCAGTCAGGATGCCTACGACGAGAAGATTTATGAGCATATTTTCCTGGGCGCACTGGGCAAAAAAACCGGTCTTGGCTATGTGCCGCTGGATGATATGAACCTGCTGACACCCAAATTTTCCACGGATTTTACCATGAAGATTGTCGGCTCCGGCAGGATTTATGAGGGCGATTTTACCCATACCTTCATGGATCAGAGCCAGCTGGTGGCTGATTACTACAACCGGAATCCCTATGCGGCTTATTTCCGGGACGATCAGGCACTGGTGGAGGTCACCAACCGCGAAACCACAGGGACACCACGGGTATTATTACTCAAGGATTCCTTCGGCCTGACTACCGCCCCTTTCCTGGCGACGGCCATTTCCGAGCTGGACGTCATTGATCTTCGGTATTTCAACGGCAGTCTGGAAAAATATATGGAAGAGACCCGCCCGGATATCGTGGTGGTCATGTACAACCCCAAGGCCATCACTGCGCCGGTGGGCTATCATGCCGATCTGTTTGATTTTCAGTAAGAATGGGAAGAAGCGTAGATACGTGGAAAAACAACTGCAAGAAAAATCAGAAGCAAACGTCAGGTGTATGTAAGGCCTCTTTAAGGAGGGGGAGTAGGATGGATAAAAACGGTCTGCTGCGGGAAATTCGTGCACTTTATGAGGAATGTCCCGGCAATACGGTGTCGGAGGCACAGGCACTCTGCCCGGAAGTCATGGGGGAAAAGCTGTTTGAGGCGCCACTTTTGGGTATTGGCAGTGCAGAGGATGCATTGTTCACAGAATATAAAAAGCCGGAAGTGGTGGGCCCCTGGTTCCTGACGCCGACAGAGTGGATGGAAAGTGCCAGAACTGTGGTGTCCCTGTTTTTTCCGTTTACCGAGGCTGTGAAGAAAAGCAACTGGACATACACGGATGGCCCGTCACCGCTGTGGCTGCATGGCCGGATCGAAGGGCAGGAATATCTGAACGGTTATATGCGCAGGCTGAAAGACCGGCTGGAAGCACTGGGGCTGGAGGCCTGTGTGCCCGGCCTGGATACCCGGTTTGTAAAAATCGTGGCAGGCCGGAATTTCACCGGCTATGCGGATATCAGTGAGAAAACCTTCGGCAGCAACTGGTCGGAGCGGCATGCGGCATATGTGTGCGGTCTGGGTACCTTTGGGCTGTCCAAAGGGCTGATCACCAACAAAGGAATGGCAGGACGTTTTGTGTCCGTCCTGATCAGCGAGGAACTGCCTGCCGACCCGCGGCCATACCAGGGGATTTATGACAACTGTATTCGGTGCGGGGCCTGTGTCCGCCGCTGCCCGGTGGATGCCATCAGCCTGGAAAAAGGCAAGGATCATGTGCTCTGCGGCGCCTGGCTGGACAAAATGGGAGAAATCCATGCGCCAAGATATGGGTGCGGGCTGTGCCAGACAAAGGTGCCCTGTGAGAGTCGAAATCCGTCCGGTGTCAGATTTGCGGAATAATAAAACAAGAGCTGCGTTTATTCCCTCTTTTATGCTGAGAAGAATATGCGCAGCCCTTTTTATGTACAAATTCTGTAGCGTTTACCGTAGATTTTTCTGGATTTTCTCCATGACGACAGGATCTTCTTCTGCAAACGGATGGAAATTCGGGTCAACCTCACCCAGTCCCAGATACCGTGCTTTGTAGTCTTTCAGCAGTGCCCACACCTTATCACGGAGCAGAAACAGCGCAATACCGTTGAAGAATACCGGGAAGGCGGTGGCAATGCTGACGATGGTCCAGAACAGGCCCGCGTCAGAACCGGTGAAATAGATGAAGGCGCACACACCCACCATGGTCAGCGGGAAGATGACGGAAAATGCCCGATGGGCGATTTTCTGGGCAGTGGGCCATTTTTTGAACAGGAACTCCAGCATGTTCTGGTAGTAGAGGTACCAGGTGGTGGAGGTGGTAAATGCGAAGACAATGGTCATGATGCCCACAAAATATTTGCCGAACAGGCCGAAGGCTTCGGTGAAGGCCAGCACGCCCAGCGCCGCGCCCCGGGTGCCGGAACTCCACACATCCGTGACGAGGATGGCCAGGCCGGTACACATGCAGACGATGATGGTGTCGCCGAATACCTCTACGGCGCCCCACAGGCCCTGGCGCATGGGATGTACCGTGTCCGCGGAACCATGGATCAGCGGGGAAGTACCGTTTCCGGCTTCATTAGAATAGATAGACCGGGAAACACCCTGCCGGATCGCCAGAGAAACTGCAGCGCCTGCGAATCCGCCTACAGCAGCGGTGCCGGAGAATGCGCCCTGGAAAATGCCCACCAGCATGGAGGGTACGTTGGTGATGTTCATGAGAATGATGACAACGGTGCCCAGCAGATAGATGGCGCACATGACGGGCACAATCTTTTCTGCCATCCGTCCGATGGCGTTTTCACCGCGGATGATGAGAAACAGAACAAAAGCGGTGTAAATGATGCCCACGGCCATGATGTTAAATCCGAAGGAGGCGTTCAGTGTCTCGGCGACTGTGTAGGAGCCGCTGCCCTGGGTGAACTGCATGAACAGGCCGATGGCGAAAAGTACGGACAGCGGGCCGCCGATTTTTTTGCCCTGCTCACCCTTGATGCCGCGCTCCATGTAATCCATGGCGCTGCCCACGTATTTGCCGTTGCTGTCTTTTCTACGGTAATAAAGGCCCAGCGAAATCTCAGCCATTTTCAGCATCATGCCGAAAAATGCCCAGACGAGCATCCAGAAAATGGCGCCGGGGCCGCCTACAGCAACAGAAGTAGCTACGCCGGAAATGTTGCCCATACCAACGGCGCCGCCCAGACCGATGCAGAATGCCCGGTAAGGAGAAATCTTGCCATTGCCGTTTTTGTCGTTTTGGGTTGCTTTTTCGAATACCGTATTTTTTAAAATGTGTCCGAAATGGCGGAAGGGGAAAAAGCCGCCCCGGAGCATGAAATACAGCCCCAGTACCATACAGAAAATCAGGAACGGCGTTCCCCATAAGATGCCGTCCAGCCAGTTCAGGAAATTGATCACTGCCATACTATATAAAGTCCTTTTTATATAAAAAATCAGTCAAAAACGCGCAGGGCGTTTTCAAAGTCTGCGATCAGGTCGCCCACATCCTCGATGCCGACGGACACGCGGATCATGCCCGGGGTGATGCCCATTTTCCGGCGCACGTCGTCCGGCACGCCCATGTGGGAAGAAGTCACCGGATGGCTCAGGGTCGTGTGCAGGCCGCCCAGCGTGGGTGCATAGCGGGGAAAACGCAGTGCTTTCATGAAGGCATCAATTTTTTCCATATCCTCCGGGACGATGAAACTGAGCATGGCGCAGCGGCCGTTCTCTCCAAACATGCGGTCAGCCAGCTCTTTCTGCGGATAGTCCGGCAGGCTGGGATGATTGACTTTGGATACGTGCGGATTGCGTGTCAATGCAGCCGCCAGCTGTTCTGCGTTGTGCATTTGCCTGGGCAGGCGGACGGAGGCCGTGCTGACGCCTCGCTGGATGAGCCAGGAGCTGAACGGATCGCCGGGGGTGCCAAGGAGCATGGCCAGGGGCTGGATCCGATCGCACAATTCCTGAGAGGTGGTGACCGAACCACCCATAGCATCGGAATGTCCGTTCAGAAATTTGGTCAGACTGTTAATAACGATGTCGGCACCGAAGTCCATGGGACGGATGGCGATAGGGGTGGTGAACGTATTATCCACCATGAGCAGTGCGCCGTTTTCGTGGGCCAGGTCTGCCATGGCTTTCAAATCCACCAGCGTCAGGGTGGGGTTGGACAGTACTTCTGAGTAGATCAGCTTCGTTTCCGGGCGGATGGCTTTTGCTGCCGCCCCGGGAATCTGGTAATCCGCGAACGTCACGTCCACGCCGAATTTTTTCAGGATATCCGTCATCACGGAGAAGGTTTCCCCGTAGATGTTGGCATTGCAGATCACGTGATCTCCGGCTTTCAGCACCGCCAGCAGCGTGCTGGTGATGGCGCCCATGCCCGAGGAAAAAATCAGGGAAGCTTCGCCGCCCTCCAGACAGGAAATGATCTCGCCCAGCGCCGTCCGGTTGGGATTGCGGGTACGCACGTACGTGTAGCCTTTGGCAGCATAGGTTTCCTGCACTTCCTCAAAGCCTTTCATGGTGAAGGCCGTGGTGAGAAAACAGGGGATTGCTTCCGGGTGCAGGTCCATGCCGCGGACATCCGTGCCCTGGTAAAGGGCTTCTGTTGTAATAGATGCGTCTTTCATAAAAAACTCCTTGTTTTATCGGATTTGCTGTCAAGACAGCAGTAAAATCAAGTGATAACACACGGCTATAAAGTATACCCTGTTTTTCAGGGATATGCAAGAGGTAAGAATATCTTAAGCCGTTATGCGTTGCAAAAATGGGCGGAAGATGGTAAGATACACAAAGGAACAGGGGAAATTCTGTCCATAAATGGAAATACTGAGGAATCGTATGAAGAAGATTGTGATTATTCCGGCCTACAATGAGATCAGCAATATCCGCACAACGGTGCAGGACATTCTGGATCATGCGCCGGGTTTTGATTATGTGATTATCAACGACTGCAGCCAGGATGGCACGATGCGGTTCTGCACGGAGCAGGGCATGAATATCATCAACCTGCCGGTGAATTTAGGCATCGGCGGTGCTGTGCAGACGGGGTATCTGTATGCGTGGCGCAACGGCTACGACGTGGCGGTGCAGTTTGACGGGGATGGCCAGCATGATGCCAGCTATCTTGGCGAGATGGCAGATTTTCTGCAGGCACAGCAGGCGGATATGGTCATCGGTTCCCGTTATATTAAGAAGGAAGGTTTTCAGTCTTCGGGCATCCGCCAGTTTGGCATCCGCTATTTCAGCGCGCTGATCAAGCTGTTGACGGGCAAACGGGTGACAGACCCGACCTCCGGCATGCGTATGGTGAACCGGGATGTGATGAAGATTTATTCGGAGGACTACCCCGTAGATTATCCGGAGCCGGAAAGTGTGGTTACGATCCTTCGCATGGGGAAAAAGGTATCGGAGATTCCGGTGATCATGCGGGAGCGGCAGGGCGGCGTGTCCTCCATTTCCCCGAGGAAGGCCGTGTACTATATGATCAAGGTAACGCTGGCGATCCTGATGGAATGCCTGAGAAAACGGAGGAAATAGCGTATGATGACGGTAAAATTGCAGATTACGATCCTTCTGGCTCTGGTGGTGGCGCTGGCGGCGATCGTCAATATGATCCGGCGAAAAAGCCTGGAGCTGAAATATGCGCTTTCCTGGCTGTTTGCCCTGGCGGCGGTGGCGATTTTTGCCGCATTCCCCCGGGCGATGGTGGTGATGGCCCGGTTCCTGGGTATTGATGCCCCGGTGAACATGATCTTTTTCCTGGGATTTTGTTTTTCTCTTGTGATCATCTACGTGCTCACGGTGTCGCTTTCCCGCATGTCTACGAAAATGCGGCGGCTGACCCAGATCATTGCCCTGAATGAGGATCGGATCAAGGCGCTGGAGCAGCGGCTGGACCTGCAGGCGGGGGATGAGAGAGAAACTGCGGCATTGACAAACGGAGAAGAATGCAAAACATCTGACCGGAAATAAAAGGCATATGCAAAACATAAGGCGCCTGAAAACGAATAGAAATGACTGCCGGTAGTCTGAAAAGGCAGAAGAATGCAAAGAAACGACGGGATGAAAAGGCCCGCGTATATGGAAATACGGAAAGGAATGAACAGATACATGAAGAAGCTATTGATCACCGGCTGTAACGGACAGCTGGGAAGAGCGCTGAATGCGCTGTATGAAGGAAACAGAGAATATGAACTGATCAATACGGATGTGGCTGATCTGGATATCACCGATGTGGAGCAGGTGCTGAAACTGACCGGGCAGGTGAAGCCCTATGCCATTGTGAACTGCGCAGCCCATACAGCGGTGGATAAATGTGAGACGGACGGCGACAATGCTTACCGGATCAACGCCATCGGCCCGAGAAACTTAAGCATCGCGGCCCGGAGATACGGCGCCAAGATGGTACAGGTATCTACGGACTACGTGTTTGACGGTCAGGGCACCCGTCCGCTGACCGAGTTTGATGCGCCGGCACCCCGGAGTATGTATGGCAGAACCAAGCTGGCCGGAGAGAATTTTGTGAAAGAGTTCTCCGATGAGCATTTCATCATCCGTACCGCATGGCTGTACGGTGACGGCAAAAACTTTGTGAAAACCATGCTGCGCCTGGCAGAAACCCACGATGAAGTCCGCGTGGTGCGGGATCAGGTGGGATCACCCACGAGCGCTGCGGAGCTGGCAAAGATGATCGCTTATCTGCTCCCCACAGACAACTATGGTCTGTTCCACGGCACCTGCGAAGGTGTGTGCAGCTGGGCTGATTTTGCAGCAGAGATTTTCCGGCTGGCAGGCAAGAAGACCCACGTAGAGGGCATCACCACCGCAGAGTATGAGGCAGGCACGCCGACAGCAGCGCCGCGCCCGGCTTATTCCGTGCTGGACAACTACATGCTGCGGCTGACGACCGATTACAGCTTCGCCCGGTGGGAGGATGCCATCAAAGAGTACATTTCTCAGATGTAAAAACAGATGATGATTTGCTGTAGATGATGGCTTACCGTAGAATGTCTTCGTAAGTACGTTATTGCTACGCATATCTGTGTGCAAATTGAATGTTGAAAATGTGAAAATCGAATGATTTTAGGAAGTGACAAAATGGAAAACAGACAGGATATTTTATACATGGTCATCCCCTGCTACAACGAGCAGGAGGTTTTGCCGGAGACGTCCCGGCAGCTGAAAGAGATCCTTTATGACCTGATGGATCGGGGGAAAATTTCCCGGGAGAGCCGGGTGCTCTTTGTCAATGACGGTTCCAAGGATGAGACCTGGAACATCATTGAAGACCTGCACGCCCAGGATCCGCTGTTTCTGGGATTGAAGCTTTCCCGGAATAAGGGACATCAGAACGCGCTGCTGGCCGGGCTGATGACGGCCAAGGAGTATGCGGACGTGACGATTTCCATGGACGCGGATCTTCAGGACGATGTGCATGTCATCGAAAAATTCATGGACAAGTACTACGAGGGCTGCGATATCGTTTACGGTGTCCGCAGTTCCCGGAAAAAGGATACGTTTTTCAAAAAATTTACAGCCCAGAGTTTTTACCGGCTGATGATGGCCATGGGTGTGGATATTGTATACAATCATGCGGACTGCCGTCTGATGAGCAAGCGCAGCCTGTACGATCTGGAGCAGTTCAAGGAAGTGAATCTGTTCCTGCGGGGCATCGTGCCCCTCATCGGATATCAGTCTGCAGTGGTGACCTATGAGCGGAATGAGCGGTTTGCGGGAGAATCCAAGTATCCGCTGAAAAAGATGCTGGCCTTTGCCATGGACGGGATTACCTCGTTCAGTATCAAACCGATCCGGATGATCACCAGCATGGGTGTGATCATTTTTGCGATCAGCATTCTTATGCTGATCTACTCTGTGGTGCAGCATTTTCTGGGCAATACGGTCAGCGGCTGGTCCTCTACCATGGTGTCCATCTGGGCCATCGGCGGTCTGCAGATCCTTTCCATGGGCGTCATCGGAGAATATGTGGGCAAGATTTATATGGAAGCAAAGGCGAGACCGAAGTTTATCATTGAAAAATTCCTGAAGGACTGATGAACTGGCCAGGGCCTTACGGAGTGGAAGTATATGGATAAATTTTTCAGAAGCTTTCTGGAAATGAAATGGAAAATCAAAGGAGAATGGGTGTCTTTTCTGGATGCCCTTCTTTTCGTTGCCATCACAGGCTCAGGCCTGATCATGCGGCTGGCGCTCATGTGGGGATTGACCGGCTGGTTCTGGCCGGTGGATTATGTGGTGGCGGCAGCGGCTGCAATATATGTGCAAAGGGGGACGGGAAGCCTCAGGAAAAGTCTGGGCGCCTATTCCTTTTTTGTCATTATGCCCACGCTGATGATGACCAGCGCCTACTGGGGCCAGGCTGACAGCTTTTATGTGGCACTGGTGATGCTGTCCTTTGCCTGCCTGGGAGCTGGGTGTTTCCCTCTGGCGAAAGCGTCTGGCCGAAGGGCTGTATCTGATGCAGCGTCCCAGACTACGTTGGCAGGACATTCTGGAAAATCCGGGCTGATGCTGGTGGCGGCTATCCTGTTTGGACTGGCAGTTCTGATGAACGTGCAGGCCATCTTTGTATTGCCGGTGTTTGTGGTGCTGTGGCTGCTGGGAAGCTTTCCGACTGTGCCTTTATTGGTGGCATTTGCAGCGATGATCGGGCGGCTGTTTCTTGGAAAAAACGGGCAGCAGCTGTTGTTTGGCAATGGAAGTCTGGCAGCAGCAGATCGGATCCTGCGGGAATATGATGCGGCCCAGGCCATGCGGCAGGCCGGTCAGAGTGCAGTGCAGATGAGCCAGAGTATCAGCCAGTCAGGCCAGAGCGCAGTGCAGATGAGCCAGAATATCAGTCCGAGTGTGCAGGCGCTCACGCACACAGCACCTCTCTCGGACAGCTGGGCCAACGTGTACCAGTTTTTGCGCACGGAAGATTTTGCCCGGGAATTTTTTATCGGCGGTATCGCGTTTACCGCAGCTATTTTGCTGGTGATTTTTCTGTGGTTTTTTGTAAAATTAGAGCAGCCGACGGGAACAACCAAAACTATAACGAAAAGGGAAATCTCAGGGGCCTGGTTGTCCGGGCCGGAATTCGTGACGGAGCTGGCCATGTTCTTCGCACTGCTGATGCCCTTTGTTCTGCCGCATATGAACGCCCGGTGCGGACTGCTGGCGGACTGCTTTGCGGTGATGCTGTTATTTTTTAATAAGAAAAAGAGCTATTTTGCGCTGGTGCAGCTGATCATTTCTTTTTCCATGATGCAAAACGTGCTGGCGGGCGCAGGGCCCATGCCGCTGGCGGTGTATGCGGCGGCGGAGCTGGTGCTGATCTGCCTGGCGGGAATGGATTTATACAGAGGAGTTAGACAATGGATGACCGTATCAGAGAACATCTGAACCGACAATTTCATATAGGCTCATTTACGGTGTCGGGCGTCTGGCTGCTTTATCTGCTGGGGATGACGGTGCTGGGGATCGTGATCCGGGGGGCGTTTTTACCCTATGTGTCCCAGGATTATACCGGATACTGGGAAAAGTGGTTCGCTGAGATCCACCGGTATGGCGGCATGGCGTCGCTGTCCCATGATTTCTACGATTATGCGCCGACCTTTATGTATTTTCTGGTGTTTATCGAGGGCCTGCCCTTTGATCCCATGATCAGCTACAAGGTTGCCATGTGCCTGCTGGACGTGCTGCTGGCAGTTGCCTGCGGGATGCTGGCGGGGGAGCTGACCGGATCGAAGGAAAAAGGCATGGCCACATACGGCCTGGTATTTCTGCTGCCCACGGTGATGGCCAACAGTGCCCTCTGGTGTCAGTGTGATGTGACATACACGCTGCTGATCATGTTGTTTTTATATAATCTGATCCGGGAAAAACCGCTGCCGGCCATGATTTTTTACGGGCTGTCCTTTTGCCTGAAGCTGCAGACGCTTTTTATTTTCCCGGCGCTGGTGGTGTTCTGGGTACACAAAAAAATAAAAGCAGAGCATTTTTTCACTCTTCCGGTGCTGTACGTGCTCAGCGTCCTTCCGGCGGTATTTTTCGGCGGCTGTTCGTTTCTGGATATGCTGCTGGTCTACGTGCGGCAGGGCTCCACGGACGTGTGGGCGCTGACGTTGAGCTGGCCAAATATTTACCAGATCATTGGCCCGGAGGCGCTGATCCAGGTGTATTCTGGTCTGGGCAAATGCCTCATTCTGGTGATCCTCATGTGTACCATGTATGACATGTCCCGGAGAAAATACCGGATGACGCCCCGGATCATGGTGGAAATGGTGCTGTTTTACGCCATGATCACCGTCTATTTCCTGCCGTTTATGCATGAACGGTATGGCTATCTGGCGGATGTACTGACGGTACTGTATGCGGTGCTGCGGCCAAAGCGGTTTTACGTGCCCATGCTGCACGTGCTCATTTCCTGCGTCTCTTATATGAAGTTCCTGACCAAGGAAAGCACGCTGCCCATGGTTTTCTATGCATTCCTGCTTCTGTTCCTGCTGGCGACGGTGGGGATGGATCTGTATCGGGACATGCAGCGGGAGCGGATGCCGGAGAAACTGACAGAAGGTGAGGCGGCAGTATGAGTGAAACGAAAAAATTAACCTATATTGACGGGCTGAAAGGCACAGGAGCGCTGATTGTGTACCTGTGCCACTTTGCATATGCGTTCTACTTTGCACTCTATTCCCTGAATCCGGCCAACAGCCACACGGCGGGAAATGTGGAGGTGGCCATCGGTAAAACGCCCCTCAACATTCTTTACAACGGCAATTTTGCGGTGCAGCTGTTTTTTGTGGCCAGCGGGTTTGTGCTCTGTATCCGCTATTTTCAGGATCATGACCGGAAACGGCTGGCAAAAAGTGCGGCAAAACGGTATTTTCGGCTGGCTGGGCCGATCCTTCTGGTGAGCACGGTCATTTTCTTTCTTATGAAAGCCGGGCTTTATCAGAACACCGAGGCGGCGGCGCTGGCCGGTTCCACAGACTGGTTTGCGGGCTTCAACAATTTCGAGCCGGGCTACAGCCATGCTCTGCGGGAAGCGCTGTTTGGCTGCTTTCTGTTTGGACATAATTATTTCAACGGGGTGCTCTGGACGGTGAAATATCTGTTCCTGGGTGCTCTGCTGGTGTATGCTCTGGCGGCGGTCTGTGGCCAGTGGAAATACCGATACGGCGTGTATGCGATTTTGCTGCTGGCGCTGCTGCGTACCGACTACGCGGGACTTCTGCTGGGCTATATTTTCTGCGACCTGATGTATACAAAACCGGATTTTATGAAAAAACTGGCGAAAATTCCGGGACTGTGGCTGGTGACCCTGGTGCTGGGCATTTATTTTGGATCTTATCCGTCCATCGGCACAAATCTGGAGGGCAGCATGTACGGCTTTCTGCCGGTGCTGTCGGTGCTGTATCACCGGATCGGTGCGGCGCTCATCGTGCTGGCTGTGCTGCTTTCGGAGCGTTTGCAGCGTTTTTTTGGAGGTCAGGACGCTGCTGGCCGGAACGAGGCAAAAGCTTCCGGGGAGGATTTTCTGCTTACCAGCCATAAGAGAAAAAAGTCTGGGGAGGGTTTGTTTGTACGGCTAGGGAAAATTTCTTTCTCCTGGTATCTGGTGCATTTTCCGGTGATTGCGGTTTTTTCCAGCGCTTTTCTGCTGCGTTTTTACGGGTTGATGAATTACCATGTGCTCATGCTGCTCAATTTTGTGCTGACCACGGTGATTGTGTGGGTGATTTCCGCGGCGATGACGAAATGGGTGGAGCAGCCCTGGAACCGGCTGTTGAATAAAATTTGGAAGTGATTGACGCAAGGCAGAGATAGCAGGAATGAAGAGACGTGAATTTCCATTGCAGAAATTGTTGGGATGAAGAACTGTGAATTTCCATTGCAGAAATTGTTGGGATGAAGGGCTGTGAATTTCCATTATAGAAACTATTGGGATGGCGATGTGCAATTCTCATTGAAAAGGCCGTGGCGCGGAGAATATTCTGCGTACAGGGGAAAGAAATGAGGAATCTGTTTGTGCTGGTCGTGAAAATGGATAGCTGGCAGGAAAAAATAGACTGCTGGATTGGTTAAAGGATAGAAGTAAAGAACGGAGGAAATCGGATGGGAGAGCAGACGACGAAAACAAGGGCCGGATGGATTGACATTGCCAAGGTGCTGGGGCTGGTCATTGTCCTGATGAACCACGCGGAACTGTCGGCAGGCGGTGTCAATTATTTCGGCGGCATGTTTTACGTGCCGGTGTTTTTTGTGCTGGCCGGATACACGTTCCGCCTGCGGCCCGGTGAGTCCTTCTCTGCTTTTGCGAAAAAAAAGGCGAAGCGGCTGCTGCTTCCCTATGTGGGATACAATGCCTTCTTCTTTCTGTTCTTTTTTGTAAAAGACCAGCTGCTGGGGGGACAGCCGCTGCGGGAGGCCGGGGTGTCGCTCCTTGGCATTCTGTATTCCCGCAGCTACCTGTATGCCGGAGAAACGGCCGGACAGACGGTGCTTATGCGGATCTTAAACGGCCCCACCTGGTTCCTGACGGGATTGTTTACGGCACTGCTGGTTTTTTGGCTTCTGATGACCTGGGCGAAAGGAAGCCGCAAAAAGCTGCTGGCCGGGATGGCTGTATGTCTGTGCGCAGCCTGGGGCTTTTCTTTCCTGCCGGTGCTGCTGCCCTGGAGCCTGGATACCCTGTGGTTTCATATGGTGCTGTTGGGGGCAGGGGTGCTTCTGCGTGAAACAGATCTGATCGAAAAATTATATGGCTGTCCCTGGAAAATCGTCCTTTGCGGTCTGATATTTTTTCTGGTGTCAGCCCTTTCCGGCAGCGGAAACCTGTCGGTGAGAAGCTATGGAAATCACATGCTGTGTTATCTGGCGGCGGCTTTGCTGGGTTCGGTGCTGGCCATGTTGCTGGCAAAATGGATCGAAAACACCTTCCGGCAGGCCGGAGCGCTCATTGCGTTCGCGGGAAGTCATACCATGGCGGTGCTCTGCCTGCATCTGTTTGTATTTATGCTCATTTCCGGCGGCTATGGGGTGCTGGGCATCGACGGCAGCCGGAATCTGTGGAAGCTATGGGAGATCCTGGGCGCTTTTGTACTCCTGGTGCCTTTTTATCGGTGGCGGCTCCTGCCCCGGGAAAAAGGGGACTGGCAGAAAACAGTCTGTGGCCTGCTGCTTCTGGTACTGGTGCTTTGGTCACTGCCGTTGGTGGGAAAGGGCATCGACGTCCGGGATACTGGCTCGTACCTGACCAAATACCGGTATATTTTTGATCCGTCCGTGAAAGTCAATGAGCTCCATTATTTCCTCGGCGAGCTGGCAGGCGGCATCATCTATGCCCTGACACCGGTACGAAAAGTGCTGGCGCTGAACGTGGCCAGCAGTCTTGTGTACGTGGCGGCAGCGCTGCTGACTGCCTATGTATTGCAAAAAGTGCTCCCCCGGGTGCTGGCCCTGGCCTGTGCCCTGACGGGAAGTTTCTATGGAATTACATGGATCCGGACACTGAACTGGAATGCCTGGACGGTGTTGTTCTTAAGTGCCGGGCTGGCGCTGCTGCTGGCAGGCTTGCAGAAAAACAGCCAGAAATGGCTGGCAGCCGCTGGATTTGTGCTGGCCATCAACACCTATTTTCGGATGCCCAATATGCTGTTCCTGGCGCTGATGGCGGTGGTGTTCTGGAAAACACTATTGGATGAGTGGAAACATGTGGGTGCTGCGGAAGAAAATGCATTGGCCATGCCTGATAATGTGGCATCAGCACATCGAGTAATCAATCACGTGCCGGATGGAACCGTGTCAGCTGAAAAAACAGGGGAGGTTAAGATTCGCGCCTTGTTCCGTCCACGTATCTGGTGGGAGGCGTTGAAAAGCTGTCGGGGATTTTTCCTGGGGGCGGTGGCCGGAGCGGCAGTTGGACTTTTGCTGGCATTGATTTTCCTGGGGCCGGACACGGTGCTTCACAATCTGTCGGTATTGACTTCCGTGGGCGCCGGTGAAAACGCGGAGAACACCCACAGCATCACCACCGGCATTTATCTGTTCCTGCTGGGCATGCGGGACGGGGCACTTCTTTGGCTGCGGCTTGGCTGTCTGTTGGCAGTGGTGTGGGCAGTTGTGGCCGGGGGAAGCTTCCTGTGGAAGCGCGTGCGCGGGGAATCTTCAAAAGAAGCGATGGAAAAGCCTTCACTGGCTATATACTTTACGGCTGGCATTGCCTGCTTTTTCGGTCTGTCCGAGGGCCTGCGGGAGGACATCTTATCGGCACATATATGGGTGGCTTTTGGGGTGATTCTGCTGGGCACCATTGGCACTTTCCTCTATGCGAAAAAAGACACATTACGCTCCTGTCTGTGCGCATCGGCAGTGATCATCGAGGGACTGCTTACCATCGGCACAGACACGGGGGTCAACTATTATCGGGTGTATATGGCACTGCCGCTGGGCGTGCTGCTGTTCCTGCTCCTTAGTTGGGGGCGAAGCAATGCATGTGGACAATCTAGCGGATGTGGAGAATTTGATAAACATGGCCATGGATCGGACAGAGGCTATATCCAATTTAATGAAGATAGGTTGAATGATGCGCACGACCACGGACAGGACAGGGTAGATGGACAGCCCGGAGGATATGGTCAATTCAATGGAAATGGGCATGGACAGCCCAGAAATCTGTGTATACAAAGGTTTGCTTGTGGTTTTTGTCAGATATTGGCAGTATTTACTTTTGTCTTTGTGACAACAGCGGGCGTGCGTTATGCGGCTACTCATGTGTACCATGACGCACCCAACGGGGAACTGACGGCCACCATCGACCATCCCATGTACGAGGATATCTACACCTCCCCGGCCCGGGCGGCGTCTCTGAACCGGCTCATGGAAGAACTGGCGCCTTACAAAGAACAGAAGCTGCTGCAGATCGGCTGTTTCAACATCGGCTGTGTGCTGACGGACATGAAGCCCTTCTATGACAGCTCCTGGCCGGATCTGGAATACCTGCCCATGCGCGAATTTAAAGAGCAACTGGAAAACGCGCTGGCTGACGGTCAGGCACCGGTGCTGCTTCTGGGAACCGTGGAAGAGTCGGGCATGAACTGGAGCCCGTCCCGGTATGCCATGATCAAAGAACTGGGAGAGAGCAGTGCTTACCGGACATTGTACGTGGATGAACTGTACACCATTTACGTTCCAGTGGAGGAATGATATGTATACGAAAGTAACGCAAAAAGAACTGGCAGAGGTGCTGGACTATTACCGGCAGGATCGCAAAAACTGCCTGTACAGCTATATTGATCTGAAAAAATATGGCCTGGGCAATCCGCACCTGTCGGTGTATATTGACCGCGGCCTTGTTACAGATCAAGGATATGCTGATACTTTGCAGGCTGAAACGATGCACGATATTTTGAAGGAAGCAGACACTTCGCAGGCTGGCGCGGCGGACAGTGCTTTGACAGCAGGCGCCCTGCGCTGCGTCTTGCTCCAGTATTACACGGGCATCAATGTTTTTTCTTATAAAAATAATCTGGATGTGCCTGCCACCGTCGCTTTTCTGCAGGAAAAACAGCCCTCCATGATCAACGGGCCGCTGGAAACGCTGGAAAAATTATACCCATATTTTCGGGAAACCTATGATTTTGAAGCCGGGTATGTGACAGAATTGCTGGAAAAACCGAAAGACGAAAGTATGTCAGAAACCGACGAATCTGATGCGGAGACGCAAGCGGAATTCCCCGTGGAAAAAGCCGGCGAAGCCGAGCTTCTGGAGATCGCGGCCCTGATCTGCACCGACGAGGGCGTGGGCGGCACGTATACCCCGGAGGGACTGGCGGCTCAGCTGCTGGAGCGGCAGCGGGATGGCTTCGGCCGCAATTATTTTATCCGGCAAAACGGCCGTATTGTGTGCCATGCGGGCACTTACGCGGAGGTGGACGACCTGGCGGTGGTCAGCGGCGTGATCACGGCGGAAGATTCCCGTGGACAAAATCTGGCGGATAGAGTAGTATCTAAGTTAAACAAAGAACTTCTGGCAGAGGGGAAGCATCCCTGCCTGTTCTATTATACAAAGAGTGCAGCGAGACTTTATGCCAAGACCGGATATGCAGCAGGCACCGGATGGGCAAAGCTGATCAGAAAGCAGGGATAGATATGTATTATGTAAATGAAAATATCAGAGATTGCGTCCGGGTCTACCCGGAGCAGGGCAGACGGCCCTATCTGCGGCTGGATATGAATGAGAACCCGGAGGGCCTTCCGAAGCCCTTTGTGGACAGTGTGCTGGCAGAGATCACGCCGGAGTATCTGGCCACTTACCCGGAGCCGGATGTGTTCAAGCAGAAATACGCGGATTATCTGGGGGTAAAGCCGGAGAATCTGTGCCTCACCAACGGTTCTGTCATGGCGATCCGTTATATTTTGGAAACCTTTGTAAAAAAAGGCGAGACCGTCGTTACAGTGGCTCCTTCTTTTGAAATGTACTGGGTGACATGCGCCATGCTGGGGCTGAACCATGTGGGCGTTCCTTACGATGACGATCTGCACATCAGCGGCCAGCAGATCGTGGAGGCCATCGACGAGCACACCGATCTGGTGGCGCTTTTGAACCCCAATAACCCCATCGGCAGTGTATACACGGAGGCCGAGGTGCGCGCCGTCATTGAGCGGGCGCGGCAGGTGGAGGCTGTGGTCGTCATCGACGAGGCTTATTTTTACTTCAATCCCAACAGCTTTCTGCCGCTGTTCCGGGAATATGACAATGTGATCGTGCTTCGGACGTTTTCCAAGCTGTGCTCCATGGCCGGTCTGCGGATGGGCATCGTGATCTCTCGGCCGGAAATCATCGAATATGTGCAGAAATCCATCCCGGGCTTTGAGGTGAACACGGTTGCGCTGCTGTTTGGCGAGCGGATGCTGGATCACCCGGAGCTGTTTGACCAGATGCTGGCCATCGAGCAGGAGGGCCGCACCTGGATCCGGGAGAAACTGTTGGAAAACGGTTACCACTGCGATTTCGGTCAGGGCAATTTCTTTTTTGTGGAGCCCCACACCGATCCGATGGTACTGGAAAAGAAAATGCGGGAGAAAGGCATCCTGATCAAAACCTATGGAAAACCGCTTCTGAAAAAATACATCCGCATTTCCATTGGTTCCAAGCGCGTGATGGAGCAGTTCCTGGAAGCTTTTTTGGAGTTAGATCAATAAATGAGATAAATTCAAACAAACTGGCGCAGATTGCTATAATAAAAATATAAGATCATCTGGCCCTGGCGGATATGCGATCAAATTGAAAAATGAACAAAGAAAAAGAGGAGGTCGAAGGGATGAGAGCAGTATTAATGGCAGCAGGCGTGGGAAGCCGGATCAGCCGGGAGGTGCGCAAGCCGAAAAGTCTTCTGGACATCGGCAACGGAGAGCTGCTTTTACATTATACAGTCAAAATGCTGAAACGGCACGGCCTGGACGTGACCATCGTGGTGGGTTACCAGAAGGAGCTGTTTTATGAGGCGCTGAAAGGCCTGGACGTGACCTTTGTGGTCAACCCCTTCTACCGGGTGTCCAACAGCATCGCGTCCCTCTGGTTTGCGAAAGATATGCTGGATACCGACGAGGATTACTTGTTCGGCAACGCCGACGTTTTCCTGGAAGAGGAAATTCTGGAGCGGCTGCTGGCGTCCAAAGAGGATATCACCATGCTGGCGGATTACCGGAAAATCGAGACCGGTGACTATTTCTTCCACTGTGAAGATGGCCTGGTGCGCAAATACGGCAAGGAGCTGCCGGTGTCCGAACGCACGTGTGAGTACGTGGGCATTGCCAAGGTGGGCAAAAACTACATGCCCCATTTTGTGGAACTGATGCAGGAAATGGTGGACGCGGAGGAGTATACCACCTGGTGGGAGACAATCCTGTACGCCCACTGCTATGAATTCCCGATCCACACGCTGGATGTGGCGCCGTATTTCTGGTCGGAGATCGACTATATTGAGGACTACGAGCGGATCGTGGACTATGTGGGAGGAAAAAATGACCATTAAAGAGGCTGTCATCGAGGTTTGTCACAAGATTTTTTTGCCGCCTTATGAGAAAAAAATGCGGCGCAGGCTGGAAAATCATGATTTTACGTTCCTTGCCTCCAACTGTACGGCGGGGATCATCTACCATCGGCTGGGGATGAAATTCCTTTCCCCCACCATCAACATGTTTATCTGGCAGGATGATTTCCTGAAATTTGTGCTGGATCTGCCTCATTATCTGGGCTGCGAGCTGCAGTTTATTGAGACGGAGGAGCCTTATCCGGTGGCCATGCTGGACGACATCAAGCTGTATTTCAACCATTATAAGACCGCGGAGGAAGCCCGGGAAAAATGGGAGGAGCGTAAGAAACGGATGCACATGGACAATCTGTACATTCTCATGTGTGACCGGGATGGCATCACTGAGGACGATATGCGCAAATTAGAGCAGGTGGATTGCAAAAATAAAGTGGTGCTCACTGCAAAGCCCCACCCGGACATTGATTTTGCGTTCCAGCTGCCGGAATATGCCAACGAGGACTATGTGGGCTATTATCTGGGGAAAAATGCCATCACGGACAAAACCGTTGTGGAAAAGCATTTCGATTTCGTGAAGTGGCTTAACGGCGCATCACCGAAGGACTGTCACCTCTGATCAGAAAATACAGGATTAGGGAAAATGTCGGTGATCATGCGGCAGCAGCGCGAGGATAGAGGAGTGAAAAAATAAAAATATGAAACAATGGAAACGTTGGATCAGAGAGGATTTAAAAGGGCTGGGTTTGTTCCTGGTGCTGGCAGGCGGGCTTCTGTACGCCATCCTGTTCTGGTTCGGCTATCATCTGACCTATGACAATACCATTTTGCCGGGAGGAAATTTCTGGCTGGTGGGCGGCGAGATCCTGCTCACCGGGATCGTGGCGGCGGCAGTGCTGGCGGTGCTTTTCCGGGCGCTGTCAGGAGGATTTTGCAGGACAGAAACCCCGACAGTCATGCCGGAAAACAAATGTACGAGCACATCAGCCCCGACAGCAGATGCGGCCGAATATGATCATGAGAAAGACGGTCAGACTGCAACAGGAAATGAACGGAAGAAAGAAAAGTCCGGCATTTGGCGCACCAGATATGCTTCTTTTATAGAGAAAAAATACGCGTTCTTTGTGCTCTGGGCGGTAATCTTCCTGCTGTGGATCCCGTTCTGGCTCAGCTCGTATCCGGGCATTTTTTCCTATGATAGCAATCTGCAGTTCAACTGGTATTTCACGGATTACCGGTCGGCGCATCATCCGCTGGTACATACGTGGATGCTGGGTGGTCTGGTGGATCTGGGGCACACGCTGTTTGGCTCCTATCAGGCCGGGGCGGTGCTGTACGCCCTGACCCAGATGGTTATCATGTCGGCACTGTTTGCGGGCATCTGTCTGTATCTGGGACGGAAAAAAGCGCCGCTGTGGCTGTTTGCGGCATCGGTGATTTTTTACGGCATTTATCCGGCCAATGCGTACCTGTGCATGACGGCCACCAAGGATAGCATTTTTTCCGCGCTGTTCGGATTTTATATGGCCCAGCTGCTGGCAGCGGGACTGGATCCGGACGGATTTTTCCGGTCAAAGAAACAGCTGGCAGAGCTGATCATCACCTGTTTTCTCATGATGATCCTGCGCAACAACACCATGTATATGATCCTCATCGGGGCGCCGTTTTTCCTGATCTGGTATCGAAAACACTGGAAGGGCGCGCTGGTGGCGGTGGCAGTGCCGCTGCTCCTGCTGAAAATCTACACCGGACCGGTGTATGACGCCCTGGGTGTGGAGCGGGTGGATGCCAGAGAGGCGTATAATGCTATCATTCAGACCATTTCCCGGACATACAATCTGGCGCCGGAGGATTTTACAGAGGAAGAAAAGGAGCTGCTGTTCGAGGTGATCCCGGAGGATTATATCGTGCGGTATGTGCCCCACAAGGGGGATGAGGTGCGCTGGGGCTTTGATACGGCGGCCTTCAACGAGCACAAAGCGGAATTTTTCAAGCTGTGGATCGAAAAAGGGCTGTCCCATCCGCTTATGTATCTGGATGGATTTTTCTCCACCAATTTCGGCCTCTGGTATCCCTGGGACATTTTGCCCGATGATACCACCATCCGCATGTACGTGGAATATTTCTTCGGGACAGAGACCCAGGAAATTCTGGGCATTCATTTTGATCCGAAGCTGCCGCTGTTCCATCAGATCAGCTATGCCATCTGTCAGGACAGTGTGCTGACCCGGATTCCGGTCATTGGCGGTATCCTGTTTGGCGCGGGCACGTTTATCTGGATTGTGCTGTTTGCCAGTTTTTACCTGATCTGGACAAAAAAATGGGGACCAGTTTTTACCATCCTGATCCCCATGTGGGCATATTTCCTCACGTTATTGTTCGGGCCGGTGTCCTGTATGCGGTATATGTATCCCTACATGACAAGTCTGCCCATCATCCTTTATCTGTTGTCCCGGGCCGGTGACAACTGGGCCAGCATGGCGTCCACTGCCGCTTCGGAGGCGTGACCATCATCAAAGAACTGAATGCGCTGCACATAGGCAGCGCATTTTTTGTCATATTCTGCCTCGTCGAAGGTTTCGATATTGTGGATGAGCGCGTCGTTGCTCTGGGCCAGGGAGAAGGGAAGCTCCTCCAGGGTGAAATAATAATCCTTCACCTTTTTGATCTCCTCGTAATCCTCCGCGTACAGGAAACCGGGGCGTTTCAGCACCAGATAGTCGAAAGCGCAGCCGGAGTAATCGCTGATGATCACGTCGCTGGCCACCAGCAGCTCCTGCATGTTTTCGTACAGGGTGGCGTTGCGCAGCTTCTCGCCGGTGGGAACGATGCCCGCCTGGGCCGCCAGGTTGGGGTGCAGACGGATGAGACAGTACCAGTCGCCGCCAAAACGATTTTCCAACGCCGCCAGCACCCGGTCATAGTCCAGATTGTACATGTCTGTGGCCCGGTTGTCCCGGTAGGTGGGGGCGTAGAGCACGATTTTTTTCCCGGCGGGAATGTGATAGTATTCCTCGATCTTCCGGCGGGCTTCCCCGTGATCGGTGAAATACAGGTCGTTCTTGGGAATGCCCCGCTCCAGAATGGGGCCGCTGTACCAGAACGCCCGGTGGTACAGGTCGGAGCACCAGCGGCAGCAGGAAAGGAACAGGTCGATGCAGGCAGAATCCCGCTTGGCGTAAGCGATATATTCGTCGCTCAAAGCCGCCTGCACGTCCATCTCTACCTTTTTCAGGCCCGGGCCGCCGTGCCACGTCTGGATGTAAAACTGCCCCGGCCGTTTGATGAAATAATACTGGCGGCGGGTATTTTCCACCAGAAACTTGGCGGTGGCCATGTGGTAGGCAAAAGCCGTGGAATTGGGCTTCACCGACCGGATGGGCGCAGGGAAAACCATCTCCGGGTGAGCACACACCCAATACATCTCGAAGCCCAGATTCCGGCGGATCATTTCCTCCGCAATGAATTTCGGATTGTCGCCAAAACCGCCGCCGTAGAAATTGCAGAAAATCACCTTTCGCTCTTTCAGCGGAAGCCGCACAAAAATCTGCCAGCACAGCTTTAAGTAGAGCTGGTGGATCTGCTCCGCTGTGCGAAGAAGCCACTGGATGACGGCCAGTAGCGGCGGACATTTTTTGATCAGTTGAATCAATGTATGCATAGAAAAATCTCCTATAAAATTCTAACAGTTTAGCCGCGCCATTCGCAAAATCGTGCTGCGCACTTTCCGCTGCTGTCGCAGCTAGCTTTTGCTCATGACCTGGCGTGACATCTAACAGTTTAGTCGCGCCATTCGCAAAACCGTGCTGCGCACTTTCCGCTGCTGTCGCAGCTAGCTTTTGCTCATTACTCGGCGTGACATCTAACAGTTTAGCCGCGCCATTCGCAAAATCGTGCTGCGCACTTTCCGCTGCTGTCGCAGCTAGCTTTTGCTCATTACTCGGCGCTTACCTCAAACTTTTTGTCAGTCATCTTTACATGCAAGCATGACAGATGACTTCCATAAAGTTTGACTAAACTGTTATTACAACTTTACCACAAATGCTTGTATTCTTCTACGGTTTGGGATAAAATTTTAGGACGGGCAGTGGTTCTTATAGGGCGCTCTGCCGGTATGATGAATGAAGGAGAATGGAATGGCGAAGAGTGCGCGGGACAGTTCCCTGGACGCGGTGAAGGGTTTTACGATCCTGATCGTGATGCTGGGACATGTTCTTGTCTTAAATAAAATCAACGATCCGGTGATTTATGACTGGATCAAGGCGGTGCAGATGCCGCTGTTTATGATGGTGTCGGGGTATCTGTGTGGTAAGGCGGTCAAGGTGGGAAGTTTTGCAGATTATGGGTGGATGCTGAAAAAACGTGCCGTCGGGTATCTGCTGCCTTTTTTTGCCTGGACGCTGGTTTTTCACCTGGATGATTTCACCTGGGCGTTTCCGGCCTATCTGGAGCAGCCGGAGCGGGGGCTTTGGTTTCTGATCACGCTGTTTGTACTGACATTTATGGTGTATACCGCGCAGCTGGCGGAAGCGCTGCTGGGAGGCGGCAGGAAGGGGAAGGTCGCTTTCTGGCTGGTGTATGGTGCGCTGACTGTATTGGTACTGCTGGAAGCCTGGGCGGGCATTCCGTGGCTGGGGCCGCACCTGACGAAGATTTATCTGCCCTTTTACATGGCGGCTTACCTGTGGGGGGAATATCAGCCGCGCATCACAGCGCATTTTTCGCCGGAGCTCTGGAAAAAACTGGTGAACGGCATTGCCATCGCAGGTGGCATTTATTGTATCGTGGCGGCGGTGGGCATGGATCTCATGACCATGAATGGCATTCGGGACTATCTTTTACAAAATGCGGCGTCCTTTGGCGGCTGTATTTTTGTCATTGTAATTTTTTACCGGCTGCGGGACGGCAGGTGCAAGCGATTCCTGGCCTGGCTGGGACAGTACACGCTGGAGATTTATTCCATTCACTATCATTTTGCCCGGATTTTAAATCCGGGGACACTGGATTTTGCTGTATACAGTCTGCCCTGGCTGGGATTTGTGGCGGCAAGCTTTTGGGTCATGAGTGTGCTGACGGCGCTGGTGGTTGTGGCGTGCCGGCATTTTCAGGTGACGAGATTTTTGTTGTATGGGAAGAAATAAAAATAAGCTAACTTTTGCTCATAAAAAGGCGCTCCCTTCGCATCTTCGTGCGTCCAGCTTTACATGCAAGCATGCAATCTGTCCACAAGAAGATGCGAGTGAACTGTAACTATGGTTTGACGAATACTGGGGCGCATGGTAAAATAAAAAGTAATGCAGATTAAAGTGGGTAAACCATAGGCATGCATAAGATGGAGGCGTTTGAAAAATGAAGATTATGCCGAATCGTCTGGACCGGGGATTTTATATGTACCAGAAGGAATTTGAGGACAAGGCACTGGAGGTGCTTCGTTCCGGCTGGTATGTGCTCGGCAATGAGGTAAAGAGCTTCGAGGAGGAATGGGCTGCGTACACAGGGGCAAAATACTGTGTGGGACTGGCCAGCGGACTGGATGCGCTGTGGATGGCGTTCCGCATTCTGGGCATCGGAGCAGGAGACGAAGTAATCGTGCAGGGCAACACGTATATCGCCAGCGTCATGGGCATTACCATGAACGGCGCGACACCGATTTTTGTGGAGCCCGATGAATATTATAATATTGACGCATCGAAGATCGAGGAAAAGATCACAGAGCGGACAAAAGCGATCCTGGTGGTGCATCTGTACGGACAGGCTTCCCAGATGGACAAGATCGTGGCACTGACGAAGAAATACAACCTCCGCCTGGTGGAGGACTGTGCCCAGTCTCACGGCGCCTGCTGGCAAGGACAGATGACAGGAACCTTCGGCGATATCGGCTGCTTTTCCTTCTATCCGTCCAAGAATCTGGGCGCATTCGGAGATGGCGGCGCCATTGTCACCAATGATGAGAAGATCGCCCAGGATTTCCGGGTTTACCGCAATTACGGCAGTGAGAAGCGCTACTACAACAAGGTGGTAGGCGCCAACTCCCGTCTGGATGAGATCCAGGCAGGCCTTCTGCGGGTGCGGCTGTCCCATCTGGACGAGCTGGCAGCAGAGAAGGTGCGCATCGCCGACCGGTATACGGCAGAGCTTCACAATCCGCTGTTTGAGCTGCCGAAGATCAGAGAGGGCGCTTCCCATATCTGGCACCAGTACGTGCTGCGCAGTGAAAAACGGGACGAGCTCATTGCCTATCTGGACAAAAAAGACATCGGCACGATCATTCATTACCCGATCCCGCCGCATCTGTCCGAGGCCTATCAGTATCTGGGCTACAAAGAGGGGGCATTCCCCATCACGGAGCGTTATGCCAAATCGGTGGTGTCCATTCCGATGTACAACGGCATGACCGAAGAGGAACAGAGCATTGTCATTGATGCTTTAAATAAATTTAATGGTTAGAGGAAGAAATATACATGAGTATTAAAGACGAATATCGTATTTTGGAATTCGCGGAGCACGGGGATGACCGGGGCAATTTGGTCATTGCAGAGGGCAATCAGGATATTCCGTTTGAGATCAAGCGGGTGTTCTATATGTACGGTTCCGATCCGCACATTATCCGTGGGCAGCATGCCAACCGGGAATCCGAGTTTGTCCTGATCAACGTGGGCGGGACATCCAAGGTAAAGGTGGACAATGGCTTTGAGACGGATATCATTGAGCTGAACAAACCGAGAATGGGGCTCTATATTCCGACCATGATGTGGAAGGATATGTATGACTTTTCTTCGGATTCGATTCTGCTGGTACTCGCCAGCACCCATTACGATGCCAGCGAGTATATCCGTGACTATGATGAATTCCTGAAAGAAGTAGGTAGAACCCATGAGTAAAATTTCAATCGTTATCCCGGTATATTACAATGCGGACACGCTGATGCTGCTGTACGAGGATATGAAAGCCAAGATCCTGGGCGTCCTCGGCGATTATGAGCTGGTGTTCGTGGATGACGGATCGGGAGATAATTCCTGGGAGATCATGAACCAGATCCGGGAAATGGATGACCGGGTGAAGCTGGTGAAGCTTTCCAGAAACTTCGGCGAGCATGCGGCCATTCTGGCGGGCCTTGCCCAGTGTACCGGCGACTGCGCCGTGACCAAGCAGGCCGATCTGCAGGAAGATTCCGAGCTGATCCTGGACATGTACGACAGCTGGAAACGGGGCAACAAGGTGGTGCTGGCCGTCCGTGCAGAGCGGGATGAAGGGGCGGTACAGAAGTTTTTTGCAAACCTGTATTATGCCATCGTCCGCAAATTCGTCATGAAGGACATGCCGGTGGGCGGTTTTGACTGTTACCTGCTGGACCGTCAGGTCATCGAAGTGCTGCTGATGCTGGATGAGAAAAATTCTGCCTTGACGCTGCAGGTGCTCTGGGTAGGCTTCAAATCCGAGAAAATCTATTTTCACCGGAAAGCAAGAGAAATCGGGGAATCCCGGTGGACGTTGTCTAAGAAGATCAAGCTTGTTCTGGACTCCATGATGAGCTTTTCCTATACACCGGTGCATTTTATGTCCATGTGTGGCGTGGGATTTTTTGTTCTGGCCTTTATTTTTGCTATCCTGCTGATCATTCAGACGTGTGTATACGGCGCAGATGTGGCCGGATGGGCGAGCATTATGGTGCTGTTGCTGTTTTCCAGCGGCCTGATCATGTTCATGCTGGGTATCCTGGGCGAGTACGTTTACCGTGCGCTGGATGCCTCCCGGAACCGTCCGCCCTTCCTCATTGACGAGGTGCGGGACAGCCGGATGTCAGCCGTTGATCATGCAAAAAGCTGCGAGGAACAGAAGTGTTTCCTGAAAGAAGACTTTGCGGGACGGGTATCCGCGGAAACCATTTTTGCAGAAAATGAGGAGGAAAAGTCGGAATGAAAGCGCTGGGAGCAAAGCTCTGGACACTGATCGAAGCGATCGCCCATTTCTTCGTGTTCGGTTTTCTGGGACTTTTCCATAAAGAACTGACGGACGAACAGTGGGAAGCCTTCATGCAGTTCGTCAAATTCGGCATGGTGGGCCTGTCCAATACGGCGCTGACCTACATCCTGTATGCCGTTTTCGTCACCCTGGGGCTGCACTATCAGCTCAGCAACGTGCTCAGCTACGTGGCCGGCATCTTCAATTCCTACTACTGGAACAACAAGTACGTGTTCGAGGAAGAAGAGGGCAAGAAGCGCAACCATGTGAAAGCGCTGGCCAAGGTGTTCGCCTCCTACGGCGTCAGCTTCTGTGTGGGAGCCGTGCTGCTGTTCGTCTGGGTTGACCTGCTGGGCATTTCCCAGTATCTGGGGCCGGTCATCAACCTGCTGATCACCATTCCGCTGAACTTTATTCTGAATAAACTGTGGGCTTTTCACTAGAAGGATGGCATCCACAGAATGTGATTTGCATATTTGACAAAAGAAAAATCTGCCTTATAATATGCTTAACAGGCAAGTCGGAAGGGAGATGCGACCTCCCCGCCCCGGCGAATCTTTAACGAAAAAAATAGCTGTCAACTCGTCAAAGTTGGGACAGCTATTTTTTTCGTGTATAATTCAGTATTGCAACAATCAGCACCGCAACGGATACAATCGCTAAACGATGATCCATATGCAAGGATAGAAAATTCCGGCCATATTCCCCTTACCCGAGAGGATACCGCCGGAATTTCTTTTCTTTCATTTTCAGTTAAAAAAGCACTTGGTCACGGAATCATATACAACAAACGTCAGGTCAGACATTTCCCCACTGTTCAGCCCCGTCATTTCCCCTTCCGGGTAAATATCCCAGTTTCCGCTGTTGTAATACAGGAATGTCAGCGCCTCTCCGGGCTCTGCCGACAGGCCGGTGACTCGGATGGTGTATGTCTCTTCCCTATCGGGGACAACCGTATCAAATTTCACATACGCATAGTCTTTGTTCAGCACCTCGCCGCCGCCCAGATCCCGGCTGCCCAGCACATTTCCATCACTGTCCAGCACCTCGATCCGGTAGGAGGAGGGATTGGCGTCGCCCAAAGGATTGAGCACCTTACAGCCGATGTGGTTGAAGCTGCGGTTGGTGGTGAAGGTCTGGGTGATGACCTCGCCGGTGAGCAGTTCCTGCAAGTCTTCTCCCTCGGACATGTCCTGCATGACGGCGTATTCCATCTGCTTGAAGGGCACGGTGAAGAGAGATCTTCCATAAATCACGCTGATTCCCAACGCGATCACCAAAGCGCCGCAGGCAAGGATGCGCCAACATCGGGAGGATGCGCCTGATGAGATCGTACCGTCAGAAACAGAATCAGATCGGAACGTACCATCCGCCTGTGAACTGTCAACGGACTGGTGTATGCTTTCAGCCATTTTTCCCGAAAAGCAGTCCATCCCCTCTGCCGCCAGCAGCAGTACCAGCATGGTGAAGCTGATGCTGTACGCCCATCCGGCCTCCCACATGAGGTGAAAGAGCATGGCACCCAGCAGGTTCAGATACACACAGTAAAACGGCGTGTCACATTTGCGGCGGAAAGCCAGGAACACGGCGTACACCAGCGCCGCCATGGTCATCACATGGTACACATGGCAATACAGGGCAAACAGGTCTTTGCGGCTGCCCGCCAGAAAATCATGCAGCGTGCCGTAGACGTCGGTGGTGTGCAGAAATTCCGGGTAATCGTCGATGCCATCGCTCCAGGTGAAGGACAACTTATAATCTGCCAGAAATGCATTGCCGGACAGGCCGTTTTCCACAAGCCGGGCAAAGAGCGCATGCCAGGCAGCATTATTTTTCTCATCCTCGGTTTCAAAGCCCTGGATAAACACATGGTCTTCCTCGTTGTAGGAGCCCAGGCTGTCCAGCTTGGAAGAAAAGAGAAAATAATAGGACGGCGGCAGCTGGGTATCGGTGTAATCCCCTTTTACGTATTTGTGCTCCGCCGACATGCAGGCGCTGTAGCACAGGCCGCCGCCGATGAGGGCAGCCAGCAGCAGGAATACCACTTGTTTCTTTTTCTCCACAAAGGTATCGGCATTGCGCACATGAATGATGAGATAGCCTGCAAAAGTGATCAGCGTGATCAGCAGGTTGGCCCGGATCTTGGTGCCCAGGATAAACGCGACGCCTAAGAGGAAGGCGTAGATGATCTTCCGTTTCGGCCGCTTTTCTTTTAACATGGTGAAAAACAGCAGCAGATTGCCCATGAGAAACGGCAGCATGAGGATGGTGGTGTAGCAGGCAAAACCGTACATGTACATGAGCGGATTGATGATGCACAGCAGGGCAAACAGGGTGGCTGTATTCCGGGAGCGCAGCATCCGCAAAATCCGATAGGAGAAAAATACCGCCAGATCGGTTCCTGCCAGGTACACGCACTGGATGGTCAGCATGTAGCCGCTCTCCGGGATGCCGATAAGTTTGGCGATATTCAGCACCAGATAGTTGAACAGGGTGATCGGAATGTTGAACGGATACTGGGCAAAATACGCCTCCCCGTAGGTCATGGAAATCTCTCCGGTGCGGAAAATTTCCAGTGCCTCATCAAACACCTTCAGATGGTCGTAGCGCAGCGTAGCTCGGAAGGTAAAAAGCAGCGCGTATTGCAGCACAACGCCCAGTGCTGCGAGAATGCCCACGACAAGCGTCTGGGTTTTCTCCGGCAGGGAGATTAGTTTTTGGTAAAAAAACAGCAAGACAAAGGCCAGCACAATCGCCAGTGCCAGCACCAGCAGTGTCAGTGCCCAGCGGGGCATGACGGCTGCCAGAAAATCCATGTGGATGGTGCTTGCAGGCGCATGCAGGAAGGCCAGCGCTGTGAGGAAAAACAGAACGCCGATGCTGAACAGGTACAGCCCGTGTTTTCCTTTATCAATGGTTTGCAACGTCGATGCTTTCATGGGCAGTTTCCTTTCGATAAGCGCAGATAATCTCTGCGAAGCAGACCCCAAGGGCCACCAGGGTGATCAGCTGCAGGCGGTAGGTGAAAAATGCGTGGATGCAGGAATGGTTCAGCACCACGGTGTACCAGGCGTAAGGGGCCAGCGCCGCCACAGGCAGCAGGCACAGCTCCTTCATCCGGGCCCGGGCCGCCGAAGAGCGGACGAGCAGCACCACCGCCACGACCACCAGCGCCGCCAGGATCGCGATATTCAGTGCCATGGGCAGCGGCGGCAAAATGTTGGTGATATTGGAGCGGTACATATTCGGGTAATTGATATCGAACCAGTCCTCTTTTCCGTCGATGCGGTAGGCCACCGTGTTCAGGGCGTCGGCGATGACACTGCGGTGCAGAACCACCGTGCCGATGACCCATTTGGCCGCCCAGGTACCGCCATAGCCCAGCACCCAGGCAATGCCCAGCCGCACCATCAGCAGAAACTGGTCTTTGATGGCGTCCTTGTTCATGAGCAGTACAAAGATCAGCGGCATGCCGAAGGACAGCAGCGGGATCGTCAGCAGATCAAAAAAGTTTGCCACAGAGCCACACAGGAAAATGATGCGCCCGATGCGTTCCGGTTTTGCATCATAGGTTCGGATAATGATATTGGAAAAAATCATCGTCACCAGGAAAATCGCCGCCAGCTGCAGGCAGGTGGAAACCGTGTTGGGATAGATCATGAGAAATCCCACCGCCAGCGGGATCGCCACCCGCAGGCCGAACCGCCGGTAGCTGTTGTACAGCGTCAGCAGCACTAGACCGTAAAACACCGCCATGAGCAGATAGCGGATCTGCAAAATATTGAAAAATACCGACAGTGGACGCATGTATACGCTGTGTCCGTGCCAGTAGCGGGCGTAGTCTTGATTATCCATGGCATTGTACAGAATGCCGTGGTCGTCCTCTTTTAACACCTCTTCGTAAATGATCTTATCGGAATAATTGTCCGTGCGGGAAGCGGGACTGAAAAAGATGTACAGCGGATTGTCGCCTTCCAGTTCCAGATATTCCTGGGAAATTTTCACGTTTTCCGCCACTGCGCTGTTGGGGATCGCATATACCAAAAGCAGCGCTGCCATGTAAATGACGATAACGCCGATATACAGCGCCGCATATTTTTTCAACTGTTTGATGATTGCCATAGGAGTACTCCTTTATATTTAAAAATAATATTGAAACCGTCACATGAAAAGAACCCCGGCCCCCTTGCGCTGCGGGACCGGAGTCCTATCTCCCGGTTTATTTATGTTTGATTTTCAAAATGCCAAGGAAAAAGCTTCCGAAAATGATCTGTGCGCCGATGACGATGCAGGTCATGGCCGGAATCGTATAACGCATCACGCGCTGGGGATCCAGGTCACCAAAGGAAGTATTTTTCCAGAGCACCACCGACAAAATGGCGATGACAATGCCAATAACGACCAGAATCAGCCCGGCCAGTGTGCCGTTCTCCGTCGTCAGCCGCTCCAGCAGGTTGTCCGTGCGGGCGGTTACCGGAATAAAGCCGGATACCTTGGCGTAGGCGTTGGTGTACAGGGCAAACTGTACCATCTGGCTGCCCAGGATCATACAGCCCGAACCGGCCAGCATCGTGTGAATGTCAAATGCCACAGAACCCATATGCAGCGGGCCTGGCAGCAGCACAAGCATCATGATCAGGCCCAGCACAAACAGCACCACGCCCGGATACAGGAACAGCCACTTGGGGCTGTGGATGAGCAGAAACTTCAGATGCCGCCAGCCATCCCGGAAGCTGCGCAGATGCGGCGGACGGGAACGGCCATCCGGCGCCAGCGTCGTGGGCACCTCCGTCATTTTCAGATGCATCAGCGTGGCCTTCACCACCATCTCGCTGGCATACTCCATACCGGTCGTCTGCAGATCCAGCTTCTGAATGCTTTCCTTATTATAACCGCGCAGGCCGCAGTGGAAATCGCCGATATCGCTGGGATAAAACAGACGGCCGATAAAAGACAGCACCGGGTTGCCGATATAGCGGTGCAGCGGCGGCATGGCCCCTTTCGCAATACCACCCTTGAAACGGTTGCCCATCACCAGCTCATAGCCTTCCCGCAGCTTCTCCAGAAACGGCATCAGGTGCAGAAAATCATAGCTGTCATCTGCATCGCCCATGATCACATATTTTCCATAGGCTGCATCACAGCCGCCGATCAGCGCAGCTCCGTAGCCCTTCACCGGCACATGTACCAGCCGGGCTCCACAGCGTTCTGCGATCTCCTGGGAGCCGTCCGTGCTGCCGTTGTCCGCGATCAGCACCTCGCCGTCTACATGATACTCCTCCAGGAAGTGAAACGCCTTCTTTATACACACCTCAAGCGTTTCTGCCTCGTTCAGGCAGGGCATGAGGATCGTCAACTCTACTTCATTCGTGTTCTGTGACATAATTCCCTCCAAAACGTACCAATAATCCCTAATAGTATACCCCGTGCCCGGCGGGATTGCAAGCTGCTTTATGTATAAAAAATGCCCCCTGTAGAACCGGTGGCTGTGTTCCGTAAATAATTCCAGATGGGTTAATTGCAAGTTTTGTTAGGAAATGTTAGGATAAGATTATGGGAAATCAGAGAACAAGGCGGCTCTCCCCTCTTTTAACGGAGGGAGCACCCTCCAGACGAAAGAAAGGAGGGCGATACAAATGTATGTTACATATTCTGATTTGATTCAGATAGGGATATTCATTTGTGCCCTTGTGGGATTGTGTTATACAATTTTCAAGGGAAAAAGAAGATAGCCGCCAACTACTGCAATAGTTGACGGCTGTGAATAAGTAACAGTCAATTACTTTTGAGGGGTAGCCGCTTCTCTGGTTTCCCTCTCTCTGTGCTTAATATAACACAGAAACTGATTTTTTTCAATACGGAGGAATTGACAATGAAAAACAGATACCTACATAGATACCTTCCGCCCCTGCTCCTGTCCGCTTTTCTCCTGACAGCCTGCGGCCAGCAGGCAAGCATCCCTGCCAGCACGGAGACAGCGCAGACAGAGACTGCACAGGAAGAAACAACACAGATGCAAACATCGCAGTCAGATGGAGAAGTATTGGAACCTGCCACAGATACCTCTTCCGCCGATACAGGTGAAGAACCCGCCGCCACTACAGACGAATCCCAGCCATCAGAATCCGCCCAGGCCCAACCTGTAGACCTGATGATCTTCGCAGGCCAGTCCAACATGGCAGGCAACGGCGACGCTGACCAGGCCCCGGAAGTGCCTGAGGGCCACGGTTACGAATTCCGCGCTGTGACAGATCCAACCACCCTGTACCCGGTGGAGGATCCCTTCGGCATCGAGGAAAATCGGGAAGACGGCATCTACGACATCTGGTCGGACAGCGGTACCCGCCGGAAGCTGGGAGATCTGGTGCCGGCGTTCATGAATGCCTACTATGACAGCACCGGCGTACCTGTGGTGGGCGTCAGCGCCTCGGAGGGGGCCACCACCATCGACCAGTGGATGCCGGGAACAGCTCGTTATGACGATCTGGTGAGCCGTTGCCAGGCGGCAAAAGATTACTTGAACGAAAACGAGGCATACACCTTGCGGCACGTATATCTTGTCTGGTGCCAGGGCGAGAGCGACGGCGACGCCAATATTTCTGAGGACGCCTACTACACGGCCATGCAGGAACTGATGGATACCCTCTGTCGGGACAGCGTGGTGGAGCAGTGCCTGGTCATCCGCATTGGCAATTTCGGTGCAGACCCAAAGAAATACGACAAAGTTATGGCAGCCCAGACCCGCCTGTGCCGGGAAGACCCGTCGGTGGTGCTCATTTCCACCCGGTTCGCCGAGATGGCAGACACCGGTCTCATGCGGGATGTATACCATTATACCCAGGAGGGCTACAACCTGACGGGCACCGAAGCCGGGCAAAATGCCGCCAGCTACGCCATCACCGGACGGGAACCCATGCTGTGGGACTACGAAAGTGGAGAAATCTACACCGCCTCCCCATCAAATCCGGTTGAATAACCGCAGATTTTGGTGTATAGTAGACAAAGAGTATACTGTCCACAGGAGGGAATTTTGAGTGAAAAAGGTCATTATAGTAGGCGCGGGACCGGCAGGACTGACCGCGGCCTATGAATTATTAAAGAAATCAGACGAGATGGACGTCACCGTATTGGAGGAGAGCCAGGACATGGGTGGCATCTCCAAGACCGTCCGCTATAAAGGCAACCGCATGGACATGGGCGGCCACCGTTTCTTCTCCAAAGTGCCGGAGGTCAACGAGTGGTGGGCACAGATGCTGCCTCAGCAGGGAGCACCGGCCTGGGACGACATTTATCTGAAGCGTCCCGTGGAGACGACTCCGGGCGGCCCGGATCCGGAGAAGGAAGACCGGGTCATGCTGACGAGGAACCGTGTTTCCCGTATTTATTTTGATAAAAAGTTTTTCGACTATCCGATTTCCCTGAAATGGGAGACCTTCAAAAATATGGGACTGGCCACCACCATCGTGGCAGGTTTCAGCTACCTGAAAGCAACGATTTTTAAGAGAAAAGAAAACTCCCTGGAGGATTTCTACATCAACCGTTTCGGCCGCAAACTCTACTCCATGTTTTTTGAAAATTACACGGAGAACCTGTGGGGCCGCCATCCCAGTGAGATTGATCCCAGCTGGGGTGCCCAGAGAGCCAAGGGCCTGTCCGTCATGGCCATCATCAAAGATATGTTCGGCAAGCTTTTGCCGAATAAGAAGAACCGCCATGTGGAGACGTCCCTCATCGAGTCCTTCAAGTACCCGAAGCTGGGCCCCGGCGAGCTGTGGGATGTGACGGCAGCTGAGATCGAGAAGCTGGGCGGCCATATCCTGAAGGGCTGTAAGGCAGTGGGCTTCAACCGCGGCGCAGACAACGCCATCACCTCCGTGATCTATGAAAAAGACGGCGAGAAGATCACCGCAGATGCTGATATCGTGATCTCTTCCATGCCGGTGAAGGATCTGGTGGCAGGCATGGACAACGTGCCGGAGAAGGAAGCAGCCATCGCAGCAGGCCTGCCGTACCGGGATTACATGACACTGGGCGTGCTGGTGCCGAAGCTGAACCTGAAAAACAAAACGAAGATCAAGACCGTGGGCGACATCGTGCCGGACAACTGGGTATATGTCCATGACCGTACCGTCAAGCTGGGCCGTTTCCAGATTTACAACAACTGGTCTCCCTACATGGTGGAGGATCTGAAGCATACCGTCTGGGTGGGCCTGGAATACTTCGTTTATGAGAACGACGAGTACTGGAGCATGACCGAGGACGAGTTCGCCAAATTCGGTATCGGTGAGATGGTGAAGATGGGTCTCATCGACAAGGCAGAGGACGTCATCGACTACCACATGGAGAAGGTGAAGAAAGCTTACCCGGCGTATTTTGATACATACAAAGATATGGATCAGCTCATCGCCTGGCTGAACACCATCGACAACCTGTACTGCGTGGGTCGCAACGGCCAGCACCGGTACAACAACATTGACCATTCCATGGTCACCTCCTTCGAGGCTGTGAAAAATATTTTAAGCGGCGCCAAAGACAAGAGCAACATCTGGAGCGTCAACACTGAGAAGGAATACCACGAAGAGAAGAAATAATCGCAGAAAATGCGGCAAAAAGAGAACCCGACAGGAGCAGGACATGCTTTTGCCGGGTTTTTTGTGCACGTAAATGGATAAAATGATTTGAAATGAGAAAAAATGCTTAAAGATTTTGAAACTTTCTTTTCAAAAACTGGCAAAACCTAAAAAATGCAGGTTTGGGATTGATAACTCCCGGATTTGATGTTATTCTATAAGCATGAGTTTATTACACAAAATGACAGAAAAGTACATAGATATCCATTGTCACATGCTGCCGGGGGTGGATGACGGCGCGGACAGCTGGGAATTGTGTCGGAGAATGTTGCAGACATCAGTGGAAGAGGGGGCAGAAGCGATCATTCTGACACCGCATTATTATCCGGGATACATGGACACAGACGGCGAGACGGTGGCGCAGCAGTTCGCGGAACTGAAAGGGCGGCTTACCCGGGAATGGCAGCTGGATGTGCAGGTCTATCTGGGCAGTGAGCTTTATTACAGTTACGATACCCCGGCGTTCCTCGCCAACGGAATCGCCAGAACCCTGGCAGATTCCAGGTATATTCTGGTGGAATTCTCTCCGGGCGTGCGTTACCAGTCCCTGCAGCAGGGACTGACCCGTCTTCTGGAAAACGGCTATTATGTCATACTGGCCCATCTGGAGCGATATGACACGTTATATCAGGATTTCGGCCGGGTAGAGGAGCTGTATAACATGGGGATCTACCTGCAGGCCAATGCCAGACCGGTCTGTGGAAAAGACGGGCGGCATAAGAAGGCATTTTTAAAAGCGCTTCTGGATCAGGAAATGCTCTCTTTTATCGCCACGGATGCCCACGATATGCGGGCACGGGCACCGCAGATGGCAGATTGTGCCGCCTATCTGTGTAAAAAATACAGCGCGGATTATGCCCGGTGGTTGTTGTATGAGAATCCGTCGTGCATTCTGGAGAACAGGAAGATTTAGAGAAAAGGCGAGATTGCGATACTCTTGGGGAGGGGTGAAGGAATTGTACGAAAAAGCAGCGGATGGCTGGGCGAAGCACCTGGATTTCCTCGTGCTGGATGTGATCTGTCTGGAGATCTCGCTGGCCATTGCTTATATGATACGCCATGGTGTTTCAAACTGGCTATGCGAACCCAGATACCGGAATCTGACGATTATTGTTTTCTTTATTGATTTTGTGCTGCTGCAGTTTCTGGATACGTTGAAAAATGTCCTGAAACGGGGCTATTATAAAGAGTTTGTGCGAACCCTGTATCAGGCAGTGATGCTTGTGCTGTGCGTGACTGCATATATGTTTGCCACCCAGGAAGGAACCGATTATTCACGGTTCACTATTTTTAACATGGGGTTCATTTATCTGATCCTTTCCTATCTTACCCGGATTTTGCTGAAAAGGTATCTCCTTCGGCACATGAACCGGGAGATACATACCGCGTTGCTGGTGGTCAGCAGTGAGCAGAAGGCTCCTTCTGTTTTTGCGAAAATCCGGGAACACAACTATGAGCATTATATCATTCGTGGGCTGGTGTGCCATGATGCGGAGAAGGTCGGCAGGATCGTGGACGGTGTTCCCGTAGTGGCCACCTATGACACTGTGGCAGATTATGTCAGGGATAGATGGGTGGACGAGGTGCTTCTGGCAGTGCCCGAGGCCGATCCCTACCCCAGGGGACTCATTGAGCAGCTGACGGCCATGGGCCTTACCGTTCACATGAGTCTGGACAAGTCCAAAGAACTGGTGGGATTAAAACAGCTGGTGGGCAACGTGGGCGGCCTGGCGGTCATTACCTCTACCCTGAATTACATGTCTAGCCGCCAGAGCTTTGAAAAGCGGGTGCTGGATATCATCGGCGGCCTGGTGGGCTGCATTTTCACCGGCATTGTTTACCTTTTCGTGGCACCTGCCATCAAAAAGGAATCCCCGGGGCCGGTATTTTTTACCCAAACCCGGGTGGGCAAGAATGGAAAGCAATTCAAAATTTATAAGTTCCGCAGCATGTATCTGGATGCGGAAGCGCGCAAGGCAGAACTCATGAGCCAGAACCGGATCCAGGGCGGCATGATGTTTAAGATGGCATTCGATCCCCGGATCATCGGCAACCGCATCGATGAAAACGGCAACCAGGTCACTGGCATCGGTGAATTTATCCGGAAATATTCCCTGGATGAATTTCCACAGTTCTTCAACGTGCTCAAAGGCGATATGTCGTTGGTGGGAACCCGTCCACCTACCCTGGACGAGTTCGAGAAGTACGAGTACCATCACCGTGCCCGCCTGGCCATCCGGCCGGGTATCACCGGTATGTGGCAGGTCAATGGCCGCAGCAACATTCGGGATTTCGAAGAAGTTGTACGGCTGGACACGGAGTACATCAATAACTGGAGCCTTGGAATGGACATTAAGATCCTGCTCAAAACCGTGCTGGCCGTTGTGAAAAAGGATGGATCCATGTAGCTGCTGCGGGGAGATTGCGCATGATGGAAAAGAACGTAGTATGAGAAAATAAGGAAACAGTTAGGCCGCAGCACCGTGTACGGGAAAGTATAGGGTGGTGCGGGCTTTGTTGTAATTATAAGGATTTAGAGGATCGTCAGGATGAAAACAGAAAAAAAGAAGGAACGGCCGCTTCGGGTGGCAATCCTTGGACATAAAACCATTCCCAGCAGACAGGGCGGTATTGAAATCGTCGTGGAACAGCTGGCAGTTCGCATGGTGAAACTGGGACAGCAGGTGACTGTTTACAACCGCAGCGGACATCATGTGAGCGGAAAAGAATTTGATGAAAAGAGAGTCAATGAATATCAGGGAATCCGTATGAAATATGTGCCGACCATAGATAAAAAAGGACTGGCAGCGGTAAGCTCTTCCTTTTTCGCAACTCTTTACAGTGCATTTGGAAGATACGATGTGGTACATATCCATGCGGAAGGCCCGGCCTTTTTCTGTTGGTTACCGAAACTTTTTGGCAAGCGTGTCATCAACACGGTACATGGTTTGGACTGGGATCGCGAAAAATGGCGCGGGAGCGTTGCATCCAAGTTTATTCGTGGCGGAGAAAAAAATGCCGTGAAATATGCAGATGAAATCATTGTTTTAAGCAAAGGCGTGCAGAAGTATTTCATGGAAACATACGGAAGGGAGACGCATTTTATCCCTAATGGTGTCAATAGACCGCAGATTCGGGAGGCAAAGCTGATCACGGATCATTTTGGATTGAAAAAAGATTCCTACATATTATTCCTCGGTCGTCTGGTGCCGGAGAAGGGGATTCGATATCTGGTTGAGGCCTTTAAGAATGTCAAGACAGATAAAAAACTGGTCATCGCAGGCGGCTCCAGCGATACGGATTCCTTTATGGAGGAATTGAAAGAACTGGCGAAGGGTGACGATCGGATTCTCTTTACCGGGTTTGTACAGGGAGCGATGCTGGATGAGCTGTACAGCAACGCTTACATCTACACGCTGCCGTCTGATCTGGAAGGAATGCCCTTAAGTCTGCTGGAAGCAATGAGCTATGGCAATTGCTGTCTGGTTTCCGACATTTCAGAGTGTGCAGAGGTTGTGGAAGATAAGGCATTGATTTTCAAAAAGTCGGATGTAGAGGATTTGCAAGAAAAATTGCAAGATGCCTGTGACCATCCAGAAATAGTAATGAAAATGAAGAATCAGGCAGCTGATTTTATCTGTGAGAAATATAACTGGGATGAAGTTGTAAAGGAAACGATGAAACTGTACAGGAGAAAATAATAGATGAGAGTATTGATAATAAATAAATTTCTATATCCAAACGGTGGATCAGAAACCTACATATTTAAGCTGGGTGAGGCGCTGGAGCAGCACGGACATGAGGTTCAGTACTTCGGTATGGAACACGAAGGCCGCTGCGTGGGCAACCGTGTCAATGCTTATACATCTGATATGGACTTCCACGGCGGCAGCAAACTGAGCAAGCTGACTTACCCCATCAAAACTATCTACAGCAAGGAAGCAAGAGAAAAATTAAGACTAGTACTAGATGATTTCAAGCCGGATGTCTGTCACCTGAACAACTTCAACTACCAGCTGACACCTTCCATCATTCTGGAAATTGTGAAGTGGCGCAAGGAGACCGGAAGGGATTGTAAGATCATCTTCACGGCACATGACTACCAGTTGGTCTGCCCGAACCACATGCTGAACAATCCGAACACCCACCAGAACTGTGAGAAGTGCCTCGGCGGCCATTTCGTGAACTGCATGAAAGGCAAGTGCATCCACGGCTCCACGGCAAAGTCAGCCATCGGTATGATGGAGGCTGAGTTCTGGAAGTGGAAGGACACCTACAAGTACATTGACACCATGATCTGCTGCTCGGAGTTCATGAAGAGCAAAATGGACAGCAATCCGCTGTTTGCGACGAAGACCGTGGCAATGCACAACTTCATCGATAAGGTGGAGTGGAAGGAAACGGAAAAGAAGGACTACATCCTTTACTTCGGCCGCTTCTCGGAGGAGAAGGGTATCGGCACGCTCATCAAGGTCTGTAAAGAACTGCCGGATGTGCAGTTCATCTTCGCCGGTACTGGCCCGCTGGAAGAGACAGTAAATGGTATTAAGAACATCAAGAACGTTGGCTTCCAGAAAGGCGAGGCACTGGAGAAGCTGATCCGTGAGGCACGGTTCTCTATTTATCCTTCTGAGTGGTATGAGAACTGTCCGTTTTCCGTAATGGAATCCCAGATGTACGGCACGCCGGTGCTGGGTGCAAACATCGGCGGCATCCCGGAACTGATTCAGGTTGGCAAAACCGGCGAGCTGTTCGAGAGTGGTAATGCTGAAGATCTGAAGAAGAAGATCGAGAAGCTCTGGGGTGATAAGAAGCTGTGTGCGGAGTACAGTGCGAACTGTAAGGACATCAGCTTCGATACTATCGATGAGTATTACGAGAAAATTATGAAGGTTTATAGATAAAAAGAGAGATAGAGGAATTAGAAAAAATGGCTAACAATAACGAAAAGAAACTGAATGGTACTGTCATAGTTACTTACCGCTGCAATGCTCGTTGCTCCATGTGCAACCGTTATAAGGCACCTTCCAAGCCGGAAGAGGAAATCAGCATCGAAACCATCAAGAAGCTGCCGAAGATGTACTTTACAAATATCACCGGCGGTGAGCCGTTCATCCGCACCGACCTGAAGGATATTGTGCGTGAACTGTACAAGAAGTCTGACCGTATCGTTATTTCCACAAACGGTTTCTTCACCGACCGTATCGTTGACCTGTGCAAGGAGTTCCCGCAGATCGGTATTCGTATCTCTATCGAGGGCCTGGAGCAGACCAACAACGAGATCCGTGGTCTGCAGAACGGCTACCAGCGTGGTTACGGCACACTGAAGAAGCTGCGTGAGATGGGCATGAAGGATGTCGGCTTTGGCATGACCGTTCAGGACAAGAACGCTCCTGATCTGGTTCCCCTGTACAAGATTTCCGATGAGATGGGCATGGAGTTCGCAACCGCTTCTCTGCATAACAGCTTCTACTTCGTTGAGGCAAAGAACATCATCCACGACCGTCCGATGGTTGCAAAGAACTTTGAGAATCTGGTCAACGAACTGCTCCGCAGCAACAGCCCGAAGAAGTGGTTCCGTGCATACTTTAACCACGGTCTGATCAACTACATCTACGGCCAGAAGCGTCTGCTACCTTGCGACATGAGCTTCGATACCTTCTTCATCGACCCGTATGGCGATGTTATGCCTTGCAATGGTACCAAGGATAAGGAAGTCATGGGCAACCTGAACAATCAGACCTGGGATGAGCTGTGGAACAGTCCGGAGGCAGAGAAGGTTCGTGCGAAGGTTCGTTGCTGCGACCGTGACTGCTGGATGATTGGTTCTGTCAGCCCGGCTATGCACAAGTATATCTGGAAGCCTGCTACCTGGGTTCTGGTTCATAAGTTCAAGGCTCTGTTCACCAAGCATCCGTACAGCATGTATGAACTGAAGATTTGCCGTGACTACCGTGATGGCAAAGTTACCAAAGAGGAACTGGATAAGTGCAGCACCTGCGATATGAACTGTGTGATCAACAATGGTCTGAGTGAGGCAAGTAAGGAGCAGTTGAAGCATAAGACCGGCGAGGAAATCGTGGATGCTGATATCGCACAGCAGATGGAGAATAAATAAGGAAAACAATAACTATGATGATAACAGTTTTAACCCCTACCTTTAATCGGGGGAGGATTACAAAGCCTATGGGTTTCACTGCAAAAGCAAACTGTAAAAGATTTTGAGTGGCTTGTAGTTGATGACGGAAGTACTGATGGTACGAAAGATCTAATTACTCAGTTACAAGAAAAAAGCGATTTTCCAATACGATATATCTATAAGAGTAATGGTGGAAAACACACTGCTTTAAATGTAGGAATACAGACCATTTGCAGCGAACTTATCTTTATAGTTGATTCGGATGACTGTGTGACAGATGATGCGGTTGAGTCAATACTGAAGATTCACAAGAAATACAGGTCACAGAATAATATCTGTGGATACGCATTTCTTAGAGCATTCCCCGATGGTAAAGTCAATGGCAAGAAGTTTGATGTAGATGAAAAATAGGTTCCTATATTGACGTGCGTGTAAACGGTGATGACACTGGCGCAGATAAAGCAGAAGCGTTAAAAACACATTGTTTAAAGGAATTCCCTTTTCCCGAATATCCGAATGAGAAATTCCTTGGGGAAGATCTTGTTTGGGTTAGAATGGCTAGAAAATATGAGATGGTACATATTAATAAAGCCATTTATGTCGGAAATTATCTTGAAGATGGATTAGCTAATAATCGGCGTAAGCATAATATTGCATCGCCGATAGGATGTATGCATCGAGCAGAGGAATTCATGGAGTCCGACTTAAAGACAAGATATAGAATCAAGGGTGGACTACAGTATATTGTATATGGGAGATTTGCGGGAGTCAAGGTTGTCGATTTGATTCGCAGATCAAGACATAAAGTTCTTGTAACAGTGTGCACACCGGGTGGATTGTTCTTGCATTCACGATGGAGTAAAGCGCAGTAATTCGATTGATTAAGTGCCTAAATGTCTTCTGTCAGTAGATGATGGGAGATATTTAATGAAAGTACTTGTTATTAATCCGATTATGTACACATCGGAAACAAAAAATATAAAAAGAGCTGCATCAATAAAAGACACAATGATGTATGATTTTTGCTTGGCTTTCCATGAAATGGGGCATTCTATAACGCTGGTTGGAGGAGAGCCGTTCAAGCCGACAAAAAGTGAAACATATCCATTTGAGGTACTGTGGTGGGAGTGCAAGTGTCAAAAAGTCTGCATGCCGCACTGCTTGCCGTTTATGCCAGAGACGTATTGGTATGTAAAACAACATCGTACAGCGTACGATTTGATTATTACAAGCGAAGTATTCTCACTGAATTCGTTGATGGCATATCGAGCAGCACCAGACAAGACAATTATCTGGCATGAACTTGCAAAGCATAATGCCATTATGAAGAAAATTCCCTCAAAGATCTGGTATGGAGTTATAGCAAGACTCTTCATGCGAAACGCAAAGGTTGTTGCGCGCTCAGTTGAGGCAAGGAACTTTGTGAAGAAATACTGCATGAACACGGATGTAAATGTAATCGATCATGGTGTCAACCTCGATAAGTTTAAAGCATCTACTGAGAAAGATAACAGTTTTGTGGTTTGTTCGCAACTGATTGAGCGAAAGAAAATCGATGGAATCCTTGAAAAGTTTGCCAAGTATCTGGGTCAGTACAATTCCACATGCCAGTTATTCATTATAGGCGAAGGGGAGTTGAAAGAAAAACTTCAGAGGATGGCACAGACTTTGGAAATTGCTCCGAATGTAATTTTCACAGGAAAGATGACACACGATGAACTGCTCCCGATTTTGTCTAAGTCAAAGGCGTTGCTCGTTAATACGGTGAAAGACAACAATATGATTTCCATCGTAGAAGCGATTGCAGTTGGAACGCCTATTGTCACAACAGATGTTCCGCTAAATTCTACCTATATCAAAGATTATCAACTTGGCATTGCGAAGAAACAGTGGGATGAATCCGATTTGAATGATGTGGTTTCTAACAGTGAAATGTATATTGAAAACTGCATGAAATACAGATACAAACTTTCTACAAAACAAAGGGTAGAACAATTTTTGGAGATAGAAAGAGAAAGGCTTGACGATGGAAAAAAGTAAAAAACAATATTTTAATGAAATAAATATAATGCGTGGAATGGCTGTGCTTTGCGTCGTCATTGGACATTCTTTTAATCCGACAGAAACACCGACTATTTTGGGCTTTATAAAAAGTTTTGTTTATTGTTTTCATATGCCAGCTTTTTTCTTTATTAGTGGATTTCTTGAAGGCGAGAAAAGACGTAGCATTAGCGAAAAGAAACAAGCAATTGTAAAAAAAGCTAAGCGGCTGATGGTGCCGTATTTCTTTTTAACAGTTGTTACTGCATTGCTTAAGCTATTATTTGGAGCATTTGCAAGGAATCCACTTAATTATTCTACTCTTGCAGTAGATGTTTTAATTGGAAGAAACAATCCGAATGGTGGTCTTTGGTTTCTGTATGCTTTGTTTGTTATTTCTATTTTTGGAATCTTATTTGATGGCGTGAGTCGTACAGTTTTAGCGGGTGTTATGTTTGTAGTATATGTGTTAAACACAGTTGTCTTCAAACAATCTGGCTATATCGTGGGATTTTTCTTCAGCTATGCATGGATTTATTTTGCAGGAAGTATTGCGAGAAAATACCTTTATGAAAAAATAAAGAATTCCGGACTTCTGATGTCAGTAAAAGGAATAGTGATGATAGCGGTTGTTTCCGCAGGGTATATGATGCTTGCGTTTGTTAGAATCTATAGGTTTCAGTATTGGATTTTGGCAACCGCAGTAACCGTTATTGGTGTATTTCTGCTTTTTGTTATTGCCGTGCAGATTGAACATTACCATTGTGGAGAAAAGTTATGGATGCTGCTAGGTGACTATGGAATGGATATATATATGATTGGGTATTATGTGCAGCAAGCGATTTTTGTTGTATGTGGCAAAATCTTAGGATTTGATTATTTAGTATATGCTTGGATGATGCTGATTTTTGGATTGATTGCTCCAATTTTTCTGTCTAAATACGTCGTTAGAAAAAATCATATACTTTCAACACTGATTCTTGGGAGGTGAAATGATGAATTATCTTATTTCTGCATATAGCGTGAATCCTTATAAGGGATCTGAGGATAGTATTGGCTGGAATTGGGTTTTACAGTATGAGAAAAACTATAAAAAAGGCGATAGAATAATCCTTCTTACCAAGAAATTCAATGAGAAGGACACGAGAAGAGGTCTCAAAGAATTTAATATACAACATGTTGAATTGGTTATTGTAGATGTTCCTGACGCACTTAACTGGTTCAGAGAAAAGCATTCCGCTTTTCATCATATGTATTATATTTTATGGCAGCATTGGGCATGGCTTTGGGTTAAATATTCAGGAATCCGTTTTGATGTAATCCATCATGTTACTATGAATGATTACAGGATTCCAAGTGAGATGTATAAGGCTAAAGGTGCAAAGGTGATTTGGGGACCAATGGGTGGTGCACAGGTCACACCTAAGCCATTGAAGATCTATGAAAAAAATCAATTTGCTGCTGCATTTAGAGAATTTGTTAATAAAAGCTGTTCATGGAATCCATTTTATAGAAATGCCATCAAACAGTATAAGGCTATTTACTGTATTAATAAGGAAACACAAATTCAAATAGAAAAAATAGTTGGTAAAAGCGTAGAGTTGCTGCCAGAATTGGCTCTGAGAGAAGAGTATAGAAATATAGATTATTATAAACGGAATAATCAAACTTGCAAAATAGTTTTTGTCGGAAGGTTAATCGGAAAAAAAGGAATTGCATTTTTAGTCGATGCTTTAAGTTATATGCCAAATGATCTGTCTTGGGAATTGGATATATATGGAGATGGATCAGATCGAGAAAGTATTGAAAAGAAAATAGAAAATAGTGCTGTGGCAAATCATATAAACCTATTGGGAAATAGACCTTTGAATCAAATTTCGGAAGCTTATAAGACAGCGGATATTTTTGTTCTTCCTAGCCTGAGAGAAACAAGTGGTAATGTATTACTGGAAGCAATGGCATATGCAGTTCCCATTGTAGCGTTTGATACTAGCTTTAGCTCTATGTTAAAGGAACATGATTGTGGTATTTTTATAGATACAAACCAAAATATAGAAGAAATAAAGCAAGACTTTTGTTGTGCATTAACTAGACTGATTAAAGATGCTGGGTTGAGAGAACGCCTCGGGTTGAATGGAAAGGACTTTGCAAATGCAAACTTGACTTGGGAACAAAAATTCAAACATATATATGCGAGATGAAACCAAGTAATAAAGGAGGGTGCGTATGAAAATATATAAAAGCACAGTTTTTCCATTAATAGTGATATTGTCTTTAATATCTGCTGTATTTTTAGTAGACTATGTTCCGATTTTGCAATACGCAGATGAGCTTGTGACAATTCTACTGTTGCCATATATGGTCTTAGGAACAATTAAAAGATGCGCATACATAGATAAGTGTATTCGAAATATAATTTTTCTTTTTGTATTAATAGGGCTGATCGGAATTGCTAGTACAGTCCTAAATAAAGTGCAGCCAGACAAGTTTGCAGTCTGTTTAGACATACTTACCTTGTCGAAAATTATTGTATGCCCCATAGGAATGTATTTTTTATTGGATGAACACAATAGTGAAGAGATAATTAGAATATTAACACCTATGGCAAAGTTCTTCCTTTGGAGTGGACTGGCTTGTGCACTTGTTTCGCAATTTTTAAATATTGGAATGACAGAGTATGAGAGAAATGGCATCAAATCGTTTTACTTTATAGTTGGTTTTCAGCACTTGTTTTCAATTTTAGTTCTTTGCGCTTTGTTGATTATTTTGTCGAGAAAATATGATTTGAGGTACATTCTAATTGCAATAGTTCAAATGATACTCACCTTAAAAGGACCGTCAATTATTTGGTCAGTAACGATTCTGTTTATATTATACTATTTTAAAAGGGATCGAGAAAAGATTGATAAATGGGTGTATGTTGTGCTACTGCTGTTTTGCATTATTTTCGGGCAATTTCAGATACAAAACTATTTTCTAAATGACACAGCACCTAGACTTGTTCTTTTAAATTATGGATTAAAAACGGCGTTAGCGTATTTTCCATTGGGTAGTGGTTTTGCGACGTATGGAAGTCCTGTTGCAGCAAGTTACTACTCGCCGTTATATCAGCTCTATGGGTTTAATAATAAGTATGGAATGAGTAAAACCGATACCTCTTTTTTAAATGATAATTATTGGCCCACTATAATTGGACAGTTCGGTTTTTTGGGCTTGATTATAGCACTTATAATATTTGTGAACTTTTTTTATTTTGTAATGAAATCGAATTTAAGGAAAGAATTAAAAGCAGTAACAATTTCTTGTTTGTTATTTATTGCAATTCATTCTTTGGGGTCATCTATTTTTACAACAAATGCGACGCTTATATTATTTATAATTATGGTTGTAATAATCAAAATGTATGATACAGAGGTAGAGGAAGGAAGATAATGTCGAAATATTTATATTTAATAAAAAATATAGGTGTACTAACCTTAAGTAACTTGGGAAGTAAGATCCTGGCTTTCCTATTAATTCCTCTGTATACGAGTGTTTTGTCTACAGAGCAATACGGTGTATTCGATTTAGCTCAAACAACTGTATCGCTTTGTATACCTATCTTGTCTATCAATATCAGCAGTGCGGCTTTGAGGTTTGCGTTGGATAAGGATAAAGATAAAAAGGATGTATTTAGCGTTGGTATTCTGTACATATTATTTGCTATTATCATATTTTCGAGCGCCTTTATCTGCAATAAATATGTAGGCGCTCTAAATATATTTGTCGACTATACTGGAATTATTATTTTAATGTTTTCAAGTAACATCCTTTACGATTACTTGTCTCAGTATTGCAGAGGTATAGAAAAAATAACTGATATTGCGATTGCTGGCATTATAAGTTCTGTAACGTTATTGGGATCAAATATTATATTTCTTCTTCTCATCAAAGCAGGTTTAGAAGGATATATGTTTGCATATTGCTTGTCTAATATAATTCCATCCTTCTACTTGATTTTAAAACTGAAATTATGGAGTTATTGGAGAAATCCAAATAATAAAAGAAATCTTCAGAAGGAAATGACAGATTACAGTAAACCTCTAGTTGTTGATACGATTTCTTGGTGGATTAATAATGCTTCAGATAGATATATTGTAATGGCATTTTGTGGAGCATCGATAACTGGTATTTATTCTGTTTCATATAAAATACCTTCCTTACTAAATCTTTTTCAAAATATATTTAATCAAGCGTGGTTATTGTCAGCAGTAAAAGAGAATGATGAAACTAAGACTACAGATTTTTATGAAAATGTATATAAAATTTACAATACAGGTATGACTGTTGTTTGTTCAGGGTTACTTGTTTTTAATAAATTGATTGCGAAGATATTGTTTGCAAATGATTTTTATAATGCCTGGAAGTTTGCTCCATTTCTAATGATTTCTGTGGTGTTCGGTGGAATGTGTGGTCTACTGGGGGGGATGTTTGCAGCAGTGAAGCAATCTAGAATTAATGCGATGTCTTCATTTTCAGGGGCATGTATCAATATTATGCTGAATATTCCACTAACATTTTTCTTTAATGCATTGGGCGCTTCATTTGCTACGCTAATGTCTTATTTTACAGTTTGGCTTATTAGACTTTATAAATCCTATAAACTGTTTGAATTTACTGTTGAAACAAAAAAAGACGCTCTCAACTATTTTGTACTATTATTGCAAGCGGTAGTGCAAATTGCTGGGCTAAGCTTGTTGAGAGAGACTTTCATTGAAATTATATTATTTGTATTAGTGTTATATTTTTCTAGGAATAATTTTATGTTACTGTTAAATAAATTGCTTAAAAGGTAAAATGAGGTGTAGGTGTGGACAGTCAAAAAATAAAGAGAGCTCTACAGGAAGGAAATCTGAAATATAGGATAGTTACGGAAATTATTAATTTATTCGGGTATTCTAACAGAAACATTGCAGGGCTTGAAATAAAAAATAAGGTCTATCAATATTTAGATAAGAACTATAGTCGTAAGATAGGTGAATTCTTATATAAAAAAGCGGAAGAATGTGACGCTAGTGGAGATAAATATATCTGGATCTGCTGGTTTCAAGGAATGGAAAATGCTCCGGAATTAGTTAAAAGATGTTATGCGTCGGTTAAACGGAATATGCCGGATAAAGAGATAATAGTCATCACAAAGGAAAACATGGATCAGTATGTTGACTTCCCAGAACATATTCTAAAAAAATGGAAGAGGGGATTAATTACTGATACGAAAATGTCGGATTTTCTTAGGATGGAGTTGCTGATTCGCTACGGCGGTCTTTGGATGGATAGCACCATTTTTCTATCTGGGCCAATTCCTGATTGGGTCTATGAAAAAGATATTTTCATGTATGCTATTGATGATTCTGAGGATATAACTAGAGTTTATAATAATTATTTTATATATTCCAAAAGAGATTATCCGATTCTTAAAACTTTGAGGGACATTAATTATTACTATTGGGAAAAAGAAAATAAAGTAAGAGACTATTTCCAATGGCACTTATTTACAACACTGGTAATTCCGTACTATAAAGATTTGTTTGAAGACATAGTGTTTATGCCAGATGCAATTTCGCACATGCTTGGAAAAGTCTTCTTTAAGAAATATGAAAAGGGCTATTGGGAAACACTGAAAAAAATAACTCCAATCCATAAGTTATCAAATAAATACCTTATTCCAAAAGATTATTCACAAACATATTATGAGATGTTTAAGGAGGGAAAATTATAATTTGGAGGGGAAAATAAATAATCGTAATTCTAATATAGATATGATTAGAATTGTTGCAATGTTGCTGGTAGTTGCATTACATTGCATGGATTACGGCGGTTTTATAAAATTGAGCGAAGCCAATCTGTTTCTTTCTCTATTTGTGTCGCTTAATCATACAATTTCGATTTGTGCTGTTAATTGTTTTGCCTTGATTTCGGGCTACCTATTAACAGATGGTAAAAAGCGTTGGAATAAATTAGCAGGCTTGTGGGTGGAAGTTTGCTTTTATTCCGCTTTCTTTGCAGTGCTGTTCAATATTGTATTCCCCCAAAAAGTTACATTACTATCTGTGTGCAAAAGCTTCTTTCCGATATCAACAAACCAATATTGGTATTTCACGGCTTATGTGGGGCTATTCTTTTTGATGCCTACTCTCAATGCAATTGTTACATCTTGTTCTGAACAGGAATTTAAAAAGGATATATTTAATGTTGTTTTGTTGTTTTCGCTTTATGCTTTTTTTATAAAGGATGATATTTTTTTCTTGAATCGAGGCTTTTCGGTATGGTGGCTTGCGATAGTATATATACTTGGTGCTGGAATCAAGAAATATAGAATGGAAGAAAGATTTAGTAGACAGACGTTACAGCTCCTTTTGATTAGTGATGTATTGATTACATCTGTGCTAAAACTACTGATGCAGAAATATGGGATAAATATATGGGGACGATTGTACTCTTATAATGCACCGAATATCATTTTTATGGCAGTTGTTCTTTTTATGTTGTTTCTGAAAATTGATTTTAAAAATTTTTTGCTCAAGGAAAAGGAACTTAGAATACTTTCATCTGCGACATTTGGTGTTTATTTAATCCATAATAATAACTACTTTAACGACTTGGTATTTAAAAATATATTCATTAATGTTCCGACTGACAATGTAATAATATTTATTTTATGCTTTTATTTTTCTATTGCTTCTGTTTACGCTACGTGTACAGTGATAGAATTACTAAGAATTAGATTTTTCTGTGCTATAAAAGGATGCTTCGTTTTGGCTTCCAAGACAAAGAGCAATTTGCTGGATAATTAAGGCGAATTTATCGTGATTGTTAGCATATAGTGCTCAAATCTAACTCTGGTCAATTTACCGGTATTAAAAATCGGCCGTATCGAGAAATAATCATCAAAAATTAATTGAAGTTAGAGTAAAAATGTGAAAACAAGAAAAGAGGAAGAAATTATGAACACAACATTACTTATCATGGCTGCTGGTATCGGTAGCCGCTTCGGAACGGGAATCAAGCAGTTGGAGCCGGTAGATGCTTCTAACCATATCATCATGGATTACTCGATCCACGATGCAATCGAAGCCGGATTCAATCATGTAGTATTTATTATTCGTAAGGATATCGAGAAAGAGTTCAAAGAGGTCATCGGTGATCGCATTGCCTCCATTTGCTCTTCTCATAATGTAACTGTTGACTACGCTTTTCAGGATATCAATGATATTCCGGGAACCTTGCCGGAAGGTCGCACGAAGCCGTGGGGAACAGGTCAGGCCGTGCTTGCAGCGAAGAAGGTCATCAAGACTCCGTTTATTGTGATCAATGCAGATGATTATTATGGCAAGGAAGGCTTCAAGGCGGTTCATGAGTATCTGGTGAACGGCGGAAAGTCTTGCATGGCTGGCTTCGTGCTGAAGAATACGCTGTCTGATAACGGTGGCGTGACTCGTGGCATCTGCAAGATGGACGAGCAGAGTAATCTGACCGAGGTTGTGGAGACCAAGAATATTGTAAAAACTGCAACTGGGGCAGAAGCAAACGGCATGGCTGTGGATGTGAATTCTCTGGTATCCATGAATATGTGGGGCCTGACTCCGGAGTTCCTGAATGTACTGGACGAGGGCTTCAAAGCTTTTTTCGAGAAGGAAGTACCGGGCAATCCTCTGAAGGCGGAGTATCTGATTCCTATTTTCATTGGTGAACTGCTGGAGCAGGGAAAAATGAACATAAAGGTTCTGAAAACCAACGACACATGGTACGGAATGACCTATCACGAAGATGTCGCAGCAGTAAAGGACAGCTTCAAGAAGATACTGGAGGACGGTGTATACAAGGCTGATCTGTTCAGTGATCTGTAAACAACGATGAAAGAAACGATTGATTTACTTGGAAAGATCCTCACAAACGTCCTGACTGCACTCTACGAGCCGTTTGGATTCTCGCTCCTGCTTTCCTTTTTGGTTATGTTTTTCTATCTGTATGCGTATGAGCCTACCGCAGCTGGCAAAGGCTGGAAGAACGCCATAGTGACATGGTATCAGATGTTCAAAGAGAGCGTGTTCTTTAGAAAACTATTTTTCTTGGCCTTTGTGACCTCACTTGTTCTGTTCCGAACCCTGTTAAACCGTGATCTGTGGATGAATCCTTTATCCAATATTATGGGCGGTTGGGGAATCTGGGAAACTGTGAACGGTGAGCAGAAGCTGACCACCGAGTGCATCGAGAACGCGATCATGATGGTGCCGTTTAGTTCGGTAGTGATGTGGACATTCGGAGAGAAGATAGGAAACGGCTGGAAGAAGATACTGTGGCAAAGCGGAAAGATAGCGTTCATCTTCTCGATAAGCATTGAGCTGTTGCAATTATTGCTACGGCTAGGAACGTTCCAGCTATCAGACATCTTCTACAACACGGTAGGTGGAGTGCTCGGCGGTTTATTTTACCATGTAGCGATGAAGGCAAGAAAGCGTCTATAAAACTGGACGAAATTGTGATATACTGGGAGCAAAAGCTCCCTACGCTGCTCTGATAATCACACACCTCTCCTTGGTGAGCAGCAGGCAACGCTGAAATAGCGGCTAAGTGTGAGAATGGTATTTGAATGGAGAGTATATTGTGAAGGTAACATTTAAACGCTTTGGTTTACCATATAATCCTCAAAAAGACAAGAAAAATAAAAATAAAATTATTAGACACATTGTGTGGTTTTTAATCGCATTTATTGCCATTTCAGTCCTACTAACGCTGGTGGTAGAAGCACTGATACGGATATCCATTGCAAAACTAGCTATAAATGACACGATAGACTCAACGTGGATCGGATCTTTAGCTTCATATTGGGGTGGGATTCTTGGTGGAATGATTTCCGGAACACTTGCTTTTATTGGTGTGTTTTATACTATTCGCTATTATAAGGAGTCGGATGAGCAGAAGGAAAAGGCAGCAATTCAGCCGTTCCTAAATGTTACAATAGCGTCTGGTGGAAAAGCAACCCGCGGCTTTTCTTTAGGTAAAAGTAAAGAGGACAAGAATAAACAGTTGCAAGTTAATGCAAACATTAAAAATATAGGAAATGGTTTTGCAAATACATTAGTAGTTCATACGGGCGCCAATTTTGGTGGATTAGCATTTAATGATGTTATTGCGGTGGGAGAATCTATCGACTTGTTTTTCATGGTTGACGAAGATGAACTAAAAGAAGGACTTCATTTTGGAATTCAATATATTGATTCGATGAGAAATGAATATATTCAGGAATACGATATGAAGAAAGAGTATAGTTCGATTAAGATTGAATGTGGTTATCCCGGATTTTTAGGACAATTTTGATTAAAAAGAAAAGAGGTTATCATCTATGCCCAGAACGAAAGGCAGCAAAAACCGTCCCAAAACCAGTATTACCAAAGACTACGCATCCAAGATTGCAGAGAAGCAAGAGACTATTTCGTCTCTGAATACGGAGATTGCATCCATCAGCGCCAACATTGACACTTTGAAGGCTGACCTGAAAGAGAAGAAGACTGCTCTGAAGAAGGCCGAAAAAGAAGTGGCAACGCTGGAAGCAAAGAAGGCAAAGGAAGATGCTAAGGCCGCTGAAGAAGCTAAGAAGACCGAGGCAGAGGCTGTGCTGAAGAAGCTGCTGGCAAGTGGCATGAGTGCGGATGAGATCCTCGAAAAATTGAAATAAGATCGACCGTGTGGACAGACTGAACTCCAGGAGTTCACACGGTAATTTTTGAAGGTTGCCGTATAGTTTGCAACGGAAATAAAAGTAATGGAGCGTGAGAAAAATGAATTTATCAAAAATACATCACATTGCAATCATCGTGTCTGACTACGAAGCCGCAAAGGATTTCTATGTGAACAAGCTGGGATTCTCTGTAATCAGAGAAAACTATCGTCCAGAGCGTAAAGACTGGAAGCTGGATCTTCGTGTCAATGAACACACGGAGTTGGAGATTTTTGCTGAGGAAAATCCTCCGAAGCGTGTGAACCGTCCGGAAGCCTGTGGGCTGCGGCATCTTGCTTTTTGTGTAGAGAGCGTGGAGCAGACGGTGAAAGAGCTGGGAGAATTAGGTATAGAATGTGAGCCAATCCGTGTGGATGACTATACCGGGAAGAAGATGACTTTCTTCCATGACCCGGACGGACTGCCGCTGGAACTGCACGAGTAAAGGTGGACAAAATGATATTCCGTAAGGCAGAAAAAGAAGATTTTTACAAAATAAGATCTCTGTACTGGAACTTGATTGATCAGGAGCAGAATGATCCGTCATTCCCGCATTGGAAGAAAGAAATCCACCCATCTGATGAAATGATACAGAACAGTATTGATAGAAAAGAACTGTATGTGCTGTCAGATGATGAGAAAATCACAGCGTGTGTCATAGCAAACGCTGAAAAGGTCGATGGCTATTCAGATGCGCCATGGCAGATTGATTCAGATGAGGTAATTGTTCTTCATGTTTTGGCAGTTCATCCAGATCATCGTGGAAAAGGACTGGCGCGGAAATTAGTAGAGAATGTGATTGAACAGGAAAGAAAAGCTGGCAAGAAAGCATTGCGACTTGATGTGATCGAGAATAACACAACGGCTGAAAAGCTGTATCAGAAACTGGGCTTTCAATATATCCAGACCAAGACACTTTATTATGATGTGGTAGGTGAGATGATGTTCAAATTGTATGAACTGGTGCTATGAGCTATGGGAGAGAAAAGAAAGTATAAGCCCCGGAAACCAGGCGGCGGCCGGAAAAAGTTAAAGCCGGAATACGATGCCGGGAAGAATCTGAAAGATCAGATGGATGCGGCTGTGGCGCTCTATGAGGAGGACTGCTCCCTCCAATCCATCGCCGAGGTGCTAAACCTAAACCCAATCAAAGTGAGAAAGCTGCTCATTACAGCCGGTGTGTATGAATCAGAAGTGGCGGAGAAGGTACAGGACGCGTTTGAGAGGTATATAGAATTGAAATTATGTGACGGGATAGAAGACTGATGGAGAAGCGAGGTAGCTTCTCTTCAGAAGAAGATATCATTAATGATATTATTAAAAAATACAAATATAACAGAAGGAAGAGCAAAATAGCAAGAAAATTAAGAAATTGGTTTCCGGGGGCGACATATCATCTGATGGAGAGAGGAATACGCAGGCTGGCAATATTCCAAGATGAAATGGATTTTGAGGTGTTTCTTGAAATATTGAAAAAGAGCGAAACAGCAGAACAGGAAAGGTTGTGATTAATCTTCAGAACAAAAAAATCAATGAGTTCTGTTATCAGTGGGAAACAATCAGGGGAAAGAGAAAGCAGGGAATGATTTCAGAAGGTGAATATACAGTGGAGATATTGTAGAAATCATGCGTAATATTACATAGGAAAGTATTCGGAACCAGCTTGACAATATGTTGAATACAACATATTATAATTATAAAGAGGAAGGAGCATACTAATGTACGAGATCATTTTATATGATACAGAAGATGGAAGATGCCCTGTGCAGGAACTATTAGATTCCCTGGAGCCTAAGTTACTGGCAAAAACATTGCGGACAATTGACTTGTTGGAAATGAACGGCCCATTGCTTCGTGAGCCATATTCAAAACCCTTGGAGAATGGAATATTTGAGCTTCGTACCAAACAGGGATCAGATATTACAAGAGTGTTATATTTCTTTATTGTAGGCAAGAAAGCGGTGCTGACAAATGGATTTATAAAAAAATCGCAGAAGACACCAAAGGCAGAAAAGGAACTGGCAAAGAAATATAAAGCAGATTATGAACGGAGGTATGGCAATGAGTAGCTATAAAGATTATAAAAAAAGAGCATTGCAGAATCCAGAGGTAAAAGCAGAATATGATGCACTGCAACCGGAATATGATATTATCCAGGCAATGATTGATGCAAGAGTGCAGCAGAATATGACACAGAAAGATTTATCAGCTAAAACCGGAATTACGCAGGCAGACATAAGCCGGATTGAGAATGGAACAAGAAATCCCAGCCTGAGTATGGTGAAAAAACTTGCACAGGGATTAGGGATGCAATTAAAATTGGAATTTGTTCCGATGCCAACAAAAAATAAAATGTAAAGAGCATGATTCCATTTTTGACAGTTGAAGGATACAAAAATGGTTGCAAAGCCAGAATAAAAGGGGTCTGACCCCGTTAAGAAAGCCTTAAGATAGTTACGAAATATAGAAGTCCAGCGGTGTGATGTCAAGAGATTAATGTACAAGGGGCAGGTACTCTTAAGAAAATCTTACAGTAATCATAAAAAACAAAACAAGTTACGAAAGTGGTGATTTTTTCATGTGTGGAATTGTAGGCTTTACTAGCAAATAGCAGGTGGCGCCGATCCTGTTGGACGGACTGTCGAAACGGGAGTATAGAGGATATGATTCAGCCGGTCTGGCTGTGCGAGATGGCGAGGCGCTGGCCCGGGTTGTGAAAGCAAAAGGACGTCTCTCAAATTTGGTCGAGAAAACAGACGGCGGAAATGCGTTAAAAGGCACTTGCAGAATCGGACATACGCGTTGGGTGACGCATGGAGAGCCCAGCCAGATCAATGCCCATCCCCATGTGTACGGAAATTGCAGCAGATCAGGATCAGGCCCGGTGGAGTCGGAAGTAGTGGGCGTACATAATGGCATCATCGAGAACTATGCGGAGCTGAAAGAAAAACTGTTAAAGCATGGGTATACTTTTTACCGATGATGAGATTCGCAATTTTGAACAGATTTATGTGATTGCCTGCGGATCAGCAAGTTATATCGGGGTAAACGCACAGTATGTGTTTGAAGATCTGGTAAAAGAAAAACATATGACAACGATGACCATTGTGAATGTGGTGGGCAGCAGCATTGCCCGTGAGGCGGACAAGGTGTTTTACACACTTGCGGGGCCGGAAATTTCGGTCGCAACAACGAAAGCCTACAGTGCGCAGCTGATTGCCATGTATTGTCTGGCTGTTCAGTTTGCAAAAGTCCGGGGGAAAATTACGGAAGACCAGTATGCCCATTATATTTCTGAACTGGGGACAATCCCGGAGAAAATACATAAAATTCTGGAAGACAAAGAGCGTATCCAGTGGTTTGCAGCAAAATATGCCAATGCTCATGATGGCCTTTTTGTGGAGCGCGGGATCGACTATGCAGTCTGCCTGGAGGGCAGTCTGAAATTAGAAGAGATTTCTTATATTCATTCCGAAGCGTATGCGGCTGGCGAGTTAAAGCATGGAACCATCAGCCTCATCGAGCCGGGAACGCTGGTGATCGGTGTTTTGATCCAGACAGAATTGTACGAGAAGACCATAAGCAATATGCTTGAGTGCAAGAGCCGTGGTGCGTATCTCATGGGACTTACCAACTATGGCAATTACGAGATCGAGGATCGCTGATATGTCAAATGGAAAAGCAGCGGATGATGGATACAGAGGCGTTCATGCGTACTATCAAAAAAGCGGAAAGCATTATCCTATAGAAATCCAGTTTAATACACTGTTTGACAGACAGCTGAATAACTGGCTTCACGATTACCTGTATAAGAAAAGTTATCCGATAGAGACAGGGAGAATCATGCGCGAAAAGTATGAGAGTGGATCGATTCGGAATGAGCATGAATTTAAGGAGGTGCTGAATAATGTGTTATCTGGTAGCGAAAGATCGTGATGCACATGGCTGTTTTGCTCTGAAAACAACCCATGGAAAGCATCTGGTAGAATTAAAGCGGGAATTGAATAAGGCGGTTGGATATAAGGGAGTACAGCTTGTAACAATCAGTAGGCCAACAGCGTATGGCGAGTACGAACCGTATCATTTTGTGGATACAGAGCAAGAGTTTCAGACTCTTGTAAAAGGACTTCGTCCATAAAAGGGGTCAGGCACTCTTAAGAAAAGCTTAAAATTGAAATATGGATTGAAGAAAATTATCATCCATGATATAATCGCAACTGAGATATCGTGAGTGAGAGGGCTGGATATGAGTTGGGATTTAGAAAAAAGCAGAAATGATTATGAACTGGAAAAGGAAGCTCGAAAGAAACGCTTGACTGCATATGCAGATGCTATACAGAAGCAGACGTTGAAAAAAACGTCAGAAATGATAGAGCAGCTGGTAGAAGAAAGGCGTAGACAGGGAATGACGCAGCAGAATTTGTCAGATATTACAGGAATACTGCCGCCGAATCTTGCAAGACTGGAGAGTGGGAATAGAGTTCCGACGTTGGTCGTATTACAAAAATATGCATCGGCGTTAGGAATGCATATAGAATTGAAATTATGTGACGGAATAGAAGATTGAGGGAGAAGCGAGTTAGCTTCTCTCTTCAAAAAAAATATATCATCAATGATATTATCAATAAGCGCGATTGAAGGAAGATCCGGTAAAAGACAAACGGATCGTGGAACTGAATGATATTGTAGAAGAAGTGAAGGAATCAGAAGAATGGGAGGCTGTGAAGATGAACATTCTGGAAATTGGCATTGAGAAGGGGATAGAGCAAGGGTTGCAACAAGGACTACAGCAAAGCGTGCAACAGGGTGCCGAAAAGAAATTACTGGAACAGGTGGAGAAAAAGCTGAAAAAGGGGCAAACAATCGCGCAGATTGCGGATGCGTTGGAGGAAAGTGAGGCGAAGATACGGGAAGTTGTGGATTTGCTTCAGAAGGATTAAGTAACTTCATGACGTTCGCCTTGTGCCAGGTTGCTTGGGAATACAGAATGGATATAGCGTAGAAAAAATAAGAAAAATAAATATAAGCCGAGATGAAAAATGTTAAGAAAGCGTAAAGATTGTTGAAAAAGTGAAAAAAATCATGAACAAGATCGTTTTCTCTATAGATATAGAAAGAGAGGGTGATTTTGTTTATGACGGAGAAAGAATTATTAAAGAAGCTGGGGATATGGCCGAATCTGAATGGGTATCAGTATTTGCTGAAAGGATTTGAGTTGATCCGGGAGAATTCAGATTATCTGCAATGCGTGACGAAGCGGTTGTATCCGGACATAGGAAAAGTATATAAGGCAAAGTGGCCCAGCGTGGAGCGGGCGATTCGGACGTGCGTGATTAGCTGCTGGGAGAGAGGCAACCGGGATTTTCTGAATGAGATGGCGGGGTACCCGCTGCGGGAGCGCCCGACAGTCAGTGAATTCTTTTCAATCACGTGGATGTATCTGTGCCGGGAGGGACTGGAGGAAGAGGAATAAAATATCTGTTGAAGAAGGTCGATAAATGTATTGATTTCGTGGGAACAGTTTGTTATGCTTACAGCAGAGTGCAGCCGCGCACAGATTGCGGATTGCTTATGTGGAGGTGTATGACTGTATGACAACGGAATTATTTGAGGACGAACAGGGACAGGCAGTTCGGCTTCCGGAAGCATGTCGTTTTAAGGGTGAAGAGGTTGTGATCGGCAAGGTGGATGAGCTTGTTGTATTGGCGCCGAAGGACAGTAAATGGGCCAGCTTTCTGGAAACTTTTGCAATGCTTTCGAATGAAGATTTCTGACAGAGAGGGGAGACTCTTTAAAGTCCTGGAAAGTACAAACAAAAAACGACCGCTAATAGTTTTCACAGGACTGGAGCGGTCCTTTTTGTTGTTTTATCATGTGAGCGAAACTTACCGTGTAATTTTATTTTTTAGAACGTTGAGACGAAAAATGTTAAGAAAGTGTAAAGATTGTTGAAAAAGTGAAAAAAATCTTGAACAAGATCGTTTTCTCTATAGATAGAAAGAGAGGGGGATTTTGTTTATGACAGAGAAAGAATTATTGAAGAAGCTGGGAATATGGCCGAATCTGAGCGGGTATCAGTATTTGTTGAAAGGATTTGAGCTGATCCGGGAGAATTCGGATTATCTGCAATGCGTGACGAAGCGGTTGTATCCGGACATTGGCAAAGCGTATAAGGCAAGATGGCCCAGCGTGGAGCGGGCGATCCGGACGTGTGTGATCAGCTGCTGGGAGAGAGGCAACCGGGATTTCCTGAATGAGATGGCAGGGTATCCGCTGCGGGAGCGCCCGACAGTCAGCGAATTCTTTTCGATCGCATGGGTATATCTGTGCCGGGAGGAACAGAAAGAGAGGAACAGAAAGACCGGAAACAGTAAAGATGGATAAATGTATTGATTTCACAGGAACGGTTTGTTATGCTTACAGCAGGTAACTTTTGCAATGCTTTTGAACAAAAAAATTTCTGGCAGAGATCGAAAATGCTGTGACATAGGGGGGATTGGTTTGGCAAAACTGATCATTAAGCGAGAGAAATCCATGATGGGAGCGGCGCTGGCCATGAACTGTTATGACGGGGATACGCTGCTGTGCCGGGTAAAGAATGGAAAAGAGGAGATCTGTTATGCGGCGGATGGCGTGATTTATTTCAGCTGTGCGCTTCCACATAATAACAGGTCGGACGTGGTGAAGATCGACACCACCCGGCGGGAGGAGGTCCGCATCATGGTGAAACAGCGCTGGCAGCGGCCGGAAATCATACTCGAGGGGATGTCAGGAACAGGGGAAAGCTCCCAGACGGAATATCGGTTTTACGAAGGAAAAAAGAAAACGCAGCGGGCATACCAGTCTGACACCGGAGCAGAGAAAAAAGAAAAGTTGATGCTGACGAAAAAAGTGGGTTCTTATTTCGGCATCAATGAAGATACGAGACAGTGGGTGGTCGGCAAAGGCATTTTTGCACCGCTGGAAAAGGGAACCGTTTATCAGTATGAGGATATCGTGGATTTCGAACTGTTGGAGGATGGAACGAGTGTGGTCAAAGGGGGCCTGGGCAGGGCCGTTGTCGGTGGTTTTATGTTTGGCGGCGTGGGCGCTGTCGTGGGCGGCATCACCGGTGGTAAACGGGCGCACCAGAAATGCACAAATCTCTGCATCAAGATTACGGTTTCCAGCATGGTGTCTCCGGTGGTGTATATTTCACTCATCAGCACGGAGACGGCAAAGGACAGCGGAACTTACAAAAAGGCATATCAGGATGCACAGGAGATCCTTTCTCTGCTGCAGGTGATCTGCAGCGCGGTGGAGAAAACGCAGCAGGCAGACCGCAGCACGTTTTCCGGGGCAGATGAGCTGCGGAAATGGAAACAGCTGCTGGACGAGGGTGTGATCACCCGAGAAGAATTTGAGACGAAGAAAAGACAGCTGCTGGATCTTTAAGGAAATCTGGCCGGGGATCAGTGACGAAAGTGCGGGGTGATGGTTTGGAACAGAATATAATAGAAGAGAAACTGCCGGATCCGGACAGGGAGGCACTGATCGTGCGCCTGCAGACGGAACCCACGGAGCAGCATCTGTGGGATGCGGTGGTTGCCTGTCAGAAGCTGCCGTTCTGGACGTATTCGGGCCTGTCGTTTACCTATGAACTGCACAGGGGAAGAGACGGGTCATATACGAAAGAGCTGTGGATTGACCGGCGGGAGAACAGCAAGAGCCTGGCCTGGAGTTCGGTGCTGCTGGCATTTGCCGGTGTGAGAAACGGGAAAATCACGGTGAAGCGTCCGAAAGAGCTGGGAGATATCCGTGGAATTTCATATATTTACGCATTATTTTTGCGTTTTGGGCTGATTGAAGCGGCTGTTCGCGTAGATGGAACAGAAAAACGGCAAAGAAGGACAAAAAAATAGTGACTTATGCTATAGACTTTTGAAAAATAGTGTGGCATAATACAGATATTAATATAAAAATTAATTTTTAAATTAAAAAGGGATGCGAAGAGGATAAAATATGTCGGAAGAGAATGATTATATAGAGATTGATCTGGTACGTCTGCTGCGTGCGCTGTGGCAGCATTTCTGGATCATTTTATTAAGTATGGTTATATTTGGTGCGGCAGGGTTTGGCTATGCGAATTATCTGGTCACGCCGCTGTATCAGTCGGATGTGCAGATGTATGTCAACAATACGGATATTTCTGTGGGAAGTACTTCCATCAAGTTTTCCCAGGGAGATCTGCTGGCAGCGCAGGGACTGGTAGATACATATATTGTTATCTTGAATTCCCGTCCCATGCTGGATGATGTGATCGATGAGCTGGAGCTCCCTTATTCCTATGAGCAGCTTAAGGATATGATCGCAGCGGAGGCTGTGAATGGAACGGAAGTATTTCAGATTACCGTGACGGATGCGGACCGGAAGGAAGCGAAAGAGATCGCCAATAAGATTGCGGAGCTTCTGCCGGAGCATATTTCTCAGGTTGTGGATGGAAGCTCGGTGCGGGTGGTGCAGTATGCGGTACTGGCTGGGGGTCCTTGCTCGCCGAGTGTGATGAAGTATCTCTGCCTGGGCATTGCTCTGGGCTTCCTGATCAGTGCCGGCATCATTGTGCTTCGGGTACTGCTGGATAAGCGGGTGCACGATCCGGAGGAACTGGCCAAACGCTACGATATCCCGGTTATTGCGGTGATCCCGGATTTAGAGAAGAAGGGTTCATCCAAGTATGGACAGTACTATTATAAGTAGGGGCGGTGACGAGATGGAGATAGAGGAAAAGAAAGAAGATGTAAAGCCGGAGAAGAAGGCCAAGTCTTACGGAAAAGCCCGCAAAGGCATCTATTTTGGATCCGGCCTTGGATTTGAGGGCACAGAGGCCTATAAGCTGCTGCGAACGAATCTGAAGTTTGCGATACCGGCGGATAAGGAATGCAAGGTCATCGGTGTGACCAGCAGTCTGCGCGGGGAAGGAAAGTCTACCACTGCTACCAATCTGGCGTATATGGTGGCCGAGGACGGTGCCAGTGTATTGTTGATAGAGGCAGATATGCGTCTGCCGGGAATTGTATCCAAGCTGCGGCTGGAGAAACGTCAGGGTCTCTCCAATCTGCTGGCCGGCCTGTGCGATTCAGCGGATGCGATCATTCCACCGGCCGGAGACTGTAAGTTCAGTGTGGTACAGGCCGGGGCGGTGCCGCCCAACCCGTCGGAGCTTCTTGGCTCCGATGCCATGAAGAAGTATCTGGAATTGTGGAAGAACCAATTTGATTATATTATTTTTGATTTCCCGCCGGTTGGGGTGGTATCCGATGCGCTGGTTCTGGCAGAAATGCTGGATGGTATGATTGTGGTGGTGCGCCAAGATTACTGCGAACAGCCGGTGCTGGATGATACGGTGCGCAAGCTGAAGTATGTGGGAGCCAATGTGCTGGGATTTGCAGTAACGATGACCGGCCGTGGCGGCAAACGGTATGGAAAATACGAATACGGATATGGATACGGATACGGCACAGATAAGGCTTCGAAGAAAACGAAGAAGAAGGCATAGCAGGCATGGGAAAGAAGATAGACCGTTGGCTGCTGCTGATCATTCTGGTGGTCGCAGCTGTGGCTGTGTTTTTATGGAAAGCACCGATTGAATGGCCCTGGGAGACGGGGCAGGAAGATCTGTCCGGCTATATAGACCGGACGGAAGAAGAGACTTCCGCGCAAGAGGCGGAAGCACCGGAGACGGCTGAGGCGTCGTCCTATGTGAGTCCGGTGGATTTTGAAGAACTCCAGAAAGTAAACAAAGATATATATGCATGGCTGGAAATTCCGGGAACGAATGTCAGTTACCCGATTTTACAGCACCCCACGGAGGATGAATATTATCTTCGTCGGAATTATAAGGGGGAGGATGACAAGGAAGGCTGTCTTTTTACCGAATGCTCTTACAATGATGGGAAGATGGGAGACAGAATGACAGTCATCTACGGGCATAATATGAAGAACCAGGAAATGTTTGGTTCGCTGCAGGAGCTGTACTCCAGTGAGGATGCGCTGCAGCAGTACGGGGAGGCGGTCATCTACCTGCCTGACCGGGAACTGCATTATCAGATTTTTGCGGCAGTTCCGTACAGCAATGTGCATATTTTGTATAATTATGATTTTGACAATATGCGCATGGCTGAGATTTTTTATCGCGACATTCTGAATACCCGGGCGATCAATGCCTGTGTGGATCAGAAGGCATATATTTCTGCTGACACGGATGGCATCATTCTTTCTACTTGCTTAAGTGGAAATCATGAAAAACGTTTTCTTGTGGCGGCACAACTTATCAAAGAGATTAACTGAAGAGGTTAACGAGGAAAGGGGAACCCAAAATGAAAAAGATGGCAGCTATTTTACTCACAGCAGTGCTGGCACTTGGAAGCTCCATGTCTGTAATGGCAGCAGACTTCACACCCAGTGTAACGCAGAAGGAGGCACCGGAAGTCAAGACAACAAAAATGGCAGATGGAACGGAAGTGTATGGTATTTTCAAAGATAAAGACGGAAAGGAAATTGCCGGTCTGAAGAAGGAAGATATCATAATTACTCCTGTTGCGAAGAGAGACACTGCATCCGCAGACATTAAGAAGAATCTGGATGAAGCATATGACAGCATTCAGAAAGCCGAGAAAATAACAGATCTGTATGCACAGATCGCAGATGTCCTGAAAGAGGCAGGCTCTGATGCCACACCGGAGGATCTGGTGGTAAGCGATCTGTTTGATGTCAGCTTTTCTGATAACTATGGGGGATACATGGATACAGAGGGCAACACGCTGACTCTGACTTTCAATGTGAAGAAGACTCCCGGTCAGACACTGGTTGTTCTGACCCGCTGCGATGGCAAGACCTGGGAGGCAGTTGATCCGAAGAACGTAACCATCAATGCTGACGGTACGGTAACCGTTACCTTCACCAAGTTCTGCCCGGTTGCATTCCTGACAGACGTGGCTTCTGCTTCTGTAGATCCCAACGGCCCGGCATCTCCGCAGACCAACGATATCAGCGGCATGTCCTTCGGCTGTGCACTGGCAGTGATCTGCGCAGCAGCTCTTGTATGCACCGCAGCAGCAAAGAAGAGAAAAGCAGGCTTCTAAGAGGATGAATCATTTAAAAAGACGTCTTGGCCGGACAAAATATCACCGGCTGAAAGCTTTGGTCCGTGGCATTGTAGTTTTGCTTCTTTTCATCGGTGTGATCGGTATTGCAGTCTGGGATCACAGCCGTAGAAATCAGGCAGGTGTTAAGGAAGCTGAAGATGCGGAAAGTGAAGGCGTCTATTACAACGGCAGCCGGTATCAGCCAAGGAAAGATTTGGAGACGCTGTTGCTGATCGGCGAGGATAAGTTCCTGAACCAGCAGGAGGAGGAGAGCTACGTCAACACCAAACAGGCGGACTTCCTGCTTCTGCTGATCATGGACAAGGAAAACGGTACCTGCCAGGTGCTGCAGCTGAACCGGGATACCATGACCCAGATCGAGAGCTATGGTGTGGCCGGAGAGTCGGCGGGAACCTATGAGGGACAGCTGGCACTGGCACATACATATGGCAGCGGCGGACAGGACAGCTGCCGCTATCAGGCGAAAGCGGTATCCAATCTTCTGTATGGCGTTTCGATTGATCATTTCTGCTCGGTGACCATGGATGCGGTGGCGGTGATCAACGATGCCGTGGGCGGCGTCAGCGTACAGGTCATGGATGATATGACCATGGTGGATCCCTCCTTCGTGCAGGGAGAGACGGTGACACTGGAAGGGGAGCAGGCGTTGAAGTATGTCCGGAACCGGAAGGAACTGGATGATACGACGAACCTGCACCGGATGGAGCGTCAGCGCCAGTATATGCAGGCACTGTATGAGAAACTGATGGCCTGTGTGGACGGGGATGCCGGATTTACGGCAAAGCTGCTTCTGGCGGTCAATGATTATGTGACATCGGACTGCAGTGTGACGCAATTACAGGAGCTGGCAGATTTTCTGACGGCCTGTGATATGCCGGACATCGATACCATTGATGGCGAGAATGTCAAAGGAGAGGAGTTCATGGAGTTCTATCCTGACGAGGATCAGCTTCGCCAGTACGTCATGGATCATTTTTACACAAAAGAAAATTCGACAACTGGACAGTAAAAAGAGAAAGCGCCGCTGGGGGAGAAATTCCGCTGGCGGCGCTTGTTTCTCATGGTTTCTGGTTGAGGTGGCCAGGGATTTGTGGTAACATAGAAAAGATCAAGAAAGTCTGCCTCGAGCGGACGGATGCCGGACAAAGTGTCCGGCGAAAGGAGAGAATCATGGGAAGATATTTTGGAACAGACGGATTTCGCGGTGAGGCGAACCAGAATCTGACGGCGGATCACGCACACCGGATCGGCCGCTTCCTTGGATGGTATTACGGAGAATTAAAGAGAAGGTCAGGGTATGATACCCCGGCCAGAATTGTCATAGGAAAAGATACGAGACGTTCCAGTTATATGTTTGAGTATGCGCTGGTTGGCGGCCTGGTGGCTTCCGGGGCAGATGCGTATCTGCTGCATGTGACGACAACCCCTTCAGTGGCTTACGTGGCCAGAACCGATGGCTTTGACTGCGGCATCATGATTTCCGCCAGCCACAATCCTTACTACGACAACGGCATCAAGCTGATGAATGGCAATGGAGAGAAGATGGATGAGGGTACCATCGGCCTGGTGGAGGATTATCTGGACGGAAAGCTCCATGTGTTTGACCAGGACTATGCGGAGATCCCTTATGCCCACCGGGAAAAAATCGGCTGCACGGTGGACTACGTGGCAGGACGGAACCGTTACATGGGGTATCTCATTTCTCTGGGCCTGTACTCTTTCAAAGGCGTGAAAGTAGGTCTGGATTGTGCCAACGGCAGCTCCTGGAACATTGCCAAGACGATTTTTGATGCCCTGGGTGCCAAAACCTATGTCATCAATGCCCAGCCGGACGGCACCAATATCAATGAAAATGCCGGTTCCACCCATATCGAGGGCCTGCAGCAGCTGGTGAAGGAAAACGGTCTGGACGTGGGCTTTGCCTATGACGGCGATGCAGACCGGTGTCTGTGTGTGGATGAGCAGGGCCGGGTGGTGGACGGCGATGCCATTCTATATATTTACAGCAAATACATGCAGGAACGGGGCAAACTGATCCCCAACACGGTGGTGACTACGGTGATGTCCAATTTTGGCCTGTACAAAGCCTTTGACGAGGCGGGCATCGGTTATGCCAAGACTGCCGTGGGCGATAAATATGTATACGAATACATGACCCAGAACGGCTGCCGACTGGGCGGTGAGCAGTCGGGACACATCATTTTCTCCAAATATGCATCTACCGGCGATGGCATCCTTACCAGCCTGAAGATCATGGAGGCCATGATGGCCAGCAAGAAGAAGTTAAGCCAGCTGACGGAAGGGCTGACCATCTACCCGCAGGTGCTGGAAAATGTGCGGGTGAAGGATAAGGCGAAAGCCCAGGCTGACCCGGAAGTGCAGGCTGCTGTGGAAGCTGTAGCGCAGGCACTGGGAGATTCCGGCAGGATCCTTGTCCGGGAGTCCGGTACAGAGCCGCTGATCCGCGTCATGGTGGAGGCAGAGACGGAAGAACTGTGCCATCAGTACGTAGATCAGGTGGTAGCTGTGGTGAAAGCCAGGGAAGAAGCGTAACCACAGAAAACAGAACCAGAAAGAAACAGCAAAGCAGTGGAAAGGGATCGCGTCATAAGATGCGCCCTTACCACTGCTTTTTGTATTCTCCGGGGGAAACGCCCTCGGTTTTCCGGAAGATCCGGGAAAAATAATTGGCGTCATTCATGCCGCACTCCTGCCCGATTTTTTCAATGGACTGATCGGTAAAACGCAGCAGCTGTTTGGCGTGGGTGATGCGCACCTGCTGCAGGTAGGCGCTGACGGACAGTCCGAACTGCTCCCGGAAGATCCGGGTGAGATAGAACTTGTTGATATAAAACTGCTCAGCAAGATTGTCCAGAGAGATCTTCTCGGCATAGTGCTGATCCAGATAATCCTTCACCGCCTGCACGTTTCTGCGGCGGTTCTTTTTCTCCGGGTGGGCGCCCGGATTCCAGCTCTCTTCCATGAGAAGTGTCAGAAGAGACGCCAGCTTCTCGTAGATTTTCATATCCTTGATGTGGTCCGAGGAGGCGGCGATCTGGTAGAGCTCTTCCAGCAGGGAGCGGTAACGGGTGCTGTCGGCCGGGTGGAAACAGGGGAGGCCGCCGCGCTCTGCGTATTTGTCATAAATGCTGTTCAGGTTGGGGCCGAAGAAATGGGCCCAGCGCAGGCTCCACAGCGGCTGGGAGGTGCTGTGGGAGTAGGGATGCCTGCAGTCAATAAAAACACAGTCCCCGACCTTCAATTGCCAGATCCGATCTTCGTAGCGAAGCTCTCCTTCACCATCTTCCACCAGAAAGAACAGGCAGGAGGCCAGATTTTCCCGGCGGCTTACATGAGGGCGCTGGGCCGTCAGAGAGCCGATTTCCTGCAGATGCAGCAGATTGGAACGGGCAAATGCCGACGGCGTATATAAAATACGGCGGGAATTGACAATATTTCCGTGAAAAAGGGCATCATCCATAGAAAGACCTCCTTTGTAAAACTATCAGATAAAGCAGATGTGGTCGGAACAGGCGAAAGACGGACTGTTTGAAATCAGTATAGCAGACTTGAAAGAAAAAAGTCAATATTATGCTAGTATCTTGCAAGATAACCCCTTAAAAAGGAGAAAGAGATCCGATAGAATGAAAAAGAATTTAGTAAACGACACAGGTGGGCGCCCCAAAGCAGACGGCAGCCCGGAAAGAGAAAGAGGAATACGATGAAAAAAGCGTTGATTACAGGAGTAACAGGACAGGATGGTTCTTATCTGGCAGAGCTTCTGCTGGAGAAGGGATATGATGTACACGGCATGATCCGCCGGTCTTCCGTGGATTATCGGGAGCGGATTGCCCATCTGGAAGGGCATGAGCGGTTCCATCTGCACTACGGCGATCTGGGGGATTCCATGAGCCTGATGGCCATTGTGGGTTCCGTCCGTCCGGATGAGATTTATAACCTGGCAGCCCAGAGCCATGTGCAGGTATCCTTTGATGTGCCGGAGTACACGGCAGATGTGGTGGCCACCGGTGTGCTGCGGGTGCTGGAGGCGGTGCGCCTGTGCGGTCTGACCGAGACATGCCGGGTATACCAGGCATCCACTTCTGAGCTTTATGGCAAAGTGGAAGAGGTACCGCAGAACGAGAAGACACCCTTCCATCCCTATAGCCCTTACGCTGTGGCAAAGCAGTATGGCTACTGGATCGTGAAAGAGTACCGTGAGGCATACAATATGTTCTGCTGTTCTGGCATTTTGTTCAATCACGAGTCCGAACGCAGAGGCGAAACTTTTGTCACAAGAAAGATCACCCTGGCAGCAGCCAGAATCGCGCAGGGAAAGCAGGAGAAGCTGTATCTGGGCAATCTGTCCAGTCTGCGTGACTGGGGCTATGCCAAAGATTATGTGGAATGCATGTGGCTGATCCTGCAGAACGAGAAGCCGGAGGATTTTGTCATTGCCACCGGCGAGCAGCATTCCGTGCGGGAATTCTGTAAGCTGGCCTTCCATTATGCCGGCATCGAACTGGAATTTAACGGCGAGGGCATGGACGAGAAGGGCATCGACAAGGCGACCGGCAAGGTGCTGGTAGAGGTTTCTCCGGATTTCTACCGTCCGACAGACGTGGTAAACCTGTGGGGAGATCCCACCAAGGCAAAAACCGAGCTGGGATGGAACCCGACCAAAACTTCCTTTGAGGAACTGGTGCGGCTCATGACCGAGCATGATATGCGGAAAGTGGCCGTGGAGCGTGCGGAAGCGCATATCAAATGCAATCTGGAGGAATATCTGGAAAAAGGAGTTGTGAGATAAGATGATGGAAAAAGATGCGAAAATTTATGTTGCCGGACACAGAGGCATGGTTGGCTCTGCCATCGTGCGGGCACTGGAGCGGGAAGGATATCACAATTTTGTGCTGCGCACCCATAAGGAGCTGAACCTGTGCCGTCAGGATGAGGTGGAAGCTTTTTTTGAAAAAGAGAAACCGGACTATGTATTTCTGGCAGCTGCCAAGGTGGGCGGCATTGTGGCAAACGCAGAGGCGCTGGCAGATTTTATGTATGAAAATATGATCCTGGAGATGAACACCATTCATTCCGCCTGGCAGAACGGCTGCAAGAAATTGCTGTTCCTGGGTTCTTCCTGCATTTATCCGCGGATGGCACCCCAGCCCATGCCGGAGAGCTGTCTGCTGACTTCAGAGCTGGAGAAGACCAATGAGGCATATGCGCTGGCGAAAATTTCCGGTCTGAAATACTGTGAGTTCCTGAACCGCCAGTACGGCACCGATTACATTTCTGCCATGCCCACCAATCTGTACGGCCCCAATGACAATTATCATCCGACCCACAGCCATGTGCTGCCGGCACTGATCCGACGGTTCCATGAAGCAAAAGAGGCAGGACTGCCGGAGGTGACCTGCTGGGGCACCGGCACTCCATTGCGGGAGTTCCTGTACGTGGATGATCTGGCGGATGCCTGTGTATTTCTGATGAACCATTATTCCGGAAATGAGACGGTCAATGTGGGCACCGGCAAGGAGCTGACCATCAAAGAGCTGACAGAGCTGACGGCAGAGGTGATCGGTTACAAGGGAAAGATCAACTGGGATCCTTCCAAACCGGACGGCACACCGAGAAAGCTGCTGGATGTGTCCAAACTGGAAAATCTGGGCTGGAAATACAAGACCGAGTTGCGGGACGGCATTCGTCTGGCCTACAAGGATTTCCTGCATAATCCCATGCGTGCAGAGCGATAATCGTGCGCAGGAGAAGGGAACAGAATATGAATATCGTATTGTTATCCGGCGGATCGGGCAAGCGGCTGTGGCCCCTGTCCAACGACGTCCGCTCCAAACAGTTTATCAAGATTTTCAAAGGGGAAAACGGAGAATATGAGTCCATGGTGCAGCGGGTGTACCGTCAGATCTGCACCGTGGATCAGGGGGCATCGGTGACCATTGCCACCTCCAGGACCCAGGTGTCTGCCATTCACAACCAGCTGGGAGAAAACGTGGGTGTCTGCGTGGAGCCCTGCCGCCGGGATACGTTTCCGGCCATCGCGCTGGCAACGGCGTACCTCCATGATGTGAAGCATGTGCCTGCAGAGGAGGCTGTGGTGGTCTGCCCGGTGGATCCTTTTGTGGAACAGGATTATTTTGAGGCGCTGAAAAAGCTGTCCGATCTGGCCCAGGCAGGGGAGGCCAATCTGACGCTGATGGGCATTGAGCCCACCTATCCCAGTGAAAAATATGGCTATATCATTCCGGCGGACAAGGATGCGGTCAGTCAGGTGAAGACGTTCAAGGAGAAACCGGATGTGAAAACGGCGGAGCAGTACATCAGCCAGGGCGCCCTCTGGAATGGCGGCGTGTTCGCCTATAGGCTGGGCTATGTGCTGGAGAAGGCCCATGAGCTCATTGATTTTGAAGATTATGATGATCTTTATGGAAAATATGAGACATTGGAGAAGATCAGCTTCGACTATGCGGTGGTGGAAAAAGAGCCGAAGATCGCAGTGATGCGTTTTGCCGGCCAGTGGAAGGATCTGGGCACCTGGAATACGCTGACAGAGGCCATGGAGGAATCCTGCGTGGGGGATGCGATCCTCAACGAGACATGTGAGAATGTGCATGTGATCAATGAGCTGGCAGTGCCGGTGCTGTGCATGGGCTTAAAGGACGTGATCGTGTCAGCCAGCGCGGAAGGCATTCTTGTGTCCGATAAGGAGCAGTCCAGTTATATCAAGCCTTTTGTGGACAAAATTGATCAGCAGATTATGTTTGCGGAAAAATCCTGGGGCAGTTTCCGGGTACTGGATGTGCAGCCGGAGAGCATGACGATCAAAGTGACACTGCATCCGGGCCATCGGATGAATTATCACAGCCATATGTATCGGGATGAGGTGTGGACCATTGTGTCCGGCACCGGCCGCACCGTTGTGGATGGCATGGAGCAGCCGGTTCATCCCGGGGATGTGGTGACCATGGAGGCGGGCTGCCGTCATACAATTATCGCGGATACCGAGCTGACAGTCATCGAGGTACAGCTGGGTAAGGAGATCAGTGTACATGACAAACAGAAATTCGAGTGGGAAGAATAGCCCTTTCCTGTTAAAACCGGCGGGAAAAGATTATCTGTGGGGCGGCAATCGCCTGAACGACGATTTTTCCAAAGGGATTGATTTAAAACCGCTGGCGGAAACCTGGGAGTGCTCGACCCATCCTGACGGCCCCAGCCGGGTGGCCAGCGGGGCGCATACAGGTGCTCTTCTGGCAGACGTATTAAGAACGCATCCGTCCTATCTGGGTACGCACCCGGATGGCACAGACGGGCTGCCGATTCTCATCAAATTCATTGATGCCAAGCGAGATCTGTCGGTGCAGGTGCACCCGGATGATACGTACGCCAGGGAGCAGGAGCATGAGCCCCGGGGAAAGAGTGAGATGTGGTACGTTCTGGATGCGGCGAAGGATGCCAGCCTGGTGTACGGTTTCCGCCATGATATGACGAAGGCTGATCTGGAAGAGAGCCTTCGAAAAGGTACGGTGGAGAAGTACCTGCAGAAAGTACCGGTGCAGCGGGACGATGTGTTTTACATCAAGGCCGGGACCGTGCACGCCATCGGGGCAGGGGTGCTGATCGCGGAAATCCAGGAGAGCTCCAACCTTACGTATCGGATGTATGATTACAACCGGGTGGACAAAAACGGCAATCCCCGGGAACTGCATATCGAAAAATCACTGGCTGTGGCGAACCTGAAAGGAAGCGCTGAGCCGCGGCAGCCCATGCGGGTGCTGCGCTACCGGGAAGGCTGCGCTTCGGAGTTCCTGTGCCGGTGCCAGTATTTTCAGGCGGAGCGGCTGCTGGTAAATACGGAGCGCTGCCGAAAGATGGCGGATTTCCAGACGGGCAGCAATTCTTTTCAGGTGCTGCTGTGCACCAACGGGTGCGGCACGGTACTTTGGGGAGAGAAGGAAGAAGCCCAGTCGCTGCCGTTTTTCCGGGGAGACTGTATTTTTGTACCGGCGGATTCTGTGCCCATGAAGCTGCACGGAAAAGCACAGTTCCTGAAGGTGAGCTGCTGAGAAAACAGAAGGAGACGAGGATGATGGATCAGAAAATTATAAATGAATACGCCCGCTGGAAACAGCTGGCGACAGAGGATGTCGATCTGGCCCGGGAGCTGGGCGAGATTGAAGGCAAAGAAGATAAAATTGTGGATGCTTTTTATCGGGATCTGGAATTTGGTACTGGGGGACTGCGGGGCGTCATCGGCGCGGGCACCAACCGGATGAATGTATACACGGTGGCAAAGGCGTCTCAGGGCCTGGCGGACTATGTGATCAAACATTTCCCGGCAGAGCAGCGGCGGATCGCGGTGAGCTATGATTCCCGGATCAAATCCGATCTGTTTGCCCGCACCGCTTCCGGTGTGTTTGCGGCAAACGGCATTGCCGTGCATATATATCCAGAGCTCATGCCCACCCCCTGCCTGTCCTTTGCGGTGCGGGAATTACACTGCGCGGCAGGCATCATGGTGACGGCATCCCACAATCCGTCCAAATACAACGGATACAAGGTGTACGGCGCAGACGGCTGCCAGATCACCACGGAGGCTGCGGCTGCCATCCTGGCGGAGATTGAGAAGCTGGATGTGTTTGCTGACGTAAAGCGGGCAGATTTTGATGCCTCTATGGAGGCGGGCAAAATTGCCTGGATCGGCGAGGATGTGACGACAGCTTTCGTGGAGGCTGTGAAAGGGCAGTCGCTGCTGGGGGATGAGCAGGTGGACAAAAATGTGGCCATCGTGTATTCTCCGCTGAACGGAACCGGCCGGAAGCCGGTGCTGCGCACGCTGAAAGAGAGCGGATATACGAACATTACCGTGGTAAAAGAGCAGGAGCTGCCAGACGGCAATTTCCCTACCTGCCCCTATCCGAACCCGGAGATCCGGGAAGCCATGGCGCTGGGCATGGAATATGCGAAAAAACAGCAGGCAGACCTGTTGCTGGCCACCGATCCGGACTGTGACCGGGTGGGTATCGCGGTGAAAAATGAGCAGGGCGAATATGTTCTTCTGACCGGCAATGAGACCGGTATGCTGCTGCTGGATTACGTGTGCAGCAGACGGATGGCCCTTGGGAAAATGCCCGCAGATCCGGTGCTGGTGAAAACCATTGTGACCATTGATATGGCGGAGCGGATCGCGGCCCATTACGGCGTGCGCACCATCAATGTGCTGACCGGCTTCAAATTCATCGGGGAGCAGATCGGCATGCTGGAAAAACAGGGAAAAGAAGATTCTTATATCTTTGGCTTTGAGGAAAGCTACGGTTACTTAAGCGGCAGTTATGTCCGGGATAAGGACGCTGTGGACGGCGCCTTCCTCATCTGTGAGATGTTTGCTTACTACAAGAGCCGCGGCATCAGCCTGACCGCAAAGTTGAAAGAGCTGTACGGCACATATGGCTATTGCCTGAATACGCTGCATTCCTATGAATTCGACGGGGCGGCAGGATTTGAAAAAATGCAGGGCATCATGAAAAAATTCCGCCAGGAGACGCCGGACTTTGGCAGCAAAGCGCTGGTGGAGTGTCTGGACTATGCAAAGGGACTGGACGGCCTGCCCAAGTCCGATGTGCTGAAATTTATCCTGGCAGATCACTGTTCTGTGGTGGTGCGCCCCTCCGGCACCGAGCCCAAGCTGAAAACGTACATTTCCGTCAGTGCGGAAAATAAGGAGGCTGCGGCAGCTATTGAGGCACAGATCACGGAGAAGCTGAGCCAGTACTTCCTGTAAACGTGGATGAGTTGGAATTTTTATGGCTGGGATTGTTCTTAGTATCTTGTGTCTGAAAGCAGTTGCTGATGATAGAGCCTTCAGATGAAATGCTGAAATAGGATGTTACCTTCCTGTTTGCTTTTTGAGAAACAGAAAAATTCGGTTGGTATTTATGGACGGAATCGAAAAATCTTGCTTTCTTTTAAAATATTGACACGATTTTTTATGGCAGCATTGTATAATTGTCCCAAATCTGGTATGATAATGTCACAGATTACCCGGGCAGCAGGGGAGCGCTGCAAGCAACAACAGAAAGGCAAACGAAGGTGAGTACAATGAAAACAACACTTGCAATTATGGCGGCCGGTATCGGCAGCCGGTTTGGCGGCGGCATCAAGCAGCTGGAGCCGGTGGGACCCAATGGAGAGATCATCATGGATTACTCCATCAAGGACGCACTGGAGGCTGGTTTTGACCGGATCGTTTTCATCATCCGCAAGGATCTTGAGAAGGATTTCAAGGAAGTTATCGGCAATCGGATCGAGAAGATTGCTGATGTGGCATATGCTTATCAGGAGCTGGATGATCTTCCGGGCGGCTTTACAAAGCCCGCAGACCGGACGAAGCCCTGGGGAACCGGCCAGGCGATTCTGGCATGCAAGGACATTATCCATGAGCCCTTTGCGGTTATCAATGCCGATGATTATTACGGCAAAGAAGGTTTTGTGAAGCTGCATGATTATCTGGTTTCCCAGCCGGAGAAGACCGCAGATTTCCAGTTCTGCATGGTGGGCTTTATCCTGGGCAATACCCTCAGCGATAACGGTGCCGTGACGAGAGGTGTGTGTGTGCTGGACGATGCAGGCAATCTGGTGGATGTCAACGAGACAAGCAACATCGAGAAGATTGACGGCAAACCGGGTGTGCGCGGTGAGGACGGACAGATCCGCTGGCTTGACCCTGACAGCCATGTATCTATGAACATGTGGGGCCTGACACCGGATTTCATGGAATATCTGGAAAAAGGTTTTGTAGACTTCCTCAAGAATCTTCCGGAAGGGGAGATCAAGAAGGAATATCTTCTGCCCACCATCATCGGCGATATGCTCCAGAGCGGCGAAGCCAAGGTGAAACTGCTGGAGAGCCGGGACAAATGGTTCGGCGTGACCTATAAGGAAGACAAGGCAGATGTGGTGAAAGCTTTCAAAGATCTGATCGCTGCCGGTGTTTACAAAGAAAAATTATTTGATTAAGCTGTTTTTTGGAAAAGGGCACTGTCTGATACAGAGAAATCTGTACCGGGCGGTGCCCTTTTTGCATGACGGGAGATTGCATCTTATCATACAGAAACGCTTCGTAGGGTGCAAAACGTCAGTGGCGTTTGTTATGTAGCGATCAAAGTGGAACGCAGACGCACGCAGCTCCATGGGGAGTTCCTTAAAGAATCTTTAAGAAGTAGTCTGTCTCCTTGAATTTCCAGAAAAAAATAGGTACAATAAAAGGGCAATGGATCATGCAGGAGGAAAACGAATGGAGAAAAAGAATCCGGTAAGTCAGGAAGAACTGGATCGGATGATCGAGGAAAAATATAGAGAGCTGGAACGACTGGAGGCAGAGCGGCAGAACCGCGAGCAGGGGGGATACACGTCGCCTTCTTATGAGGATGCCCATAATTTTTACGAGGGAGAGAGTGATACCGTGCATCGTGATTCCCTGGGCAGCACAGGCGGTTATCGCTCTGCTTCGCGTGGGGAAGGTCTGGCAGAAAATGGGAACGGGGAGACACCCCGCCGCCGCCCCACAGGAGAAAGCTACGGGCAGGGAGCCCCGCGCCGTCGCCCGACGGGAGAAGGTTATAACGAGGGAACGCCGCGCCGTCGTCCGACAGGAGAGGACTACGAGCAGGGAGCGCAGCGCCGCCGCCCGACGGGAGAAGGCTATAGTGAGGGAGCCCCGCGCCGTCGTCCGACAGGAGAAGGATACGAGCAGGGAACGTCGCGCCGCCGCCCCGCAAGAGAAGGGTACAGTGACGGAGCAGTCCGCCGTCGCCCTGCAGGAGAAGGGTACAGTGATGGGGCAGTCCGCCGCCGTGCTGCGGGGGAAGGATACGAGCAGGGCGTGTCCCGTCGTCGTCCTGTCAGTGAGGATTATGCGCAGGAAATGCCGCGCCGCCGTGCTGCCGGAAGCACTGGTGATGGTTATGGAGAGCGGCAGAGCCGGGAAGCCGGAAGAAGCCGTGATGGCTATGAAGAGGCACCGCGTCGCCGCTCTGGGCAGGATGGGCAGCGAGTTTCGAATGAACGTCGGCAGCAGGAGGAGAATCGTCGTCGGCAGGAAGCGCAGTATCGCAGCCAGGAACGGCAGCAGCGGTATGAAGAAGTGGAAGAGGAGCAGGAGGACGAGGGCATGCGCAGAGAAGAAAAACCGTTTTTTTCTGAAAAGATCATTCGTCTCATCGGTGGGATCATTGGTATCATCATCGTGCTTCTGGTGGTCATCACCATATTTGGCGGAAAGATTTTTTCAAAACTGGCTTCCGGCGGAAATACGACCCAGCTGGCCTCCGGCAAAGGTGTCATCAACATTCTGCTGGTGGGACAGGATGGCCGGGAGGATGTGGAAGGCAGCCGTTCTGACTCCATGATGCTGGTGTCTGTGAATAAAGGAACCGGCAAGGTGAAGATCGTCTCCCTGATGCGTGACATGTACGTCTCCATTCCGGGGCATGATGACAACCGGATCAATGCGGCATATTCTCTGGGTGGTGTAAAACTGCTGGAGCAGACGATAGAAAATGATTTTCAGGTAAAAATTGACGGAAACGTGCAGATTGATTTTGAAAGCTTTAAGACCATCATTGACAAGGTGGATGGGGTGGAAATCGAACTGAGCCAGGAAGAGGCGGATTATCTGAACACGGCGTACTGGCAGAACGGATGGAGTTTAAGTGCCGGGGTACAGACGCTGAACGGCGACCAGGCGCTGGCTTACTCTCGGATCCGTCAGGTGGGAAATTCTGATTTCCAGCGTACGGAACGGCAGCGGACGGTGCTCATGACGGTATTCCGCAAAGTGAAAGGGCAGGGCAAGCTGAAGATGCTGTCCCTGGCAAAAGACATCTATCCCATGTTGGATACGGATATCGGCATCGGTGACATGATCAGTCTGGGAACGACGGCCATCGGCATGGATGAAAGCGATATCGAGACGTACCGCCTGCCCATCGACGGCGGCTACACCAACCAGACCATCCAGGAAATGCAGGTGCTGGTACCGGATATGGAGAAAAATATTGCCTATCTGAAGGAACTGCTTTTCGGAGAAACGCAGACAGAGTAAATTGGGAAAGATTTGTAACTGACGATAAAAGACATGGAATGAAAAAGGATAGCCGGGGGATGTTGTTTCCCATCAGCTATCCTTTTCTCATTTAGCACTTCTCCGGTTCCGGGTAATCTACGCCGAAGGTTTCCACTGTCATGGATTTGATCTGCTGTTTTTCCAGCGGGCGGTCAGAGTAGTCTGTGCGTACGTTGGCGATCTTGTCCACAATTTCCAGTCCCTCGATGACTTTTCCGAAAGCAGCGTACTCGCCGTCCAGATGCGGGGAAGTCTTGTGCATCAGGAAAAACTGGGAGCCTGCGGTGTCGGGCATCATGGTTCTTGCCATGGACAGCACGCCCGGTGTGTGCGCCAGATCATTCTGGAAACCGTTGTGGGAAAACTCACCCTTGATGCAGTATCCCGGGCCGCCCATGCCGGTGCCGTCCGGGCATCCGCCCTGGATCATAAAGCCTTTGATGACGCGGTGGAAGATCAGTCCGTCATAGAAGCCTTTTTTTACAAGAGAGATAAAATTGTTCACTGTATTCGGGGCAACTGCCGGGTACAGCTCTGCTTTCATGATATCGCCGTTTTCCATTTCAATGGTAACGATGGGGTTCTTTGCCATAAATGACATCCTTTCTTTCGTTGAATTTTCTTTTCCTATTATACCCTATTCTGTCCAAAATCGAAAGAAAATTTTGCTCATCATCTGGCGCTCATTTCATGCTTGAAAAATCCTCCTCCACAGTCTATAGTGAGGAAGGAACAAAACGACCATAACCGAAGAAAAGGTGGAAATAGAATGTTTAAAAGCGTGATTTTTGACATGGACGGGGTACTGGTGAACACGGAGCCGATTCATTTTCGGATGTATCAGGCATTTTTCCGGGAGCAGGGAATCGAACTGAATTATGACTACTATGCGCCGTCCATCGGTTCGACCACGGAGCATCTGCGGGGAATGCTGATGGAAAAGTACGGCATTGACATCCGCAAGCCGGAGAACTGGGCACGGATCAAGGAGCACGAGGCGGCCATCATCGAGAAAGATGGCTACGGGGAAATCCCCGGCATCCGGCAGATGATCCTGGATCTGCGGGCCCACGGCGTGAAGCTGGCGGTGGCATCTTCTTCCTATTATGATCTGATCGTGAAAACGACGAAGGCCATTGGATTATATGATTATTTTGACAAAATCGTCAGCGGTGCAGATGTGGCGCACCCGAAGCCGGCACCGGATGTGTTTTTGAAAGCCATGGAGGAGCTGGGTGTGCAACCGGAGGAATGTGTCATCGTGGAGGATTCCTGCAACGGCGTGCGTGCGGCCAAGGCGGCCGGTGCGGCGTGTCTGGGATTTTATAACCCGGATTCCGGCAATCAGGACTTAAGTCTGGCGGATCTGGTGACCGAGGGCTTTGAGGAAGTGGATTATGATTTTGTAAAACGGCTGCATCATCGGGTACATGATCTGCCGGTGACGATCGCGCAGACGGAGGTGCCGGAAACAGACATATGACTGACCATCCGGGAAATGACCGTGGATGACTATGAGGCCGTGCGGGCGCTGTATGAAGAGCCGGGGATGCTTGCCTATATGCCCTCCTTTTTTCCGGCGGAGGAACCGGAAGCATATTTTGAAAGCTATGTAAAAAATATGTATCGGTTTTATGATTTCGGCATGTACGTGCTGGAGGATGCGCGAACCGGGAGGATCATCGGGCATGTCGGATTGGGCGTGGAGGACGGAACGGAAAGCGACGGAGGCAGGACAGCACAAACAGAAGAATCCGGCAGGAACGATTCCAGAGGCAGTGACAGGTGGGAACCGGAAGCGCCGACAGTAGAAACAGGCAGACAGAAATCGGAGGAGACGACCGGGAAAACAGACAGGCAGGCATCGGAAACAGAGACGGCGGTTGAGGACGGGATCGCGGTGAAAGAGCCGATAGATGCCAGGATAACGTTAGGCTACGTAATTTCTACTCCATACCGTGGCAAAGGGCTGGCTTCGTTTGCCTGCCGGCAGATTCTTCTCTACGCCCGGGATTCCCTGTATCTGGACCGGGTATGGATCCGGGTGGATCAGAGAAACAGCGCATCTCTGGCAGTGGCCCGGCGATTACAACAGCAGTTTGGTGATTTTATTAAGGTTGATGTGACTGAAATCTGACAGAACTGCCATATAGAAGCGGCAGGCGTGTAATCCCGCTGCGGCGGTTTTTGATGTCTGGATGAGAACTGAACAGTACGCATGTTTTACGGCAGATGGGATTACCGCTTGCAAAAATGAGGCAAGTTGGATACAATGGGAGTAATTTAGACGGCTTTTACGAAGGAGCATTTGCATGGGAATCATTAAGGCAGCAAAGCTGGTGCATGAATATATCAGAAGAGACGAGGACGGCAAGGTGGAGGAGATCCGCCGGGCAGTGGACGGCGTGGATCTGGATGTGGAACGGGGGGAGTTTATCGCGATCCTGGGCCACAACGGTTCCGGAAAATCCACGCTGGCCAAGCATATCAATGCCATTCTGACTCCCACGGAGGGAACGATGTGGGTGGGCGGAATGGACACCAAAGAGGAAAAAGACATCTGGAATATCCGGCAGACGGCCGGGATGGTGTTCCAGAATCCGGACAACCAGATCATCGGCAGCGTGGTGGAAGAGGACGTGGGCTTTGGCCCGGAAAACCTGGGCGTGCCGTCGCTGGAAATCTGGGATCGGGTGCAGGAGAGCCTCCAGGCAGTGGAAATGCTGGAATACCGGCACCATTCGCCCAACCGTCTGTCCGGCGGCCAGAAGCAGCGGGTGGCCATCGCCGGTGTGGTGGCCATGCACCCGAAATGTATCGTGCTGGATGAGCCCACGGCCATGCTGGATCCCAACGGCCGCAAGGAAGTCATTCGGACGGTGCGGGCGCTGAACGAGGTGGAAGAGGTGACCGTCATCCTCATCACCCATTATATGGAAGAAGTGGTGTGGGCGGATAAGGTCATCGTCATGGACGATGGAAAAATCGTCATGCAGGGAACGCCCAGAGAGATTTTCTCCCGGGTAGATGAACTGAAGAAATACAGCCTGGACGTGCCGCAGGTAACGCTGCTGGCCCATGAGCTGAAAGAAAAAGGCGTTCCGCTTTCGGATGGAATCCTGACAATAGATGAACTGGTGGATGAATTATGTCAATCGTGATCGAGCATTTGAATTATATTTATTCGGAAAATACCGCCTACCAGCGGCAGGCGTTAAAGGATATCAATCTGGAAATCCCGGAGGGGCAGTTTATCGGCCTCATCGGCCATACCGGTTCGGGAAAATCCACGCTGACCCAGCACCTGAACGGGCTTTTGAAGGCGTCCAGCGGCGTGATCCGTTTTAACGGGGAAAATATTTACGAAAAAGACTATGATATGCGGAAACTGCGGGCAAAGGTGGGACTGGTGTTTCAGTACCCGGAGCATCAGCTGTTTGAGGTGGATGTGATCAGCGACGTATGTTTTGGCCCGAAAAATCAGGGCCTTTCGGAGGAAGAGGCAAAGGCGCGGGCGGCAAACGCCCTGCGTCTGACCGGCATTTCGGAGGAAATGTTCCACCAGTCGCCTTTTGATCTGTCCGGCGGGCAGAAGCGTCGGGTGGCTATTGCCGGTGTGCTTGCCATGGAGCCGGAGGTGCTCATCCTAGACGAACCCACAGCAGGACTGGATCCCCGGGGCCGGGATGAGATTCTGGGACTGATCAGTGACCTGCATGAAAAACGCCATATCACCTGTGTACTCGTTTCTCACAGCATGGAGGATGTGGCCCGTTATGTGGAGCGGATCATCGTGATGAACCGGGGGGAGGTCATGTACGACGGCACCCCGAAGGAAGTGTTTTCCCATTACCGGGAACTGGAAGAGATCGGTCTGGCGGCACCGCAGGTGACCTACGTAATGAACCGGCTGAAAGAAAAAGGCCTGGATGTGCGCACAGATGCCACGACAGTGGAAGAGGCAAGGGATGAGATCCTGCGTGCACTTGCGGCAGGAGGACGAGTATGATAAGAGATATTACTTTGGGACAATACTATCCGACGAATTCCGTGATCCACCGGCTGGATCCCCGGACAAAGCTCATCGGCACCATTGCGTTTATCGTGTCCCTGTTTTTATTTAAAAGCTGGCTGGGCTATGCGGCGGCCACTCTGTTTCTTGCGGGGATCATCCGCACATCGAAGGTGCCCTTCCGTTACATGATGCGGGGGCTGAAAGCCATCATCGTGCTGCTGCTGATCACCGTGGTGTTTAACCTGTTTATCATTCCCGGAGAAGTCATCTGGGATTTTGGTATTTTGAAAATCACGCGGGAGGGACTTTCGCAGGCGGGTTTTATGGCGGTGCGCCTGATCTACCTGATCATCGGTTCTTCCGTCATGACGCTGACCACCACGCCCAACGACCTGACCGACGGCCTGGAGCGGGTGCTGGGGCCGTTGAAGGTGGTACATGTGCCGGTGCACGAGATTTCCATGATGATGTCCATTGCCCTTCGGTTTATCCCGATTTTGCTGGAAGAAACAGACAAGATCATGAAGGCTCAGATGGCCAGAGGTGCGGATTTTGAAAACGGCAATCTGATCCAGAAGGCGAAAAACATGGTGCCCCTGTTGGTGCCGCTGTTCCTTTCTGCCTTCCGCCGGGCCAATGATCTGGCCATGGCCATGGAGGCCAGATGCTACCGCGGCGGGGAAGGCCGGACAAAAATGAAACCGCTGCTTTATGAAAAAAGAGATTATATCGCGTATGCAATTCTGGTGGCTTATCTGGCAGCAGTGACGGCCATCGGCATTGTCGTGCGCTAGAAAGGCGGATGTGATGAAACGGGTAATGCTGACGGTGGCCTATGACGGCACCGCTTATGCCGGGTGGCAGGTGCAGCCCAACGGTGTGACCATCGAGGAAGTGCTGAACAAGCATCTGTCATCGCTTTTGCAGGAAAATATTGTGGTCATCGGCGCCAGCCGCACCGATTCCGGGGTGCATGCCCTTGGAAATGTGGCGGTTTTTGATACCAACGCCCGGATGCCGGCGGAGAAGGTCAGCTTTGCCATGAACCAGCGTCTGCCGGAAGATGTGAAAATTGTGGATTCCCGGGAAGTTCCCCTGGATTTCCATCCACGCAGGCAGCACTGTCGGAAGACCTACGAATACAAGATTTTAAACACCATCCATCCGGTGCCGAATTACCGGCTGTACACGCATTTTAATTACTGGAACATCGACGTGGAGCTCATGCGGCGGGGGGCGGCCTTCCTCATCGGTACCCATGATTTTGCCAGCTTCTGCAGTGTGAAAAGCCAGGCGCTGACCACAGTGCGTACCGTGCGGTCTGTTGATATTTCAAGAGATCCCCAGACAAGCATCATCACCCTGCGCATTGTGGGGGACGGCTTTCTCTATAATATGGTGCGGATCATTGCCGGAACGCTCATGGAGATCGGTGAAGGCAAATACCCGCCGGAGCATATGAAAGACATTCTGGAAGCTGCCAGCCGGGCGGCAGCAGGCCCGACAGCACCGGCCAGGGGATTGACGCTGGTAAAGATGGAATATGAGAACGATCCGCGAAAAGAAGCTGTCCATTGAAAAAAGTCCAAAAAGCATTGAAAAAACACAAAAACATTGAAAAAACACAAAAGTAGTTGACACACCAGGCGGTGTGTAGTAAACTATTTTAGCATGGTTATGTATGGAAATATCCTGAACCAAAGCCCCGGATCAGGTATTTTACTTAATAGAAAGCAGATATTTTAAGGAGGTTAACCGATGAAAAGTTACATGGCTAGTCCAGCAACAATTGAAAGAAAATGGTATGTAGTTGACGCTACAGGATATACATTAGGTCGTTTAGCATCAGAAGTAGCAAAGGTATTAAGAGGAAAGAATAAGCCGATCTACACTCCTCACATTGACACAGGTGATTATGTGATCATCGTAAACGCTGACAAGGTGAAAGTGACCGGTAAGAAATTAGACCAGAAGATTTACTATCGTCATTCCGATTATGTTGGAGGAATGAAAGAGGCAACCTTAAGAGAAATGATGGACAAGAAGCCTGAGAAGGTGATCGAGCTTGCTGTTAAGGGCATGCTGCCGAAGGGACCTTTAGGAAGAACCATGTACAAGAAGCTGTTTGTATATGCAGGCGCAGAGCACGGACATGAGGCACAGAAGCCGGAAGTCCTGACATTTTAATCAGAGGGAGGTAAATCACATTGGCTAAAGCAAGTTTTTACGGAACTGGAAGAAGAAAGAAATCTATCGCAAGAGTATATCTGGTACCTGGTACCGGTGTTATCACTGTAAATAAAAGAACTATTGATGAGTATTTCGGACTGGAGACCCTGAAGGTTATCGTTCGTCAGCCCCTCGTGGCTACAGAGACCGCTGATAAGTTCGACGTGATCGTAAATGTTCACGGCGGCGGATACACAGGTCAGGCCGGTGCTGTAAGACACGGCATTTCCAGAGCACTTCTGCAGGCAGATCCGGATTACCGTCCGATTCTTAAGAAGGCTGGTTTCCTGACCAGAGACCCTCGTATGAAAGAGAGAAAGAAATACGGTCTCAAAGCAGCTCGTCGCGCTCCGCAGTTCAGCAAGCGATAATCGACTGCTCAGACTATATCAAAAGGTTTACAAAACCCCGGAAAATCAAGGTTTTCCGGGGTTTTCTTATACCTAAACGGGTGACAAAAGTTTGACCCTATTTGACCAAACGAGAGCCGTTTTCACCCGATTTTTAGTGGTCCGCAAGTGGTTAACTGGCCAAAAAGAGGGCAAAAAGAGGGGGAAGTGGTTCCCAAAGTGGTTAACCGAGAGCCGATTTTTGGGGTGCTTTTCAGCCCCCCTTCCCCTCGTTTTTTGGCTGTGGCAGTTTGGCATAGTTTGAGCTAATTTGAATAATTGAATATGAATTTGATGTAGCACACAGTATAAATGCTGGGTGCTTTTTTCATTTCAGGAACTCGTATTCCAGCGATAGAAAGAGCCGTCACTTCACTGTTAATTTTGAAGTGGCGGCTTTTTCTATTTACGCGAGTAATGAGCCGGGCAGATATGCTTGCATATCTATTCGGCGAATACCGCGATAACGAGATTGTTATCTCGTCCAGAAGCAACAGCAATAATTAGAAATCTTTCCCATGGGAAGTCTGTCCGTTATGACAGGTCTGCCCAGGTCATTTCCTGGGAGAGCGCCGCAGAGCGTATTGGGGAGCTTTTGGAGAGCGGCCAGTTTGCCTCCAATGTGGAGCTTGCAGAAGTGGCAGGCTATGAACGCTCCCTCCTTGCAGAAAAGCTCTGGTATCTGTATCACGATCTCAGTGAGGGTGCCAGAGAAGCCGGATATTTGTCCTGCCTGTCAGAGATCAAAGGCAATGGTTTCCCGGAGGAGACTCGCCGCCTGACGGAGCAGCTGAGTGACCCGGCTTTCCGCCAGACACTCAAGGAAGAATACGCCGCCTTCTGGACTGCCTATCAGCAGGACCGTGACCTGTTGCGTTTTCACTATCACAGACCAAGGGAGATCTGGGAGAACCTGAAGGACCTTGACCTGCCACGCAGGACCTTTTCTTCAGACCTTTCCCAAGTGCCAACCGTTCAGCACTTATTCAGGCCATCTATGAAGCGGTGGACCGTATGGGATTTGAGACCGGAAATATCTCCGACTTAATGTTCTATGAACTCATAGACAAAATCGTGGTTTATGAAGCGGAGGGCGTTAGCCGGGCAAGAACCCAAAAGGTTGATATTTACTTTAACTATGTTGGGCAGGTCAACATCGACTACACGCCGGAGGAAGTTGCCGAGATACAGGCACAGGAAGCACAGACAGCGGCGGAACGGTTGCAAAAGCAGCGCGCAAGGGAGAAAGCCTACCGGGAGAAGCGCAAGGCTGAAAGGCTTGCAGCAAACGGCGGCGAGCTTGTAAAAAAGCAGGTTTGCCCCCAATGCGGCAAGATATTTATACCAGCCAGCAGTCACCAAACCTTTTGTTCAGAGGGCTGCTGCCACCAAGCGCGGCAGGATCAGAAGCAAGCTGAACGCGAAGCCGAGCGCGGGCAGCATTATTACCGCCAGCGCATTTGCGCTGTATGCGGCAGGATTTGTACTTAATCTTCTGTATGGTATCTGCGGCAGCATTGGTATGATTCTTGCCGGGCTGGGCGGCTTTGCGGCTTTCCTCGCGCTGCTGGATGGCAGCTATGCACAGGTGGCAGCTTCGGCGCTTGTGGCGCTGCTGTTATGCCCATTTGCAGCGCAGATGTTGTTATCGCTGGCAGGAAGTGCCTTGATTGTCGCTGCATCAGCGTTATTTGCTTGGCTATTCTGAAAACAGAATATGACGAAAAACCGCTGTCGGCTGGACAGCGGTTTTTCTTTTTCAGATAGTATTCAAGAAGTCATAAAGTCGGGATAATAATGGAAGAGGTAAAGGTTTAGAATAGTGACCGACAATATTTTGAACGCTACTTGTGGTTTTATGGACAATCTGCTATAATATCTATGTATATTTGTGAGGAATGGGATTGATATTCTTTTCTTACTAAAATTACGGAAGGAGGGCTTGACAATGATACTCAAAGGCGCGAAAATGGCTCGGCTCGGCAGGAGCATAGCGCCGTTTTTCAGCGTGTCAAGTCTTATTTCATACAATTTATAACGAACCAGTTGCCGGAGACAGGGCGCATTATGCCTTGGCTTTGGTTTTTAGCGTTTACCGGAAGGATGGTGGTTTGATATTGAAGTCCTAACCACGACCGGCAAATCAATCTTTTCCGGTTAAACCTTCTGTCTTCTCCGGCGTGTCCGCTGTCGGAGGAAGTAAATAGCGGACAATTAAAAAATGGAGGAACTCTTATGAAGAAAAAACTATTTGCAGTCCTACTCAGCATTGTAATGGTAGCTGGATTGCTACCGACCGTAGCCTTTGCTACGGAAAACTACAATCTGTATGTAAACGGCGAACAGTTCACAAGCGAAAATCTCTCTATCGCTTGTGGAGAAGGAACCGCAAGCTATGACCCGAATACAAAGACCCTTACGCTTAACAATGCCGCAATTACAAACGGCGGCAAAAGCGATGAAAGTCCTAAGTACGGTATCAGAGTAGTCGGAGACACCGATTTAACGATCAAACTTTCCGGCACAAACAGCATTACTTTAGATAACGGCGGCGGAATTTTTGCAGACGGTAGCAGTGATAATTACAATATTATCGGTGACGGTAAGCTTACAATCAATGTAAAATGGGATGCACTCTATACGCTTAATGGCAACATCAGCATATCCGAAGGTGCAAAGCTTGATATAACTTCTGCCGAGGGCTGCGGAATTACTTCTTATAACAAAGGAATACTTTCCATTGACGGCGCAAAGGTTGCGGTTTCTTCCTATTACACTGCTGCAAGCGCCAAGGAACTGGAAATCAAAAACAACAGTGAGGTTGCTTTGATTGCAAGCGAGGATCGATTTAACGCAGTGTATATGGGCGATGAAAACGGCGCGGGCAAAATTGAAATTATCAACTCCAAGGTGGAAGCAACAAGCCATTATCCCGCTTTGTTTACCGAGGGCAATCTGACGGTTAACGGCGGCGAGGTAAAATGCACCTCTACTGCGGACGGCGCAATATGGACAAAAGGCAATATTCTGATCAAGGGCGGCGCCAAAGTAACCACTTACAGTGAATACCCCATGGGCGGTAACGGATCTTTCACCGTAGAAGAAGCAGAGATTGATGCAAAGAATACGAATGCGAATAATATCCCTGCAATTTTCGATGAAAGTGTGCCTGTGATTGCCGATGGCTATCACCTGAACTATGCAAAAGCCGTAGACTCGGAAGGAACAGAAATTGACCTGCTTTCCAGCGGTACTCAGTACTTTGCACTTTATAAAAATGTTCATTTTATCACAAAGGCTGTCTATCCGGTTTCTTTCGTTGTAACGCCAGACGGTCTGACCAATGTTGTTGTTAAAGTGAATGGTCAGGAGGTTACCGGCTCTGTCAGTTTGGAAGCAGGAACTTACCCTGTTGAAGTAACAGCCGATAACTGCAAAGCATACACCGGCAATATAACGATTACCGCCGATGTGGCAACGCATACGCAGACGGTTGCAATGACTTATTTACCTGCCGACTACACTAAGGTCGACGAAGCCATTGCCAAGGCAAATACACTGAACAAGGACAACTACAAGGACTTCACCGCCGTGGAAGCTGCCGTCAAAGCTGTTGTCCGTGACAAGAACATCACTGAACAGAGCGAAGTTGACGCAATGGCGAAGGCTATTGAAGATGCGATTGCTGCCCTGCAATACAAGGATGCAGATTACACAAAGGTAGATGCAGCCATTGCCAAAGCAAATGCACTGAACAAGGACAACTACAAGGACTTCTCCGCTGTGGAAGCCGCCGTCAATGCCGTTGCCCGTGGCAAGAACATTACCCAGCAGGCAGAGGTTGACGCTATGGCAAAGGCTATTGAAGATGCGA